>JACCDO011513114.1_pt1 | contig 51815 bp, 46 predicted proteins | sample 7446101 | NCBI WGS metagenome assembly JACCDO01 (sample SAMN15323440, study PRJNA562643) | freshwater metagenome | isolation source: river surface water | place: USA:Blue River Watershed | collected 2017-08-16 | reverse complement strand
TTTAATACTCTGTCTACAACAGTCTCAACACTTTCTGGAACAGTAACAAGTAATAAGACAGCAATAGATTCAAGTTTTAATACTCTGTCTACAACAGTCTCAACACTATCAGGAACTGTTACAAGCAATAAAACAGCAATAGATTCAAGTTTTAATACTCTGTCTACAACAGTCTCAACACTTTCTGGAACTGTTACAAGCAATAAGACAGCAATAGATTCAAGTTTTAATACTCTGTCTACAACAGTCTCAACACTATCAGGAACTGTTACAAGCAATAAGACAGCAATAGATTCAAGTTTTAATACTCTGTCTACAACAGTCTCAACACTATCAGGAACAGTAACAAGTAATAAAACAGCAATAGATTCAAGTTTTAATACTCTGTCTACAACAGTCTCAACACTTTCTGGAACAGTCTCCTCAAATAAGGCAGCAATAGATTCAAGTTTCAATACTCTATCTACAACAGTCTCAACACTTTCTGGAACAGTAACAAGTAATAAAACAGCAATAGATTCAAGTTTTAATACTCTTATAATAAACCCCACATCTATAAAAATAGGTTCAAATGCTGGGGTAGTTTCACAAAGTACTGGGTATGCGATAGCTATTGGTTCAAATGCTGGTTCAAATGCCCAAGGTTATAGTACAATTGCATTAGGTATACATGCAGGTTCAAATAATCAAGGAAATACAGGTATAGCAATTGGTTCAAATGCTGGTTCAACATCGCAATCTATACACAGTATATCACTTGGTAATGCTGCTGGTAATAAATCACAAGGTCAGTACTCTATAGCAATTGGCACAGCTGCAGGTTCAAATACTCAAGGTGCAAATGCGATTGCAATAGGTCAAAATGCGGGACAGACATCACAGCCTGCAAATAGTATAGTTCTTAATGCATCATCGGTTGCATTAAATGGTTCAAGTCAAGGTTTCTATGTTAGACCTATAAGAGATGTATCAAATGTAGTATCTAATATACCATTATATTATGACACTTTATCAAATGAAATAGTTAGAGGGCCAAATTGGTCACAGATTACTGCAACTTCTTCTGTAAATATGAATAATAATATAATAACAAACCTTCCTATTCCCAATGAATTAACAGATGCTGCAACAAAACAATATGTAGATAGTGCTATGGCAACAAATGGTACTAGTTCATGGGCAACATTTGCAGCTACATCCAACGTAAATATGGCGAACTACAGAATTACTGCTATGGCAGAGCCACAAGATGCTTCAGGTGCAGCCACTAGAAATTATGTTGATAGCAAATTTACAACTGGTTCTGTAAGAATTGGTACTAACGCAGGTACTATTCCACAGGATGAATTTGTAGTAGCAATTGGTAATCAGGCAGGTAGCAATGCACAGAGTGGTTCTGCTGTTGCAATTGGTGATCAGGCAGCTATTACTTCACAAGGTTCAAATTCAATTGCAATTGGTAAATTGACAGGAAGTACAAATCAAGGCTCACACGCAGTTGCAATAGGATTTGATGCAGCAAATGCTAACCAAGGATTTAACAGTATAGCAATCGGTGAACGTGCTGGTAGAACATCACAGGATATATCAGGTATAGCAATTGGTGCATTTGCAGGATGTAATGCACAAAGAACACTTGCAATAGCAATAGGTACAAGTGCAGGGTTTAATTCACAACAATCAAATGCAATAGCTCTAGGAAATAGAGCAGGTAGCAATCGCCAAGGTATATTCTCAGTAGCAATAGGTGATACAGCAGGAAACACATCTCAAGGAAACTACTCAGTTGCACTAGGTGAGAATGCAGGTCAGATATCACAGAATTCAAATTCGGTAGCAATTGGTTATAATGCAGGTTTAAATATGCAGGGATTTAATACAATAGCAATAGGTCAAAATGCAGGTTCTAATTCACAAGCGGCTGCGGGTATTGCAATAGGAAGAAATACAGGCACTGTATCTCAACAAATACATGCAGTTGCATTAGGAAATGAAGCAGGTTCAAACACACAGGGACAATATTCTATTGCAATTGGTACAGATGCAGGCAGAACATCTCAGGGTTCAAATTCGGTAGCAATAGGACTTAGTGCAGGCTCAACTGCTCAAGGGAGTAATGCAATAGCAATAGGTAAAAATGCAGGTACTACATCACAGTCAGCAAATAGCATAGTCCTAAATGCATCATCTACAGTAATAATAAATGGTTCATCACAGGGGTTTTATGTAAATCCTGTAAGAGATGTATCAAATGTATTATCCAACATACCACTTTATTATAATGCTTTATCAAATGAAATAGTACGCGGGCCAAATTGGTCACAAATTACTGCAACATCTAACGTGAATATGAATAATAATAGAATAACAAACCTTCCCACGCCCTCTGTAAATACAGATGCAGCAACCAAAGGATATGTTGATAGTGCTGTAGTAACAAGTGGTACTAGTTCATGGGCAACATTTGCAGCTACATCAAACGTAAATATGGCGAATTACAGAATTACTGCCATGGCTGAGCCAACGGATGCTTCTGGTGCAGCTACTAAAAACTATGTTGATTTAAGAAATACTATATTATCAACAGCAATAGATTCCAGTTTCAATACTCTTTCAACAACCTTCTCAACACTTTCAGGAACAGTCACCTCGAATAAGACAGCAGTAGACTCTAGTTTAAATACAATAATTAATACAACTATACCAACTGCAGTTTCAGGATGGGCAAATTACCAAGCTGTAAAAGATGTCTCTATGAATGGTTTCAGAATACGTCAGCTACAAGAACCAGTAGATGCATCAGGTGCAGCGACTAAGAACTATGTAGATGGAAGTTTGAATACACTCATAATAACTCCCACTACAATTAAAATTGGTTCAAATGCAGGCTCTAATGCACAAAGGACTCTTTCTATTGCAATAGGTAATAATGCAGGTCAAACATCTCAATCAATGCTAGGTGATAGTGCAATTGCAATAGGTAATGCGGCAGGAAGGCTTAATCAGGGTACAGCAGCTATAGCAATTGGTGCACTAGCAGGTAGTAATTCACAAGGGTCCAATGCAATCGCAATAGGTGCATTTGCAGGTCAAACCTCACAATCATCAAACAGTATTATAATAAATGCAACATCCAGCCAGCTAAATACATCTAGCCAAGGATTCTATGTAGCCCCTGTAAGATCAAATACAACATATGACACATCAAATGTTCCAGTCTATTATAATACAGCAAGCAAGGAATTCACATACAATCAAGCCTGGAATACTCTGAGAGAACCTACAAATATGACCACTCCTAAATTAGAGGTAACATCTGCAAATATAACCCAAGGCACAGATACATATGACAGCTCAATATATAAACTTGACAACTGGTTATATAAATATCTGCTAGCCCCCGCACCACAGATAGATGCATCTACAAATAAAATTATATCATCAACCGAGCTAATTATGTTCTGGACTCTTCCTACGCAAATACAGGCATCATTCACAACAAGAAAACTCCCCGCGATTGATAGACTTAAAGCTGATATAACTGGTACTGGTTTCTCTGCAATTACTGATGCAGTTAATATAACAACCAATCTCCCAGACCAGGCCAATCCAATCACTGTATTGGTTATTTCAAAGAACTCTGGTGTATCTGGTTACTATCAACGCAATATAAATGGAACAATATATAATGCATATGTATACTACAATACATCCCTATCAGGAGCAACAGGTACTCTCTATGTAAACATAAGCTATCAGAATGCACAGGGCACAACTGATGTGACACAGGTATCTCTAAGTGCATTTACAGCAGCATACCCTCCATCTATAATTCGCTTCTTAACAGGGAATTCTTCTACAAATAGCTCAATCACATATTCATGGACACAGCCACAATATGTTCTAAATGATCCTACTACGCCACTTGCCCTAGGAGCGACTGGTGCCCCCGCATTTGGCGATGGAACACTTGCAAATGCATATCTGTTTACATATTCTGTACAGTCAACATCAAAATATGGTATTACTCCTGCAACACCTGCCATTGATAATATTACATATTCAGCACCAAATCAATCCACTACAAAATCAGGGCTTGTTGCAAGTACAACATATCAAATAACAGGCAGTGCTAGAAACTCACTTACTTCAACATATGGACCGACTGCATCAATTACATATACAACTGCTGCACCGACTATACCAACAACCCTATTAATCGCAAATGCAGGCACAGCAAATGGCTCTACTACATTTAATAATAACTTAATCGGCACACATTATACAAGGACAGTAGATGGTTCAATCGCTGTAAATATACGTTCAACAGCATCGGCCACAACAATAACACAGCCTATTTTCTATTCTGCAACAGGTTCAATGACTGGCTCATCTGTGCAATTGACAGTTCATAATACTAATACTGTTGGTGCAACTACATCAGCTCTAATGAAACTTGCATGGGACGGTTCAAACTTCTTTACAGTTAATGGCTGGAATTCAAACTTAACAGCGTCATCAAACGTGGCAATTACAGGCACAATTACATCATCAACCGCAGCAACCCTGGCATCTACAATAGCAGATTATTATTCAGGAGACCCTGTAAATAATGGCCTTGTCCTACGTGTAAATGTTCCAATTACTCTTTCTTGGTCAGGCCAGGCAGCAGGTACAACATCCTATTCAAAGACACTTACACATACAATAGGAAATCCAAGTGTAAATACAACATCTACATACACATTAACATACTTTGTAGATAGTTTACCTACTATAACCCTAGCATCAATTACATCTACACCGACATTTACAATATCTCATTCGTCAAAACAAATATGTGGTATTACTATATATGGTATTGCAGCAACAGATAATATTGTCATGTCTAATATTCAAATAACAAATCCTGGCAATTTCTTCTACTATACTGATCGTATTTTCAAAGTAACAACTGGTGCACCTCTAAATACATCCGCTACATTTAACCCTACACTTGCATTAACTGGTGCACAGATTACAAATCCACAGACATTTAATACACAGAATCTCTCAACGACATTTATATCACAAAGCCCTAACTCGTCCAGATATACAAAGGGTATTTCATATACAATAACACCATATAACATAAATGGAAATGGCACAAACTATACTGCAAGTTCATTTAATATAGTCTTAGACGAGGCAACCGCAAATAGAGTATTTGTATCATCCGAACAAGACCCAACAACAAATAGTACAACTGGGAGGGAAGGTATGAGGTTTGCAAATCCTGCAAATATTACAGGGACTGCAGTGACACTCTCTACTTTTAATAATGCAGCAGCCCTTCCATCAGGTGAACTTCTATTTGCGAATGGTGCATATCGTTATAAAACTACAGGAGAACCATATCTTGTATCATATACAACATTCCTTAATAACTCTACTCTCAACTATTCATCTATTGCATCTGAAGTATCTACAACATTCAGATATACAACATTCTCCTGGACAATCCCTAAAACAAGCTCGTCGCAGATATCAAGCCTTGCATTTATAATAAAGAATTTCTATAATGCAAATTCAACTATAACTGGAATAGACACCACATCTGGTTCTCTAAATGTTAATGGCCTAACAATGCATTACAAATTCCAGGAATACAATAGTTCTACTCCAGTGGATATAACCGATTCTAATGCAAAGACAACAGTATGGATAGATGCACTTACAGCAAATGCTATAGGTAATTCATCTGATTTTGCAACATATTATAAGAATTCTTCAAATGCGGGATCAGGTGGGTTTATAGGTGGAAGTAGTACAATAAATTCAACAAATAATGCTACGAATGACCAAAGAATTGCTGTGAATGAATGGTCGTTTGTTCCTTCACAAATTGCATATACAAGTGTAAAGATATATTTACGTATTGGTATACAAGCATCTAGGACAGACGTAAACTTTACAGATGTATATTGTTCTTACACATAATAGTGTAAAAAAGATATAAAGATTTTATAATAGATACTTAGGTATGAGCGGTATACAAACTACAGATAAAACTAATATCCTCTTTAAAAAGTTTCAGGGTTATGCTAATACAGATAACGCTGTAAATACTGAATTTCAAGAGAATGCTAGGCCATTTGTAACGGCAAATCGTATATTTTCTCAAGATATTCCTTCTACGGCACCAGCATTAAATACAGCTACAAATACGACTGTTCCATATATTAGATATACTGGAGATACACAGGTGAATATAACATATCAAAAAGAGGTTGCAACAAGTTTTTCATATATTGTTAAATACACTGGTGTGCAACTATTTGGATTTTCTGGTCAGGTGAACAGGGCATTTTATTATAGAGATCAAAATGGTAATCCCAATTTACTACAACAAGCTATTCCATCAAACTATGATTCAGCTGGTTCATATGGTATAACAGTAACAACAAATGCAGGTGTAACAATTTTACCAACCGAATATTCATTTGATTATGACGCAGGCCTTATTACATTTTATAATTATACTGGTGTAACACAGGCATTACCTCCTAAAGTCACCTTCTGGAGATATGAAGGGGCAATTGGTATTGTAGACAAGGCATCAACAAGGGTAGCAATTGGTCAAAATGCAGGTTCAAATAATCAAGCAGTAGGGGCGGTAGCAATTGGTAATACTGCGGGACAACTGTCTCAGGGTCAGGATGTGGTTGCAATAGGTTCATTTGCAGGCTCTAATTTCCAGCGTTCAGGGGCAATTGCTATTGGATTTGGTGCAGGTAGAACATCGCAACAGTCAAATTCAATATCTGTAGGAAAAGATGCAGCATCTATTTCACAAGGTTCACAGTCAGTTGCAATAGGCAATTCTGCAGGTAGCAATCGCCAAGGTATATTCTCAGTCGCAATTGGTGATAATGCAGGTCAAACATCTCAAGGGAATTTTTCAGTTGCAGTAGGTGATAATGCAGGTCAGATATCACAACAGTCAAATACAATTGCAATAGGCCTTAATGCAGGTTCAAATGCCCAAGGTACTAATTCAATAGCAATAGGTCAAAATGCAGGTCTAACTTCACAATCATCAAATAGTATAGTCCTAAATGCATCATCTACAGTAACAATAAATGGAACATCTCAGGGATTCTATGTAAATCCAGTGAGAAATGCATCAAATGAGTTGTCAGTCTTATCATCAGGTATACCACTGTATTATACAACTGCAAATGAAATAGTGCGTGGTCCAAACTGGTCACAGGTTACTGCAACAACAAATGTTAATATGGGAAATATTTATAAGATAACAAATCTGGCAGCACCTACTGCAAACACAGATGCAGCAACAAAACAGTATGTAGATAATAATACTGTTTCATTTGACACAGCATCTACTATTAAAATAGGGTCAAATGCAGGTTCTGTAACACAAGGATTAGAAGCAGTTGCAATAGGCCGTGATGCTGGTTCAAATACACAGGGTTCAAATGCAATAACAATAGGTCGTAATGCTGGTCAAACATCTCAAGTAATTAGTTCAATAGCAATTGGTGCAGATGCAGGTAGAATATCACAGGGTCGTAAAATTAATTTATTATCAACTGATGAGGGTAGTGCAATAGCAATAGGATTTAAAGCAGGTTCTAATTCACAAGCTGCTGTTGCAATAGCAATAGGTCGTAATGCAGGAATGATATCACAGGGTTCTCATACAATAGCAATAGGTGATGGTGCAGGATATACTAGTCAAGCAAATAACAGTATAATATTAAATGCCCAAACATTAGATAATCCATTGAATGCATCAAATTCAGGCTTCTATGTTGCACCTGTAAGATCAAATGTATCAGGCAGTACATATAGGGGTGTATATTATGATACAAGTGCAAATGAGTTAGTATGGGGTGACTCTGTTGCATCAGGAAATGTATCAAGCAGTACATCTATTGGCGGAACTGCATTTATAACAAACGCAGCGATACCTGAAGAAGTGTCTGGATATACTGCCTTTATAGGATCTGGTGGTTATCTAAATGCAGGTCGTATGATAATTGGTAATGGGACTGGTTGGAATTATAGTATATCAAGGCGTAGTAATTTGACTACTACAGATTTATTAACAATTAAAGATACTGGTGATATTACTACAGGTGCAGTTCTATCAACTGAATTAACTATTAAAGCCCCTAGTTCTTGGCCAGATTCATCATTATATATTAAGAATCCAACTGATTCTTCAATTTGGAGATTAATTGTAGGTGGCGATAGTAGTGCTGGTGGTGTAAATGCAAAAGAATTTGTAATATATTCTTACTCTGATTCAACGAGGCGTTCATTTTCAATAGATATTTGTGGTAATAGCATGGAACTAGTCCCTGGATCATCAAATCCACAAATAAAAGTGGGTTTATCTGGAAGAGCATATGATAATACATATTATTTCCCATTTAATGATAAATCAACTATAAAAATTGGTTCAAATGCAGGTTCAAATACTCAAGGAAATTTCTCAGTCGCGATAGGTAACGAAGCAGGCCGAAATTCACAGGGCTCAAATGCTGTTGCAATAGGGAATATGGCAGGTTATAATACACAAGGTAAGAATGCAATAGCAATAGGTCAAAATGCAGGTGAAACATCACAGGCTTCAAATAGTATAATCTTGAATGCAGATTCAACTGCATTAAATACATCTAATAGTGGCTTTTATGTGAATCCTATTCGTAATTTATCATCATCTAATTTAACAGAAACTGAATTAATATCATATGTAAGTGATACAAAAGAAATAGTATCAACTCCAGCAATAATGGCATATGTTGGTTCAAATTCAAATGGATATAGTGGAGGATTACATTTCAAAGCTGGTGGTTCAAATCAAGGTAGAATTGTAACTGATAGCGGTAATTCAGGCAATTTATATATACAAGCGTCAAATAATATTATATTATCAACGTGGCAAGCATCTAGTATACTTGCATCATTCAATACAAGTAATACAAAAATAGGTGTAGGTGCAGGTTTTAATGCTCAAAGTTCAGATGCAATTGCAATAGGTAATAAAGCAGGTTCAAATAGCCAAGGTTCAAATACAATAGCAATAGGTTTAGAAGCAGGTTCAAATTCACAGGGAAAATGGTCAGTTGCAGTAGGTTTCCATGCAGGCAAGACATCGCAACAAAGTGCTGCAACAGCAGTTGGTCCAAGTGCAGGCAGTATATCACAGGGATATCGTGCAGTTGCATTAGGTGATACAGCAGGCTATAATACGCAAGGTTCATTTGCAGTTGCAATTGGTCCACTTGCAGGTGAAACATCACAGGCAGCAAATAGTATAGTCATTAATGCACAGGAAAATACAGCACTAAACACATCAAATTCAGGGTTTTATGTTGCACCTGTTCGTGCATTAACAACAACTACAACAAGCCCCCTTGTATATGATATAACAGCTAAAGAAATTGGATATTCAACAACATTTCTTGTACCAACTGGAACAATTGTAGCATATAGTGGCTCTAATGCACCAAATGGATGGTTACTATGTGATGGATCGACAAGAAATATTAGTACATTTTCTGCATTATCTGGTCTTATAGGTAACTTATTTGGTGCTTTAACTGCAACTGATTTCTATCTCCCAGATTTAAAAGATAAATTCTTACGAGGAAAGGGTAATTCAACAAATATTGGAGAAATAAGTGGTAATGATGTTGCTACTCTAACTATTCAGAATATGCCAGCACATTCGCACGAAACAATTGAAGCAGGTCACGTACATCCAAATAAGGGATGGTGGGGCGTAGGTTCTGCAACAGGGGGGAATAAGGCAGCTGTAGCAGATGGGGTTGCATCAGATGGATGGAATATTAAATGGGCTACAGATAATACCCACAATGGGTTTGTTATAACAAATTTAAAAACAGATATAACTGGTGGTATATCAAGTACAACAACTAACAGTAGTCAATCAAGATATAAAAGGGGTATACCGATATTTGGTTCTGGTGCAAATGCAGGAATTGAATATTATTTAGATAGTAATAATGTAAGGGTTCTTGATATAACATTTACGGGTTTAGAGACAACTGTCTATGATGTATCTACATCAAACGCTGTTTTTATAAGAAAATGGTATGATACTCTTGGTAATCCAACATCTATTGCTCAATGGGGACGTTTAGTTCCTAATACACCTCCAGTAACTGCACCATTTAGTATATTACCAAGTTTTACAACTGTAAATTATATAATAAAGGCATAAAATAGCTTAAATATAATATTATACTATACTAAATATGAATAAACTAACACTCTATCCTGGCGAGTTTGTATTTGACTCAAGTGGTGCAGTTATATATGATTCTAACAATGAACCAATTATAACAGATGCAATATATACATTAGAAATCCCAGATAAGGAAAAATATGAAGATGCAATCAGATTTCTTAATTATAAACGGTTAAAGGATAATATATTTAATCACAATTATTTATTTGATGTATGGCTAGTTCAGACAGATATATCTGCAAATAAATATGTATATATTGCACAAATAAAAGATAGTGAACATTTTCAAGTTAAATATTCATGTTGCCTGTGCAACAAAACATATGGTGTTCTCGCAGATACTTATACCCAATTTATCCCCAATATGATACCAAAGAAACAGCAAAAAATCAAGAAAGAAACAACCAAAATCCCCGTTATGCAAACTATCCAGAAAACAATCACACAAAAAGAAATTGTATTTGATGAAGAAACTCAACGCTATATCCAGAAAAATGTTGAAACACAAGTCCCATTAGAAGAACAAATCATAGATGAATTCCCTCTCTACGATGAATCAAATCAAGTCATAGGTACTCATAAAGTTCCTCGCATGGAAGAAAAGGTAACAGAAATCCCTCTTTTCAATCCAGACGGTACTCCTCAAATGGAAGAAGTCCTAGATGCATCAGGCAACCCCGTCCTCGTTCCAGAGTTTGAAGTCCGCTACATTGATGAGAACGGTAATGAGACGACTCCCGACGCAGGCCGTCCTGCTCGTCTCGTCCAAGCCTATATCTTTGACAAAACGAAGTCCCCAGTAGAATGGACGCGAGTGACGTAATAAAGAAACGCAATGGACAAGCAGTTCTCGTAAACTACAAACAGATCACTCACTGTAACGTCACCCCTACAGAATACCGTGCCGCAAACTGTGACCTCAGCGGCTGTATCCTGAAATTTCCCTCCTATGAATATCAAGCAGAAGTCGCAAAAGGCCTCCAGGCATGCGACTACACGCCTGTAAAAGACGTCAGATTTGTCTCTCCTCCGACTGTCTGCCCAGTCTACACATATAATCAACAGGTTCATCTGAACAAATAATACAATCCTTTCATATAATATTATATATTTCTATATATTTTATTATATACCCCTATTCATCCTCCTTTTCCCCACCACCCTTATTAACAGATACAGCCACAATACCAGATGGTTCATTTGTATTCTCCTGTACAGAAAACCGTTCACCAGATGGTATTATAACTTCTACATGTGCAATCGCCCCATCAATATCAGTTAATTCAACAATCTCATCATCTGTTAAATCCCTTTTAGGAGGGACACACTCTTCATCATCTGTATTCATGTACCATTTTTCTTCAATACGTTTTATGGTATTATACGCCTTGATTTTTTTATCATTCGTCGCATCAGCGTCTTTAATAATAAGAACACAGTCATTGTACGTATGAACATCTTTGTTAAATCTCTGCATATCATCCTTATGCCAATAAGCCGCCCCAAAATATAAATAGCATTCATTTATCTGACTAAACATGGGTTCACGTTTAACAAACTTAATAAACGATGGATGTATTCCTTCTGGTACATCTTCACCCTCATCAATACGCTTAGCAATAGCAATCATTTCTATTATTCTATCAAATTGACTCAGTTTAGTAGCTATTTTATTTGTATTCATATAATGTTTTGCTTCAGCTAATACAAAAATATTTGTCTTCTCTGCTATGTATTTTTTCTTTGATGGAGCTGGTATTCCCCTCTCAGCTAACCGTGAATAGTTCGCTCTATAATTATATGGTGATATGAGAAATGCAGCATCTAAATCTGATATTAATTTAAATGTATATGGATCACTGAGTGTTTTAATAGGGAAGTCAATAATTTTCTTAGTCCCATATTCAAATTTCAAGTGATTCTTTAATGTTGAATATATCTCAAATTCAATCCCATCTGATTCATGCTTTTGAAATCCTTTAATTTCTCGTATATCTCGTTCTATACCTTCAAACCGCTTATCAATAGCTTCAAATCGTTTATCAATAGCTTCAAATCGTTTATCAAGTTTCTCTTCAAGGGTTGCTATAGACCGAGATACAACATCTTCAATCCGCCGGTCAAGCCTCTCCTCAAGGCCTTCTATAGCACGTGTAACTGCACGTTGAACAGAGCTTTCAACTATATTTACGAGTCGTGATTCAAGGGTATTTATTAACCTTTCCTCATCCATATATACTATAATTATATACCTTTTAAATACTACATGATAATCTGCCTAAATAAATCCCACAACCATAAGCAAGATGGCTGCCTCTGCCTCTGCACCCAGAATACTCATACTAGACAATGACGAAACAACTGGTTCATATCATCTATTGTTTTTCATTGAATCCTTTCTCAACTTTGCAGAGCAGCTTGGTCATTCTGTAGACTATAATAAAACCATTCAACTTATTGCAGCCTATTCCCTTGAAACAAACATCCTTAGACCCGGCATGCAACGTTTTATACGAGAGGCCAGCAGACTAAAACGAGCCAGACGCATAGATAAGATAGTTATCTATACGAATCAACTCAGCATGGCTGAGGAGGGCTTCACATGGTCAACTCCAGAAATGATTGCAGATATGATGTCGTCTATCGCAGATGACCCGCATTTCATTGACCTTCTTATTACGAGGGATAATTGCCCATCCCTTCCGCAGATAAATGGGTATGTGGTTAAAGATCTCGTTCGCCCATTTACAGAACTCTATCCTAATAAAGTACCAAACTTCTCCAACACTCTCTTTATTGATGACAGGGCTTCTCCTCCATATGCATATGATAGTTCCAGGACAAATACCTCAACCAATTCATTCCTCTGCATTTCACCCTATAGAAATAAACTTCCATACACTGCAATTGTAGAACTCTGCCTTCAAATCATGATGGTCAATAATATGCATGATACAGAGGAATTGGAAGAAGTCCTAACACTTCTAAATCGCGAATGGGTACTTATAAATGATCGTTGCTCTACCACAAATGAAGACCCTGCAATTCTAAATGATATTACAAAAAAGCTTAAACAATTCTATTCAAAACTTAGTAATGTCAGACCAGGAGATCAGCAACATCAGCCCCATCAAACAAGAGCCAAAGCCATCCAAGAAACCGGCATTGAAATCACTAGAAGACAGACTAAAAGAAGGAGTCACCCTTCTTCTAAAGCTTAGAGAAGTCGGCATCGTAGACACAGAACCAGGCTTTCAGGAACTTAAAGCCAAGATTAGCGAATGGACAAAATCAGACCATGCATGGGCAGGAAAGATAGAATTTGCACGGTATGGACGTTATGCAGACGTAATTCTCCCATCAAAACCTGGTGTAGTTGCATCGATGACTCTGAAAATGAGAAAATAAGATCAGGGTCTAAACTTTTTTCTAGATACTCTAGTAGTATGATGGAACGTGTATTTCTCGTGACAGTCGTAAATAAGGCAAAGAAACAAATTGAAAAGAAGCTTGTTCTCACAATTGAAAATGCTGCAACATTTATCTCAGAAGGTTGCAGTACAATCTGGAAGAATCTTCTCTTCAGAAATGATAAATTACCAAAGAAAGAGGAACTACAGCAGCTCGTACGTTACACGTCAATCGGTGAACAAGTCACGACATTTGAGAATGATCTCTTGAAAATCAGCCTCTCTAGAGAATATGCTATTTAGCCCCCTCCTCTCCTCCCTCGCTATTATAATTATATACAATCATATATAATTATAATAAATATTCACCCCCCTTAATATGCAAATAGAGTTCCTGCTCTTCCACCATATACACGCAGCACATTGTATGTCTCAGCAAATACATATACAACATATGAAGGGACGTCATTTGGATTATAAGAGCCTCTCAATGGCTCAAATTCCAAGACAAGCTCCCTATTCTGCACTTTATCTAAATTCCCCTCTCCACGCGGCTTAGAAAACGGCACTATTCCATTCTGAATACCAATTGGCAGATTATAGTAATAACGATTAATCCAAGGACTCTTTTTCTGCTCAAACGAGGGCAATATAGACCGATAGATTGCAGGATTCTCTGTACGAAAACGAACAAGAGAGCCCTCATACATCAATGCCATCGCCTTCATTGGTTCAGAATTAGACAGAGCAAATGCAGGACGAATTGGTCCAGGATATCTCGCATCCAGACCAATTGCATCAGGCCACCATAGTGCCTGTTGACATGAAACCTCTTCATGCTGATTTGGTGCAGATAGTTCACGAGTAGCCAAAAAATGTGCATTCAAAGACGGTGCTTCCACCCTCTGAGCAAACCAATATAAATCACGAGTAGGGTTCGGTATATCTACACGAATTCTTGCACGAGGAAGTCCCTGTGTCTGGAATGGATCAATTGCATAGTGCTGCACTATTGGTATCTGCAAATCTGCTAAACGGAAACGATTTGCCTCTGGTTGATCCAAATAGACAAACTCTGCCATTATATATGTCTCGCCCAACCTAAATTCTCTAGGCATCTGAATTCCAGGAATTGGCACAACAGGATTAATACAATCTATTCCAGGTACAACTTCTCCACCGATATCATATTTGTAGAATCTGCTCTCAGACATCGGCCATAATCCTGCTCCATCTGCCGTCCCAACATTCCCCACATTCCTCTTATCCGTATAATATAAGCCATTCACACCTCTAAATGTTATGCCAATACGCATCTCGTCATGACTAATTGCATCAACAGGTAAACCACATCCAGGATCTCCACGACAGAACCAAAACGGTAATGGTACCACCACCCTCTCAGGCTCCACACCGTGCCCAAATGTCATATCTGTAAATCCATTATCAACTCTCTTAATCATGCGATTTACAACAGTCGTTTTTTCAAGTGGCACTGAATACTCATCTAGCATTTCAAGTAGACGTGAATTGAGATTCTCCACTCTTGCACCTCCAATATCCATTGTAGCCCCTGCAACTAGTGCATGACCGAGAGAGTTTGTCCAGCCAAAGTTCGGCCCAGCAAAGTCCGCTCCTGCCGCTGCCCTCGCCGCAATCTGTGGCCCATCAATACGTGGCATATTTGCAACTAGATAGAGCCTTGTACATATGTGTCCCTTCCGTGTAATCCGGAAAAAAGACGTTCCACCAAATGTCGGAACAGAATCAAAATCAAACCGAATCCATTGTGTTGTAAACCTCCCAGCTTTCTTCCACATTTTCAAAAAAGGATAAAAGGTCATTTTATAGAATAGCCTTTCATCCTGTATACCAGTTGATATAACTTTTAATAGACTGGCTACCATTACCTATACATACCAGTCTTTATTTATGCCCTTATTTTTACTATGTTATGTTACAGTTGCAGATGCAGAAGGGAGTGATATAGACGACGCTCCAATACTATTAATGGCAATTATAAAGAATACATAATTACCAGGAGACAGCCCTGTAAGTATTGCAGGTGTTCCAGGCACAACACTAATACCATCATATACATAATTTTTAATAATTATAATATAATATACAATAATTGGCGAACCGCCATCATTTACAGGTGGTGTAAATGTCACAGTTGCCATACCCACCCCTCCCACAGCAACCACATTTGTAGGAGGATCTGGAACTGTAGCAGGTGATGCAACAGGTTCTTGTACAAGGAAATTAGCAATTCCACCAATATCAATTATTTCTCCATTCCTCAATGTCTCAGAATATGTTGTCTGTGCACCAGCATGGTAACTTGATACAACAGAGGATGAATTATTACTAACTTGCGGATTGTTAATCATACGCTTTCCGTAGTATTGATTTGAATATGTATTCTGTGCATTTACCTTGTCATTAAGACGCCTTGTAACAACACTTGCGTCAAAATTACGATTTGGCATATCCTCTCTATATTATTCTATTATTTTCGCCCAGCGAACTTGTTCTGCTCCAGAATACGACGAACAGACACCTCAATATCAGGAATCTCAGGATATAACTCCTTCAGACGCCCAGTATCAAGCAGATTATTAGACCGTGCTGCCGCCACACACTTCGTCACAAGGGTATCATTGGGAATCTCCTCCCAGGTATGCCCCTCATTCTGCAACTCCTTGTACCATCCAAGAATAGTGTTGTGCTCAATCAGGCCAGGGTTGACAGCATTCAGTGCTCCAGTCACTTTCTTCTCCATACAATCTGCAAAGATAGGGAAGAAATCATCCAGGACAGTCATAGAATTGGGAATACTGCAAATACGAGGATACTGAATAATCTTTGTAATGAAGTTGCGAGGTCCATCCTCAGACGAGATAGGCATACGAATACGAACATTCAAGCAGCAATCATCATACGCCTTCATCAGCCTATCCGTATAGCCCTTTACAACACTGTAACTTGAACCGAAGAAATTTGGTGCATCCCCCTCCTTGAAACCCACCCCGTTTTCCATCGTATGTTCGGCATCAAACTCAAAGATACAGCCAGTCCCCATATAGAACAGATGACGACCAGTCTCCTTTGCAACCTGAGCCAGGACAAGGGGTGCGTAGAGATTATCACGCATATTCTCTACAAGCTTCCCCTTCTGCTCCAGGTAGTCAATTGTGCCAAACCCAGGGCCATGTGTGCGACCGAGGAGGCTCACAAGGTTGGTAGGTTGCACAGCCTCCACTTCCGCACGAACTGCCTCTTCGTTGTCTGCACGACTCTTAGCAAGATGAACAGTCCAGCCTCGGCTCTCCAATGCCGCCTTCATCTGTCCCCCAATCCAACCCTTTCCACCCCACATCAGAGCTACCTTACGACCCTCCTTATCACACCAATATGTGTCGCGGTCAACACCATTAAACCATTCAATCGTCTCACGCAGCCCCTTCTCAAAGTCTACACGCTGTTTCCAGCCGAGGCGACGCAGAGGCTCAGACTGAATCCAATAACGCTGATCATTGAAATGGCGATCTTCAATATACTCAATCCAGTCAGAGATATCCTCACCAGGCTTCATAATAGCCAACATCCGCTCAGCCAACTCGCGAATAGAAATCTCATCCTTGGAGCTAATATTATAAATTTCACCAACATGTCCCTGGAACATAACGCATAGTACAGCATCAACAGCGTCATCAATGTGCAGGAAAGAACGCAGCTGCTGCCCAGAACCCTGTAGAGTTAGCTTCTTGTTATCCTTCAGAAGGAATGCAAACCGAGGAATAACCTTCTCAGGATATTGCCCAGGTCCATACACATTGTTAGAACGAATAATCACAGCAGGGAACTGGAAAGAATGCAGGTATGAATGAACAAGCATCTCTGCACCAGCCTTTGATGCAGCATAGGGATTTGTTGGCTTCAGAAGACTCTCTTCAGTCTTGAATGTCTCCCCGTGGCTATTCTCACCATAGACCTCATCAGTACTAATATGCACAAACTTCTTGATAGTACCAACACTACGAGATGCTTCAAGGAGAGAATGAGTCCCCAAAACATTGTCATGCGTATAGAGCATAGGATTTGTGAAAGAGGTATCTACATGGCTCTGTGCTGCAAAATGCACAATTGTGTCAATCTTGTACTGACGAAGAATGCTCTCAATGAGAGACTTGTCCTTGATATTACCGTGAACAAAATGATAGTTATCGCGACTGACCGTCAAATCGGTTGCCTTCGTAGAGCAAGGATAGAGATAGTCAATATTTACAACAGTCATAAATGGAAACTGCTGAATAAGACGGCGAGTAAAGCCACTGCCGATAAATCCACAGCCACCAGTTACAAGAATACGCATTTATATATAATTTATGCCAAATATTTAAGTTCACATAAATTATATAATACTATGCTTTTATAAAAATCACCCTATTCTAATGCCATAATTTTACGAATTGCTATCATTTTCTCCCTATCAGACAAGTCGCCTGCATTCAAAACAACATCAATCATATCAACCTTGTATTTATCATACAGAATAATAATACATTCTTTACCGTCTGTTTCATCAATTCTATAATGATTAATATATTTTGTGTATATTTTACATAGACTGAGCGATGCCCCGTTTCCACCCATTCTCTCTCCTAGTTTGTGATATACCATCAGAAGCACCATATCATGGCGTCTCAGCTTGGAATATTGTTGAATTGGTTTAGCATCAGGATATTTTTCAAGAAGAATATTATTATATTCTGCAAGTCCCTCTTCACTTAGACTAAATCCGCCAAAATCATCATTAATCAATACATAACTATATTCTTCCATTTTAATTAAATAATATAGGTATTGTTTAAGTGGAATTAACATTCGGATAACTCCTGTGGTGCGATTAGCATCGCTAATCAACGAAAACAGGATTCACCACAGTGAATCCCTTTAAGAAGACTATCTGTGTTAGTCCACGAAAACAGGATTCACCACAGTGAATCCCTTTAAGGAGACTAGTTTCACTAGTCCACGAAAACCCGCCCACACATACCATTCTCAAACCGCAACCAATTGAAATACATCGCATACACATATATCTCCCAACCCTGTGCAACATCTGCCTCAAATCCACTAGGCACGCTCACAGGAAATGGCGTCCTCACATTCAAATTCAAAGTTACACTATTTGACCGACTCATGTTTGCTGTTCCAGATGGCTGATGATCATCAGGATTTATAGCAAATGAATAGCCATAAATATAATTCTCACGTGCAACCCATCCACCCTTATGAGCCTTACAGAATTCATCACGCCACCACTCACCTTCACAGCTATCAACAACCATTCCATTAATACGTAACACTCCTTCATTTAACCAGGGCATTACTACTCTACCAGGGACAACCTGTGTCTCAACAAATGGCCTGAAGTTTCCCCATTCATTATTAATATGTGTAGCCTTACGACGGAATACCCAGAAAATCTCCTGCACAGGATTATTTAGCTCCAAAGGAAGCTGAATACTTACAGAATCTTTCAATGCATTTGTCTTCGCCACAATATATTTCATCGGTTCATCAAAGCGGAATACCTGAACCAGCTTTACAATCTGGTCAAATGGCTGTCTCAAATAAATCCCACGAATCTTGTCTGAAATCAATGCAGTATATGTAATCATTCTGAAATCCAAAAAAGGCGGTACAGTATCAGATGTCTTCACATCAACTACCCCTCCACTAGCCGTATTAAACCGCACGACCTTTCCAAGCGGTGTATCAGTACAACTCTGTCTTAAACCTGTACATGAACGTACCATATCAGCAAAAGGCCTCAGTTTGACAATCACACGCACAGTCCCTTCATTACAACTTACCAGAGGAAATACTTGCTTCAACTTCGTCCGCAAAAAAAAGAATGGGAGTAAACATGTATAAATACCCTTCTCAACCGTCCATGGCCTATTTGGATTCATAATACCTGTATTTGCAGCCACATCAGCAAGTGGTGCTGCACCGAGTGCATCCGTCCCCACTCCATATTGCATATTTACATCAGACATGATTGCAAGATTAGCCCGAATAAACTCTCCATCAATACGCTCAACCGTCTTATCCCCCACTTCAAATTCAGCATATTCAATTAGACTTGTGCCAAAACTCTCCACATAGGTCCAAGGATTGGATGACATATCTACAGTATAATTCCCAGCCTGCATCTGTGCAATTGTCATAGAATCATACCAGTGCCCCACCTTTACCTGAATAGCAACCGCATGCAACAAGTCTCCAGCCTGTAATGCATTCACATCAAATGTAAATCGTCCACCCCATTCTGCGGCACCACGATGAGCAAACTCCTGAAGTGTCATAGTAGTCGGAAAAGTCTTCTCAATTTCATCACGATAGAACCAACTTCCAGTAGTATCTAATGGAAAAAAAGTTCCATCTTGGCCATCTCTAGTAGCCCTATCAAGGACGGTAGTTATATCGCCACCAGGCCTCTTATATTCCATCTATATATCCATGTTTACTTTTTATTTATACTGACTTTTAGAGTTCCATGTAAATGCGTTGAGTATCTTCACGGACAAAGTTAATAGAACCATTTGTATAAGTATATTCGCCATCATTTACAATAAATACGACTTCCCCATCTCGGCCAATAAATGCATAAGACTTTCCATATTCCCTAATTCCCTCAAATCCGAGAACATCAAATCGCACATGCTCTCCCTTCTCAAATCCAGACACCTGGAAATAGAGAGACGACTGATTTGAGACAGATGACGGAATAATCCAGGGAATAGTATGCCACTCCCTATGTGAAACATGACCAATTGTATGAAGAGTAATTGGAGGCTTATCTGTTAAGTCGCGTAGCATTAGAGAAATATGAAGCATAGAAGAACCAGTGTAAACAAATCGGAACTGTGTCCATGTAATACCCCTTGAAAATGGAATAACATAATTCCTCACATTCGTAAAACAATCATCGTAGAATGTATATATATGAGACTTCTTTACAAGATCATCATGCGAGCCCTGATAAATATACTTCTTAGCAATCTCGGTTGAAATATCCATACTGAATAGACTTAGTTGGTACATTTTATACTCCTCGCCACAACTTCAATTTTTTTAAGAGAGACTAACTTCAACGAAGCCATCTACTATCAATCTTATAAATTGTCTTATTATTCCAGAAATAACTATAATGATCCTTTCTCGTACTTAAATACTCCTTGTAATGATAATCTGCGATTAAGCTCCCCTCGTTTGTATAGATATGGCTCGCATCTTCATTTAACCACAGCCATCTGTGGCCCTCGTATAACTTTTTCTCATTCGCCAGCTCCTCAACAGCATAGAATTGCATGCAACAGCGAGCAAAATGAATTGGCCCAGTTATATCCAGATCCCTTAGTCCAATCATCTCCTTTTTAATATTTTCAACAGTCTTATCAATTACATATTTCAGAAATGGATGCTTAGGTATAAATGCCATGAATCCAATCTGCACGTGCTTCTTATCCGCATCAAGTGGAAAGACCATTTCATCATCCGCCCCAATTACATCTCTCAGAGAGCCTCTAAATTTCACCTTATGATCCACATATACACCACCCCTCTCGTATAACACACAATACCTCCATAAATCTGCCTTGAAACTTCCTGGTATAAGTGCATCAAATGCACAAACTACATCATTGTTAAAATGTTTTATTAAAAATGCCCTCGCATCATGGTCAGAATACATATGAACAGTATATTCAGGATTATGCTCAACCACTGACATATATGATCCATATATGTTCTTATCTAAATAATAATCTTTCCATGTAACATATATATTCTTAGGAATTTTCTGCCCATATTCTGGAACAGCTTTCAAAGTCCAAGGGACACGACATTGTATAACTTTCTCAGCCACAGAGGATGCTTCAATAACCTTCTTCTGAATTCTTCCACTCTCCTTATCTTCAATAAATATATTAAACTGCTCTTTCCACCCACCATACCCACCATCTCTTTTTATCCTTATTGATAGAGTGTTATCATTAATAATATCATTCATTATAGAGAAGTTATCAGATGCCCCATTTACATACATAGAAACATTTGTAGCAGGGCCAGATGCCTTACCATTCATAAATGGCTTCATACAATGGTCAACACGTCTCATATATAATCTACCGCTCAAATATGCATCCTGTAAAATACTATACATATCTCCACTCATAATGGAATGGAATATTCTACCCACACCATCTATCGCCTGTATTCCATTATCATCTATAGAAGCAATACTTCTAAATTGAATACCAGCCCCTCCTGCAGCACTATATATTTTATTAAAACATTTTTCTATAACTCTAGCTCCAGTAATTTCATCTGGAGAAGATGAACTATATTCTCCTATTCCCCGCTTGCATTCCAACAGAACCTCAGAAAATAGACTACATTGTTTCTTTGAATAGATATACCCAGGATATATCCCTTCTTCTCCTTTTACAAGATCTAGAATTCCTGAGAACCCTCCGTGCCTTCCTCCATTCAGAATAATATTTGGATAAACTACATGCCCGCCATATTTGTAAAGATGAATATATTGCCACATCTGAATCTTCATACTATTACATGCTATACGCATATATGTATCAAGGAATTCTGTTCCCATGAACTCATTCTTAAAATCATCTACTAATATACACTCCCATGTAGATCCAGGACTACTACAGACGGTATTATATAAATGAGACAATATAATAGGCTCTTGTACAAGGCTTTCAAGGATTATTGGCTGTGCAACTCGCCCTCCCTGATCATACAATGGGTTCAAGTACTCCCCTGTAAATGTGCGAATCGTGTATTGAATACAATCGGTTGAATCTTGAATTTCAGCCTTGTACCTCTTTCCTCCAAATGTATATATTATTTGCCCACCGCTCTTCCATCCAGAAAATGAATCTACTCGTTGAATAACAAGACGCATGTCACTACTGCTTAGATATTGTGCATGAGCTACAAGCATAGCCCCACCTTCCAAACCTTCAATAGTATAAGTAAATCCACGAACAGATGGAGGGCATACTATACCCCTACTCAATACCGAATGCCTCACTTTTATTCTTGTACACACCCTTCTACAAAAGACACCAGTATCCGAAGCAGGGATATCGATATGTAAAGTATCTAATAAATCTCCAGCAACTACATCTATCCTTCCCATGCAAGCATCCCATCCCTTAATCCCCTCCGCATAAAGAAATAGGTAAAATGTATAATCATCCACATAATGCGTATATATGTGCATCTTTCCAGGAAAGTCAATCTTTATATTTGTAATAGGCTTGTAAAATACATTCAGAAGAAGCGAATGTATATCCATTAAAAGGATATCTCAAAAAAATTGCCCCCTTCCAATCGCGTGTCCCATACTCAGACATGACTACCGAACTCCGTTGCTATGCAAGAACAACATCTGAAAAAAATAAGCTTCGGTATGGAGACAATAAACACTACTTTTATCTGGAACTCCGCTGCGAAGAAAAGGCAATGAAAGGTAAATTTGTCTGTTACAAATGCCTTGCAAAGAATCCAAAATGCCGTACCCAATCTAGCAAACAGTTTGATCATGGCTTGATTACAGAGCCAATTACAGAAAAAAGCCATATCTATGGAGGCAAATGGTACTATGATTCCATTAAATCATATGGAGAACCAACAAGAGAGTCAATTGAGTATGCTGAGCAATTTACCCGAGAGTGTGCTGATCCCGATAAGCATAAAGACTCACCCTCAATTAAAGAGGTAAGTACCATGCCACCAAAGAAGGGTATAGTATCAACAAAAAGAACAACTGCATCATCATCTCAATCAAAAGGCTCTTCTACATCAACATCGTCTTCCAGCTCATCATCATCAGATGGAAGACGACGTGATAAACCATCAACTACAGCAGTATATATAGAAAATAATATTGATATTACAATTGTGGAGGAGGTAGAATATGTGAAGTTAAAAGAAATAGAGTACAATGGAAAGAAGTATTATATGACATCCGACAAACATCAGGTCTATATGAAAGATATAAATGGATCAATTGGCAGTTATCAAGGAAGATGGTTAGAAGAACTCAAAACAATAGAGGAGAGTCCAGAAATTTCAGATGAAGATGATGAATATTAATACGCCGCCCCTTCTCAATAAATTTCTAAGAAACATACTAAATGGGGAATACCCGAATCCTTTTTATTGCATCTGTTCAGAGCTATTTTGATCTGCTTATAGAAGAGCAGGGTAAATATATATTTACAGATATTTCTACACATGACCCAGAACCCACACTAGAAGGAGCTTCACAAGCAGAACATATAGCAAAAACAATTCATACCCATATCAAGAAAGATATATATAAACCAATTTCAAAAATATATTCTTCTCCCCTAAAACGTGCTCTAGTTGTAGCAATAGAACTTGAGAAAAAACTCCATGCACCCGTCTATGCATCAGATGACCTCATTGGCCGTCTAGGAACATTTTATGCAAATATACGCTCATCATATGATGATATTAAGCACGAATATCCAACTGTAAATCTTAACTCCATTAACTCAACAACAATACCTTGGCAACCAGAGCAAGAAAAGGAAAAGTTCGTTATAAAACGAATAAATGAATTTCTAGAACGAATCACTGAAAATCTGAATCCACATGATACTGTTGCTGTTATAACTCATCCAGATGTGCTTACATTGTATACTGGAAGAACAGTCAGATGCGGTGAAATACTCTATTATGATATCCCTGAATAAAAAAAATTGAAGTCCAGGACATCTATTTGGCAACTATAACTATGCCACTTATTAAATATATTAAGAAACTGTTTCATACATTCAAATATGAAGAACTTCATAGTCTTCATATTTCGGATGCTATTAAAATTATAAAGAAGGAAAAGCCTGGCCTCTATATATATGTATATGAACCAGGAGACCCTATTCCATTTGGTAGAATGCGTGATACTATTCACCTATTTATTGATTCAGAGTACAAAGTCATTTCATATCATTATGGATGATGACCGTCTAATCGCTGGAAGCAGCCGCTGTCGTCGGCTGACGACCATCTCATTGACTGTCGCTGGAAGCAGCCGCTGTCGTCGGCTGACGACCCCAAACGATATTGTTAAAATCCCTAGCAAACTCACTCAAAATCCGACTCCAATTATATTTTTTACGAATATACGCAGAAATCTGCTCACCATCTTCCGCTCTCCCCTCAGGATTATCATAATAATGCTGTAGTCCCTCTGCCACATCCTCTGCACGACAGACAGCCAAGTCACCGCCATGTCCATCCATGTGGTTCGCAATCTGCAGAATCGCAGCAGGCTCTACAACATAACTCCATCCAGCAGAGAAAATATCCTTCAATGCCCCTACGCCATTTACAACCTGTGGTGCACCCATTGCTGCATGCTCCATATTACAGAGCCCAAACCCTTCACCAAAGCAAGTATTGATACCAACATCACATGCATTATAGAGCAAATTGATATAATCATCCTCCACATATCCAGGCCGATTTGCAGGACGCAGAATGGCATTCATAACAACATCTTCGTAGCTCAGACCCAATCTAACGCATTCTGTCTCAATTACACGCAACAGATTATATCCATCTGCTGTCTCCAAATGAGAATTCAAAAACATCTTAATCTTTTTATTACACCCGTTTGCCTTGTAAAACATCAGGAATGCCCGAATGCTAATATCATGTGCCTTTCTATATGAGTTGCGATTGATATTTAGCACAATAAAGTCATTCTCGCCAAGGCCAATTTTACGACGTGCCTCGCCCTTATCAATCCGTGTAAACATACCCTCATTAAATCCATGATGCATTACATACAGCTTATCCTCTGCAACACCCATATCTATCATATTCTTCTTCCAGCACTCTGAAAATACAATAATTGCATCTGTATTACGATCTACATGACGTACAAAATCAACACGCTCATATGTATATACCAAATCCAAGTATACAATCATCTTATAGCCAATCTTATCTTTCATCCCCTTGTTGGCCAATTCAAGGAGTAGCCTTGATATTACAATAATATCATTATAAAGAAGAATTACATCAGGCTTCACTTGATCAACGATTCCTTCAATAATATCCACAGCATATAGTTCAGATGAACCACGCCTCTTCTCCTCAGATAGAACATCAATAAACTTAATTCGCGGGTCAATAAAACGTTCAACAGCCATCTCTGGATAATTGGAAATACCACAATAATACACATCTAGTTCCTGAGATGCAAGATAATTGGATAGAATATTTGCAATCTTACCATATCCAATAGGCTGATTGGGATATGTGCCATAAAATAGAACCCTTAGTGGGCGAGCTGTGCTACCGCTACTATCTGTATCAGAAGACATTTGAATATATATTCAACATACCCTTTAGACTAATAATTAATACAATATAAAGTATCCTCTGTAACTACATATTAATGGACACACCACCCATTTACTGGATTAATCTCACAAAACGATCAGATCGTAGACAAACAACCCTCTCTTATTTCGCCAAACACGGAATAACAAATCACTTGCGAATAACACCAAAGAAAGACCATAATCCAGTTCATTCTTGTATGAAAGCCCATCTGGAAGCCATTTATACAGCATATAAGGACGGCTATCAAGTCGCATATTTCATGGAAGATGATGTGAATTTGGAACAAGGCTTTGCCGCAGCAAATCACGCAATATCTATTCTCCCTGATGGATGGGATGCATTTCAGTTCCACTATATTAACTATAATCTACTAGATGCCCTTCGCACCAATCCTCAGCCAAATGTTATTCTTAGAGGCTACTTCATGTCTGCTGCATTCTATGCTCTCACAAGAAAGGGTATGGCACGTATTCTATCACTGTTTGGCACAGACCAACAGGGAGAATATCAAGTAACCGCCAAATTCCTCCCATCTGCAACCCCTGAAGAGCTTCTATTCCATTATGTAAAATCATATCTTCCCCTCTATCCGCTCTATAAGACACATGAATCAAACACAAGCGATGTGGATAATATGAAGAACTATAATATGAGAAATGCTGCCTCAATTGAGCATGTCCACCCTCCTCCACCTCTTCAACCAATTGTAAGGTATCTCTACCCCACTAGTTCATGGGATTCTACTCCAGAAGAAGCAACTGAAACTCTTCAATATATTTTCAGTGATACACCACATTATCTCTCATTCCTCCATGGCACATTTGGCCAACGCCTCTTTCAATACTGGTCAATCAGATGCCTGGCAAGGAAACATGGAGCAAAATACAGTGTATTCGGCTTCCAGGAATCTTCAGAAAACGACTATTATAGGGAACTTTTCCATATAAATTATAAGATTAGTCCATATTCGCGTAAAGAACTCCTTGAGCAGTATACCTATAAATCAGATACAGCCACCCCCCCAAAAGATAAGATCTCCATATTTAACGGGAATTTCCAATCAGAATCCTATCTCGCACGTGAAGAAATAAAACAGGAACTTAAAGAACCCCCCAACTACACATCGATTCTAGATAATACAGTGGAATCATATGAGAATATCGCAATTATATATGTCCCGTCACCAGATAGAGCAAAGGGTATGAACATGAAACAATACTATGAAGAATGCCTCAAACGACTAGAGGGATACGAATGTATACTTGTATCTGAATGTGATTCAACTCAGATAAAAGAATATTATTCATATTTGTCCCATATTCCAGCCCTATATAATTCAAAGTCAGAATCACTTGAATTCTGGTTCATGGCACGCTGTAAGGCATTTGTAACAGCAAATTCTGAGACGGCTTGGTGGGCTGCATGGATTTGTGATAGACAGGATAAAAAAGTCCTAATACCATCGCAGTGGTATCCTTATATACCAGATAAGACAATTACAATGGAGGGGGCAGAGATTATTATTATTTAGGTTAAATATCTTAAATCAACCTGTTATCACCTGAATGGTGATAAGACTCTGGATATGATCTTTAGATCATATCCACCTGTTGCATACTCGCAGGGTATGCAATTCTACTTGATTTAAATTAGCATCTAAATCCACCTGTAAGGCCCACTACCTTTCACATCTACCTCTGCCTTCAAGGGCTCTACATTAATTGCACCGCGTGTCCCGTGCACAAGCCAGTTGAATGGTCCAGGCTCACCATATACAGTGAATATACCGCTCTCAACCTCAGACACATTCAGCACACGCACTTTTCCATTATATATTGGTGTTATTTGTACTGTAAAATCAGTAGAAAATGCAGCAACATAATGAGGTAGTTCAATTTGAACAGATGAATCCACAATCACACCTTTGCCCCTGTAATATACACCAGCTTCAGGGCCTTCTAGACATCCGTGCACGAGATAACGAGCAGGATCAATAGGGTGATTGATTACGAATGTCTTTGCAGTGTCATATGATATTTCGCTTGTTGCTGCATTATACCATAATACATTTCCTGTAGTTGTAACATTTCGTAGAGGTGCAACAAAAAGGCCTTGAGTTGTTGAATCTAATATAGAACCTGTTGCATTTAATATTATACTATTTGCTGCTTGTGTATTAACACCAGCATTAGCACCAATTGCAATAGAATTAGTTTGTTGATTACTTTTACCAGCTTGTAAACCAATAGCGATTGCATTACCAGATTGATCAATCTGACCTGCGGAATTACCAATAGCAATTGCAGAACTCTGTTGAGAAGTATTACCAGCAAATATACCAATAGCAACTGCAGAATTCTGTTGAGCATTAGAACCAGAAAGTATACCAATAGCAATGGCAGAACCCTGTTGAGAAGTATTACCAGCTTCAGGGCCAATAGCAACTGCAGAATTCTGTTGATAATTCTGACCAGCATTATTACCAATAGCAATTGAATATTCATTTTGAGAAGTCTGACCTGCAGAATTACCAATAGCAACTGCAGAAATCTGTTGAGTATTAGAACCAGCTTGTAAACCAATAGCAATAGCAGATTCCTGTTGAGAAGTCCGACCTGCAAAATTACCAATAGCAATCGCATAAGCATTTTGAGAATCATTTCCAGCATTATTACCAATAGCAACTGCAGAATTCTGTTGAGAAGTCCGGCCTGCCTCATTACCAATAGCAATCGCATAACTTTGTTGAGAAGTCTGACCAGCATTATTACCAATAGCAATCGCAGAATTCTGTTGAGTATTAGAACCAGCTTGTAAACCAATAGCAATAGCAGAAATCTGTTGAGAAGTCTGACCAGCATTATTACCAATAGCAACTGCAGAATTCTGTTGAGAAGTCCGACCTGCCTCATTACCAATAGCAACTGCATAACTTTGTTGATAATTCTGACCAGCAAATATACCAATAGCAACTGTAGCCACCTGTTGAGAAGTCTTACCAGCATTATTACCAATAGCAATAGCAGAATTCTGTTGAGAATCATTGCCAGCAATTATACCAATAGCAATAGCAGAAATCTGTTGAGAAGTCTGACCAGCATTATTACCAATAGCAATAGCAGAATTCTGTTGAGAAGTCCGACCTGCCTCATTACCAATAGCAACTGTAGCCACCTGTTGAGAAATCTGACCAGCATTATTACCAATAGCAACGGCAGCCACCTGTTGAGAAGTCTTACCAGCATTATTACCAATAGCAACTGCATCATCTCCTTGATTAGATTGACCAGCAAATAACCCTATAGATACTGCCCTTTCTCCCTGATAATTTTGACCTGCACTTGGTCCAATAGATACTGCCTCGCGTAATTGATAATTTTTTCCAGAGTTAACACCAATAGCAATTGCTGCAAATTCTTGATTAGATTGACCAGCATTTATGCCAATAGAAACTGTATTATCTTTTTGAGAAATACTACCAGCATTAGCACCAATAGCAACTGCATACGATTGCTGAGAATTACTGCCAGCATTAGCACCAATAGCAACTGCAGATATTCCCTGTGATACTTTACCAGCATCAGTGCCTAATATAATATTATCCCCACGTACTATAAGTGAAGAGTTATCAGAAGATAGATATTGGCCCCAAGAAGTAGTAACAGGAAGGCCACCACTGTGTGCATCAACATATTCCTTTGTAGCCAACTGATTAGAAGTTGTTATACTAGAACCGCCACCAGTTACAAGCACTGGTTGTGTAAACGTATTACTCCCAGTAAACGTCTGATTGCTCCCCAAATATGCATCGCCACAATTTGTACACCCTCCACCATTCACCCTCGGGCACTGCACCCCACATGTCGTAATCTGATTTGCCATCTTCATTTGAGTTATCCAAGAAGAAGGGTAACCGTATGACATTCTATATATGCAGCACTTTATTTCTTCCTAGTTACACACCTCTTAGACTACTTTCTTATATCAGAACCGTAATGTATTGTATTAACCCCGTAATATTTATATTATGTATGTTGATATAAATATATAAATATTATAAATTTTATACTTTAGTAAGCTTACTCGTTTTACATCTCTTAAACCACTTTCTTGCAGAAGCAGACTCCTTCTTAGCCCTTCTTACATCTGCTGCATCAGCTGTATAGTGAGCCTTTCCACACAGCAAATAGGACGCGATCCGTGCATGGGCCCACCTTTGAGGATTTACGCCAGGTCTATGTCCCGATCTCCATGCGGCGGACCCTTTCGCGTGTACATGTTTAATATACTTTAACGGCACACCCGTCACCTCAGACTTCTCCTCCAGACTCTTCGCGTCAGGAAATAACCTGTCCCATTCAGCCGTATACGATGAACGCCTCGTTTTCGCCCCTTTATCTGTCTTAAATCCAACATACGCCCTAGGATCCTTCCAGTGCATCTTTCCAAACTTCTCTATCTCTTTCCGCCTCTCAATCGCCTTTTTCCGTGTTAGCCCACTGTAGTATTTTTTAGGGTAAAATCCTTCACTCTTTTTCAGAGTTACCCTCCTGGACATATTATCTACAATATAAACAGAAATGAAAAAACAAAAAGGTGGTCAATGTGCATGTGCTCTTATGAGAGGCGGCTACACTGCAACAAAACGCGACAAGAAATACCTAGCCCTCTGGAAAAAAGGCAAATCCATTGGCTTCACTATGCGTTCATCTCTAAAAGCAAAAGGCCTCATACCCAGGGCAAACGGCACAAAACGTGTCAGTCGCAAGTATCGCGTTACAAGAAAACACAAGTAAACCCCAACCCATAATAAGTTGAATGGAAGAACAAGAAGAAATCATAATAACACGCAAAGGCTACGCCCTCAAAGACCTAGCCTATTCGTTTACAGTAGCACTTTCCGAGGCAGGCCCCGCAGCAAGTGGTAAACTACTACACTATACGGCAGACATGATATGCTCAGGTGGACTCCATCTATGGCAACGTCTCTGCTGGGATCATGCATTTGAACATATAGGAATAGCAAGTCCCCGTATCTTCGTCTATCTCGTAAAGAAATTCAGAGAGTTAAACGATCTTCACGCTAAATTCCCATTTGAAGTCTTCTGCAAAAAGTCAGAAGTACAACAGGGTACAGTAGAAGTCGTTCTCATTCTTCAGACATGCTCCAGAAAAACAAAAGTAAAAATGCCAGTTGTGCCCAAAGAAACACACATGAACTCAGAATGGCTCAACTCTGTTCTCAGAGCAACAGACAAAGCTCCAGTTAGAAAAGTCTGGGATCACTCTCAGGATCTCCCAGAACTCCTACATGCATCCAATGAACTAATAGCAGCCTGTATGGAAGGTGCAACAGAAAAGGCACTCTTCTGGATGAGATGGATTCTAGAAGAGGATTCTCTCCTAAGAAAAAAGCTAGGAGGCGGTCTCTCAAATATGGAACGTGGTCCAGCCGTTCTCAATCCGAGACAACGATCACATCCAGGATTCTATCTCTGTGCTGTCTTTGCAGAAACATACAAGGACCTTGCTGAGAAACATCAAATAAGAATGCATGAGGAATATCAGACACTCTTAGATATATATCGCTCTCCAGACAAGGCTATTACGCCGCGTAGAAAAATGGACTGTCTCATTCTTCTCATACACATTCTTACAGATGTCCCACGCTGGAAAGTACCAGCTGCTCCATCTCTTGTAAAAGATCCAGTTGTTCTCCAGAGAGCTGTTGCCCAAGCAGAAACATTTTATAGAGAAATTCTTATGTTACCTCCTCCTCAGAAACCTCTTCCAAATAAGGTCGGTTCAATAAAACCAAAAAAGAAGACATCCAAACAGGATGAACTAGAAGAACATTTAAATGATATGGACAAAATGATTATGGATTTCTATGGTGTAAAATAAAAAGTTGTATTCTGTTTTTCTTATTTGCGTATTGTATTTTTATTTTCGGTTTCATTTCAATTTATACTCTTATGTTATATAGTTTCAATAAACCACTCTAAGCAAGGACAAATGGCATGACACGAGTCTTATCATTGCGACGCACTGCACCAGCAGATGTAGGATGACCAAAGAAGACCCCACGCTTTGTCAAATCCACAACACCCTCACGTCCACGAGCATTGTATGCGATCGACTCCACACCACCCTCTCCAACCTTCTTGCGATAGTTCACATAGATATCAGCCCCCAACTGCGTAATTGCGAGATGACCAGCGGTCGTACTATCAATTGCCATACCAGTATTATCTAGAATAAACGTCTTCAGCCCAATCCACTCACGAGGGAGATACCATGTCTCAACTGCAATTTCATCCAGAATCATACAGCGACCACGAGTAGCCATAATAGCCTTCAGAGCATCATCCTTTGCATCTACTTCTACCTTGCCACTCACAATCATTCCTGCATATTGCTCAGGAATACCCATATTGTTAATATACCAGAGTGCCTGCTGAATAGCCATCTCCATATTTCCACTAGTAGTGAGCTTGGCAGTCTTCTGCAGGTGCTCGCGGATGCAACGGTCATCCTCAGTCACACCAGACCACCGCTCAATGCGATCAATCTGCTTGACCCACTCAGGGAACTCCACGCCAGGAAACATATGTGTCCATGCCAATGCAGTCACAGAAACTCCCTCTGCAATACGAGAATTAATCGCATTCCAGATACCAGTCTTTGCAGTAGCAACATTATTATCAATACAATATGAGAGAACATTCTTCCCCCAGCTCTTATAGGTCTTCTGGTCAACCGTCGTGCCACAGAACAGCACATAGCGGTCCTTCACATCCTCAGCCTTGGGGTATGTGTGCTTCAAGTTCACGCCAATAGGGACATAGCGAATATCAGACTCCTTAAATTTATTTGCAGTGATGATTGCAGAGAATAGCCCATCAATTGAGTTCCCACGGAACACAATTGTAACAGGCACGCGGAAAGGCACGGGAATCAAAGTAGGGGCAGCAGACATCTTATATATAGCACACGAAAGGGACTTAAGCTATGACGCCCAACCGCGTTCAATTTTTTCCATCCGCTATCCACTCTTCAATTGTATTATATTCTTCAATAAGTTCATTAAGATATTCCCTATCCCGCTTTAACTCCTCTTCAAGAAAGCATTTCTGTTCAAGGAGCATCTCGTAGTCAGCAAGATAGCATTCCTCTATTCTACATAGATCTACTATCTGCTCAAGGCCTTCTATTATATTGTCAAGGCGTTTATCCTTTTCAAGTACTATTCCCTCCATATCTGCTATCATTGTAAGCAACCGACTCTGCTCATGTATCAAAAAAAGCCTTTCTCGTAATTTTCCTGTAATATTATATGCCATATTATAGGAAAATTATAACAAAAGTTTAAGCTCAAATCTATAAATCAATATCAAACTCTCAGTCAGTCATCTTAACAGAGCACGCTTCATTAAATGTGTTACACAGAGTAAGAATATCTCCTAAAATACCATCATTGTCCTCATCATCCTTCTCTTCTTCATCAACATCTACCATAACACTATTATCAACAACCCTATTTATCGCAGCCCCAACTACACTTTTAGCCTTACGTATAGCCACAACCAAATCACGAATCCGCTGATGAATATACTTTCTATATTCTTCTGCAGCATCCCGCTTAGCAATATTTTCAGGTGAAGGGCAGAATCTCACATTAGAAGCACAATCCAATACATTCAATTCAGCATCTCTGTAAATAGGGAGTATCTTTTTTTGAAAATCCAAAAGAATAGGGAGTTCTCTCATATAAAACTCATTCTCATTACAAACACCTATCATCATAATTCTCTTCTGCTCAACCCACCCTGCAAACCAAGCATCAAACTCACCTTTCTTATGTGTTATATATGACTCACGAATATCATCTGACATTTTACGTGTAGCTGCAATACGCTCGGAGCGTCTGATAAACCCCCTCGCTACATCGTCATCCATACCAGAGTATACCTGTTTACACCACGGTAAATTTATCAAAATTTTCAACATGAAAAGCACATCAGTAACCGAGCTCTCCACGGCAACTTTACATAACCATTCCTCTCAAATCCATGTAATACCATCATATTCTTCTTAAATTCCTCAATTGCCTTTACATCTCGCATAGTCAATGGATATGTCATTAGAACACCTACAGCCATATTAAAGACAGTTCCATCACGCAATTCAACCATCCAATCATAATGTGGTTCTCGTGTATTCCATTTCATACAGTATATTCTTTTAATTATATCCCTCTTATCTGAACTACTATGAGACCATGCATAAGACATTCTCTTGCTATAGTAGGTGAAATTTATTTTAAATATGGAAATCAATCCAGTAACATATGAAGAAGCTGCACATACAAGGAGCGGAATGCTCAAATTAGCAGATTTACCGAGTGGCACAGTTCTCTTCAAAGCGGTGCATCTCAAACCAGAGCATGAGGGAAAAGACATTTTCTCAGACTTGCTTGGTAGAATATCTGGATCATCCTTCTGCCTTTCTCCGACGCAGAATACATACACTTTTCCGTTTCCCTATATTGGATTTGGCCTATATGACTGGACATCAGAATTGCCTTCTTGGCAGAAATACAATGCATTTATTGTATATATTCTCACTGAAACAAGGCCCTTTGTAAGCATGATAAATCCTAGCCCAGACGTTCGTGGAACACCAAAGGGAAACGAACACAGGGATGCAGAAATAACTCGCTGCGACAAATTTGGAACACATTGTCCAGGAGATTCTAAAGAGTATCTCAAGTGGGATAATTGTATTAATCGTAACTATATGAATAGTCGTGGAACTATAGGGCATATATCAATAGCAGAGTTAGATTCAATTGATATTGAAAAATCTGCAAAAGGTGGTAAAAAAACAAGTGATTTCATACCACCAAATGAAACACACCTTGGTAAATATCTGAAGACCCTTTCAGCAACAAATCCAGAAGCAGCTACAATTGCTCTCACGCAATTCTATACATGCTCTCCAACTGATAAAACAGGGAAGCGTCTCAGGACACATCGCGGTATACCAGAAATCACCCTTTATAGCAATAAACTTCTTACATCTCATCCTCTTGTACGACCTGTTCACTCTATAGAAGATGCATCACATTATTACAGCCAGGATATGGCAGCAAATGCATTTACACTTGTTCCAGTTGCTATAATTACTGCAAATAATATCTATGATACTGTTCTCTCCTCGTCATTTAACTCAGTAAATGCATCTGCACCATCTGCTAATGCAAGAAAAACGGCAATTGAACATAATCTACAACGATTCATGTCTGTTGCACAGACATCTGGCATTGGCCCGCTCGGTAAAATGGCATATGATCGCCGCACAGGATTCTATGTGATGGAGAATATGACACCTTCTCATCCAATTGCAGACTGGTATACAAATTCAGGAGAGCCAGTCACATACAGAGGCCATCTTATAGATAGACTAGACACTCTCTCCTCAAAATCAGATGCAATTCTCTCAGCAATTTCACAGAAAAAACCACAGCCATCAGGAGAATTCATGTTTGAACGCCCCTCTTCTATTAGAGCAATGGCCGCAGAACTAGAAATAGAACCTGTACAAATAAGTAATACTATAATAACACCAGAACTATTATTCTCTTTTGATGCAGTAGAAGGTGGCAAACAAAAAACAAATAGGAGAAAAACACGGAAACGCGGTGGGAGACTAGTTGCAGCAGAGCCCCTCTCTCTCGTCCTCCCCATCTCTTCTCCTCGCTCCAATAAAACACTTAGGCAAACACCCATTAAAAATGGGCGTCTGCCGCCGACTGCTGAACATTTTTATAATAGTAGAACTTCAGAGCTAAGCTCTGAAGTGCCTATTCTTAATATTCAGCGGTCTAAAAACTCAAAGAAATATACACTTAACCAGTTTCCAATGCCAGTAATCCTAGCAACCGCCCCTGCCCCTATTTCTCTTCCCCACGAAGAGGCAATTAAAAAGGCTGCCAACTCAATTTCTAAAATAACAACATCCTATATTACTAAACTCATATCTACGATCTAATATAACGACATACATACAAGTCCACATACTCTCGTCCATCCACCCTCTGTTCAATAACCTTCTTCTTTTCTGCACCATTCGTATAACAATATTGACCAAACCTCTCAGAAATCTCATCGATATAAATCCACGCCCTTTCTGGTTCACATTTGAATAGTAACCAACCATTCAAACGTGATTCAATATCTACGTGTGTAGTATCAATATATGCATCCTCCTCTTTTGCATCAAGTGTGCAAAAACGCCGATGAGGAGTAATAAATCCGCGTAAATGTGGAACTACGCGAATCGCCTTCCAAATCAAGAAATCTGCTAAATCACAATCAAATGGATTTGCAATTAGCGTATATACATCACGGCGGCTCATGTCTGCCATTCAGACAGACCCTGCCTTCATTCAATTTTATTCCAGAGGCTTAAACTTATTCTACATATAATACTCAATGGATAACGATTTTTTTGAAGCGGCCACTGTAGGCCAATTTGAACTATCTAAGAAAAAGATTCACATCAGTTTCCGTAAAACGGGTCCGCGTTCTCTTACAATTATTGAAGGTCTAGATGAAGACCTTGACCTGGAACTTATATCAAAGGCAATGAAAAAGGAGTTTTCTTGTGCTTGTACTGTTCAGAAGAATAAGGAGGGAAATGAGATTATTCAAATTCAAGGTAATAAAGTGGATGAAGTTCGCAAATGGCTAGTTAAGGTTGAAATCCTTACACAACGCGAAGCAGAAGAGCGTATTCATGTTCATGGATTATAGTTATTCTGCCTCACGTAGTCCCCAACTATGTGATATTAGCAGTTGCCACGGAGAATATCACGTAGTTCAACAAGGAGCAGGCCAGTAAGATTTTCACCAGTGCCATCTACACCAACTCCCCAAATCATATCTTCACTTTCCTCCTCTAGTTCCAACTCCTTCGTGCCTAGAAGAAGCTTCTTCAACTCTTCGTCCTGTGTAAACTTCTCATACAACCCAGCTCGCATATAATCAATCTTCTTATTTTCATAATTCACATCTCCAGTGTGGCCTTTTGTTCGCCCCTTGCTTCGCACAGACAAGATATTCTTTGCTGTGCGAATTTCTTCAGCCCATGCCGCATCCGTATCAATAAATTTCATAGCAGTTACATAATGTTCAACAGTAGGATAGACCCTCTCATTAATTACAAAATCAGACTTATAGGAATTTGAAAACACCTTATACTTTCCAGCAGTTGGACTAAACCGAATAATACCAGGCCTAGGAGGAGAGAAGACAACAGCCTCCTTCCGTTTAGATGATGTTGATGACGTAGATGTTGCAACAGATGCTGTATCAGAAGAAGGCTTACGACCCTTCTTAGGAGACACTATATTATTATTTGCAACTGCCTTCACCTCGCCCGCAGCCCCTCCTTCATTAGGATGAAATGCAGTATTATTCTTACGATGTCCGTCCTGTCCGCACAGAGAGCACTTCATGGTTAACTTGTATGATACATTTTCATCACCCTCATCACCCTTTCAATTTTTTTAATATGCGACTACCCTCTTAATGATGTCTCCCCTTTTTATTTTTACGCTTCCCATTAAGCTTAGGAGACTGTTGGGGGCTAGGATTTAACACAGCAGACTCCTTGACAAGGTCCTTATTTTCCTCCTTTACAGGTGCCTCTGTAGCAGCCACTGCATCTTCTACAGCAACTTCCCCCACAGTTTTGATATCCGCGTTGCCATTTCCATTACTCTCAATAACGGATGCTTCGGTAATAACTACGCTCGGAACGACGCCACCGCCACCACTCACATCCTGCCCAGTGTATGCAACAGTCATAGTCTCAGGTGCCACTTCAGAAGATGATTTCCATACAAGGCTAGTATAGTTTCCCATTTCTATGTATACCGCATATTTTCTTTACGCTCTAAAAATCAGACCTAGGGTTAAATATACCACCAATCATATCACGAAACATAGAAATCACTGTATCTTTCTTAGGGTATCCCTTTTCTTCCAATTTCTTCTCAACAATTTCTAGCCCATCCTCTGTATAATTCTTCACACGCCCTCTAGTAATTCCATTTGTATACATGCATCTCTTTGCAATAACACCATTCTCATGATACTCTATAAACTCTCCATCCAATTTTCCATTTGCATATCTGCATTTCACTTTTAGCGTCTTTCCATCAGAATACCACTCTTCATAATCTCCATTCTCTAAATCATCGACATACACACTCTCAAATTGCCTCGGTCCACTTGGATACCATTTTATATATAATCCATTCTTTTTTCCATGCTTGAATAAACACTCTTCAGAAGAAGTCCCCTGTGCATGAAACTTACGCATTAATCCTTCACGTCTCCCTCGTATAAAGAATGACATCTCTCGTATCCGCCCCTCCATCCACCAGACCTTGTAATCCCCCCATAACACATCATTTCTATCATAAATTCGTTCAACAATAAACCCCTCCTTAGATTCATACTTCTCGTATTTCAAGCCATTCTTGTAGATGTCGGGTAGACCATTTTTACACGTATAACACCTAAATGCAACTTCGCTTAATAAACTAATACAATCTACATGTGCAAATGAGGAAAAACAGCAACCACATACAGGTGGAACAGCATAAAGGGGATTTAAAGAATTCCCCTCCCTCTCACATACAATGCAATTTAATGGATTATACATGCATAAATATCTCTAATATAAAGAAACAAAAATATATTTATACTAATCGCATTATATGAATTCCTCCTTTATTCCGTATCCATTAAGCAATTCATCAGATACACATGTTGGTATATTATCAAGTATTGGAGCAGGAATTATTTTGTCAGGAATTGTTTGTTTCATATGCCAGACATACTATCAAAAAAAATGTCCACATTGTAATATGAGAATTGATAAGGATGATTTAAAGGAACACATGTTAGAACACGAGAGACATGCTGCAGAAGATCCTATAAATCACATGGAAATTCCTATTATGAGAGATTAATTCTATTAAGGGTAATCGCATACAGTAATCCCCAAGAGTTTACCAGTTGTATCCCAGCGATAAATATCACCTGTTACCGCACCATCCTTGAATTGACAACTCACCTCCCGCCCTCCACCACGATAGTACCGCATATATATTCCATCACGAACACCATCCTTCATCATACAGTCTTCCATCTGTTCTCCAGTGTCATAATAGCTCCGCACAATTCCATATACCTTTCCCATATCATATGTCCGCTCAGACCGAATCGTACCATTCTTGTATAATTCAGTATGGTCTCCATGAAGACGCCCATTTAGGTAGTGGCAATATACGTTTAATCCCCCTTCAGCCCACCACCTCTTATATTCTCCATTTAGAAGCCCTCTCTCGTAATTCATCTCGCATAACTTTTTTCCATTTGCAGCATATACTATATGTTTACCATCCTTCTTTCCCATGTTATATTGCCCAGAAATCGCAATCTTTCCATTTTCATAATACTCTATATACTCTCCATGAATATCCCCATTAATATATGTCATTTTACGAGAAATCGCTCCCTTCAAATACCATTCTTGAGATGTACCATGTGGTACACCCATCTTATAAAACATCTCACGAAAGATATAACCATCAGGAAACCAATCCGTCGCCCGTCCATCAATCAACCCATCAACATAATGCCGAATCTTAAGAATACGCCTCTTATTATCAGTCATTTCCCACATTCCATGAATATCCCCCTCTTCATTAATAGAATACTTGATAATATTTCCATGATCATCTTTTTCATGAACAAATCCCTTCTCTTCAGAAAACGAAACAGATGAAACTTCACAAATAGTAGCCATTTCAATCAAAATGCAATAGAGTGTACATTTCCACGCACCACCTCATTACTTCAATTTTTTCCGACATATAAAGCTAAAGCATGTATCCACATATATATACAATGCTACTATTCGTATATGGGTCTCTTCGTAATGGCCTTCAAAATCACCCACTCTTAGAACATGCTACATATATTGGTGAATACACAACACAAACAAGTTATATTATGATAGGTACAAAATCTAAATCATTTCCTTATCTCATAAAAAGTCATACTCTACCATCGCTCACCCCCACCCCTATTATAGGTGAATTATACGATATTCCATCAACTCTCATAGAACGACTTGATACACTGGAAGATCACCCCAATACATATACTCGGCAACTAATATCAGATAACCCGCCTATAGAAGCATATATAGTAGATAATCTAACCCTAATCAATCAAATAAAAAAGTGGATAGGGAAACGATTTGTATATATATCTTCTGGTGATTGGAAACAGTATTATAGTACAATTAAATCATAAGTATGTATTATTCTTCGCCTTCATATTCCTCCTCATAAACCTCCTCTTCATCATATATATGCGGGTCACTCTCTGCATGAATAATATAATCATGATACTCCCCATTATAATCTGTCAACCCACTATGAGGAATATGTGTGCAATTGCTATAGTCATCATAATAATTGCGAGCATCTAGTGGTACATACTTAGGAAGAGAGGCAAATCGCAACCACCAGCGAACTGCACCGTCATATGTAAGACGAATATTCTTTCCATCATCCATATTATCATTTTCATTAGATACTTCATTTACTGCAGTAACATCTAGCTTCTTAGACCATTTATTGCCAGCATCAAACTTTACTGTGGAAACAATCTCTTCCTCCTTGCTCTCTGCAAGAGCTGCAAATGAATTCTGGCTCGCATCGCAAATCACTGTTGCTGCAACTACAGGTTTCTTCCCCCATGCCACAGACTTCCCAGTAACAACTGTAGGCTTCGCCGCCCCCAAATCAGGGAAATCATCCTCTGTTAGTTCAGCAGCCTTCTTCTTTACAACCATAGGCTCATTCTTTCGCATGCTTGGAGGCACATAACCAGCCTTCTTTGGCTGCTCTACTACTTCAATAATCTCAGATGTATAGACTTCAAACTTCGGACCATCCTCACCAAATGGCATAGCCTCTTCAGCCCTTTTATTGCGAAGATGAGGAGGCACATATCCACTACTAGCTTCTGCTCTAGGAGGAGTAGAGAATCCAGATGTATCAGGTGCAACTTCAACCGCCTTATTACGAAGATGAGGAGGAACGTAAGGCATTTTATTGACAAATAAGCGACTTATTCACGACCATCGTCGCACATCAATTTTTTATTCAAATAAAAATTGAAATCACTCACCAGCCCTATATAAAAGTACCTCAATTAAATGAATCCCTCTACCCTTTTACACAGAGCAACACATTACATAAGTAATATACTTGGACTAACACCAGAAGAATTTACTATACAGCACCTCTTCAAGGATAAAAAATCATCACATACAGTAATCATCGATGATACACTTTTCACATTTAAAACAGAAGGTTCAAGGCTAGTTAATTTGTATGTCAAGGAAGGGGATGAAGGCACAGACTCTCCATATATCCTCATTAAGTTTCTGGATTTCAGAGATTAGACTGCCATAGGAGCTTTAATAGCAGGATGATGCAGATAGCCCACAAGCTCAAAATCCTCTAGACAAATATCATCAAAACTCTTATCAGCAACACTATCATCAATACGCAGGATAGGGAATGGAAGAGGAGTCCTCTCAAGCTGCAACTTCACCTGCTCAATATGATTCTTATAGATATGACAATCACCACTCACTAGAATTAGCTCTGCAGGCTTCAGGCCAACTTTTTTTGCAATAATATACGTCATAATTGCATAACTAGCAATATTAAATGGCAGACCGAGGAAGCTATCAGAACTGCGACAGTATACCTGGCAACTGAGTCCACCGTCCTCCACATAGAACTGCGTAACAATTCCGTGACAAGGTGCGAGAACAGACTGCGAGACAGTCGCAGGATTAAATGTAGTAATCATATGCCGACGCGAATAGGGGTCCTTTTTTAGTCCATCAATCAACGCTTCCAATTGGTCATATCCACCTTCAACAACAGCATCACACCCCTTATACTCTGCCCCAAAATGCCTCCAATTGAACCCATACATTGGTCCCATATCACCCTCACGATATCCAGTCAAGCCTCGCCCATCAAGAAACTCTCTAGTAGTATTTGCCTTCCAAATACCAACACCCTGCTTCTCAAGCTCCTTGCTATCTGTTTTCCCCTGCAGGAAGAAGAGCAGCTCTTTTAGAACAGTATTGAACCCTACAAACTTTGTAGTCAGAAGAGGAATCGTCTTAGAGATGTCAAAGCGGAACTGAAGACCAAAGAGTGCAATCGTGCCAACACCAGTGCGATCATCCCTCTTCTTCCCATACTCAAGAATATTATACATATTCATTCTATAAGAATGCTCGCTATCAATATATACTCTATCTTTCTCATCAACATATTTATATGTAATATAACGATATGTAATGCCATCAGCACTACGTTGCACAGGTGAATAATCCTCTATTTGATACAATGCAAATTGCTCAATAGGGAAGAATCGATCACACTCATATGCCCCCTCAACTACAGTCGCATAAATCTTATCAGCGATTCCTACATACATCTTATAGAGAGCCTCTCCACCAATAATAAATACCTTTTCTTTTCCTTTAATAATATCATCAATACCTTTCATAGTAGTAAATACAACATTATCACCCTCTGAACCAGCGTACTTTGAGGGATCGTTCGTTACAACAACATTCAGTCGCCCCTTCAACGGTCGCCGCCTCTCAGGAATGGAATCCCAAGTACTACGCCCCATCACAACAACACTACCCTCTGTCAACTCACGAAACCGAGCCAAATCTTCAGGAATGTGCCATGGAATTCCTCCGCGACACCCAATACCAAATCCCTTCGCGGCAAATGCAACAATGATATTAATAGACATAACTTCTGTAAAAAATAATACACCACAAACCCTTGTCAAATTTATCGCATCTACAGAAATATCATCTTATATTGTACCAATCCACTATTAAATATGGTTTTAATTACACGCACAGATAAACTCTTATTTAGATTAACATTAAATCTATTATCTCCTCTCTTTCCATTCATAAGTCGTTCTAATGCATCACAGAATGTCTCTATTGCCCCTCCACTAGGTTTATTACATTTAAACACAACGTGAGACATGTATTCAAAGATTCTCTTCCATCCTGCAACATCCAAACCAGCCTCTACAGCACGAGTAATATTCATGTCCCTATCATCCGCATCATAACTCCTATAAATAGGTTCATACAAAATCTTATCTAGCATCTTCATCTGCTGCGTAACAGCATCTGCAAACTCAAGAATCTTCGCATCAACACAACTGCCATATTGCTTTACAACCTCACCATGAAATCTCTCTCTAAACTTTCCACGATTAGACCACGAAGGAGTTGTATTCTTCAGATAGGGAATTCGCATCAACCGACTGCATTCATAGATATCCTTCTTCTCAACGTCAAGGAATGGCCGCCAAACCTGAACTCCAGCTTCTACACTCCACTCCTCCATCTTCTTCAGATTATGAATATGCTGACAATTTGCAATATTTGTCCAGACATTTTCAATCACATCATCTTGAATATGACCGAGTACAACCACTTCAGAACCGATTGCCCTATATACCATGAACCGAATATCTCGCGTCATCCTCTCATAGAACTCGCGGTCAACATCACTCCGTCGCAACCCCCATATATGATATATATACAGGGGTATACCGACCTCCATACAAAATCCTTTCACAAACTCCATCTCTTTATAACATTCCTCTCGATTTCCATATACAATATGAACAGCCTTCACATTAACGTCTTTTCTCTTCAGAAGTCCAGCTAGAACCATTGAATCAACCCCTCCACTTAGACTAACAATTACACTATTCCTATCCATCTTAAGCTTACCAATAAGCTTATCAATAGTAACCTCTTCCACTCCAACATCAACCCCTTCTTCAGGATGATACTCACAAATCTTTTCAGGATCATATGCCAAAGCCCCCCTCTCAATAGGAACACTATTGTTATAATATATAATATCCTCTCTAATTTTATCAATTGTAAATGCTTTCTTATAAGAGTCCATATAGAATGATGCTATAATAGGATAATCTTTAATAACACCACCTCTCCCCCTAACCCAATTACATATACGCCGAAACATTTTCACATACTCTTTTACATGTTTAAATGGCATCATACACCAGACAAATTCCCATTCACTTAATGTAAGGACATGCTCATACTCCATATCAATCCGTTTAACAGTTTCCATTCTCCCTTCAAGAATTTTATCCTCACTTATCACTTCTTCTCCAACAACTCTCTGAAAATGCCGCATGAATTGATCCCTGTAAATAACCCAGTCTACAAGATCGCATCCTGACAAATTAAATCCATAAAACTTCTCATAAATCTCTTTATCTGCAACTCCCCTCTCCACATCAGTTGCAGGAAACCAAAATTTAGGATGATCCTTCCAGAAATCGCTAATAATACCCATAGTAACAACCATACCCCAATTAAAAAGTTTCATTTTTATTGGTTTTAATAATCGCTCACTCAAGCATATGCCGACACTCAAATACCTTCTTCAGTAAATCTCCTTTCTGAGAAGCCACTGTAGCCATATAGGTATCAATATCCTTACACACACCATCATCTTCTAATCCAAGATATAGATGATATACACTCACAACCTCCTTCTGACCAATACGCACAGCCCTCGCAATCGCCTGATTCATTAGTGCATCTGTCCACCACGGCCCCATGAAGATAATCTTGTTAAACTCCTGCAGATTCAGCCCCACTCCACCGCTATGTAGCTGCAGAAGTAGAACACCGCACTCCTCACTCTTCGCCCGCCGCAGAACAACAGACCTCTCACTAGCAGACAATCCACCGTGATACTGACAGATTCCCTCTTCAATCCCACATTCATCCTTCAGATACTCTTCTATCAGCTCCATTTCACGATGGAATTGACAGAATATAATATACTTCCCAGGCTCTTCACGCACGAGACGCCCCGCCTCCACAATCTTCGTTGAGGCAATCCCCTCCCACTTCTTTCTCCTAGGAGACGTTGACGCATAATTACTCTCAATGTAGACAAGTGGGTGCACAGAAATCTGCCGCATACGCAGAATGAAGATAAGGATATTGTTAGTAATACTCGCAATATCCTTCTTATAATATGACATACGCCCCTCAATTACTCCTTGTACACCCTTGTAGAACTCCTCCTCTTCAGGCGTCAGGAATGGCAATACAACCTTCTTCACATCCGCCTCAGGCGGTGCACCACTAATAATACCGCGAACATATGACATGGGGCGATGAATTAAGAGCTGTCCACACAACTCCTTCACTTCATCATTCCACACAGCATTCTTTCCCATCTGCACGCCCACAAATCGCAACAGCGTATACAAGTCCTTCAGAGAATTAATTACAGGAGTGCCTGTGACTGCCCACTTCACATCTGCTGCAAGCCGCATCACCTCCTTAGTCAACATACTCTTTGGATTGCGAATACGATGAGCCTCATCTAACACGAGCCGCTGCCACTTCTTTGCATCTGCGAATAATTCCCCATTATGCAACATCTTATCATAGTTGCACACATACACATTGCCGCTCCCAATCCACACATCTCCCCCCTCGTCATATGCACTCCATCTCATAAAACCCTTTCCGCCTCTGACAACCTTTGGCACAAATACATTAAAGCAACTCTTTATCAACACATCAATCCATGTCTGAACCATTGCAAGAGGCACAAGAATCAACGTATTTGCCAACACATTATTCTTCATGGTACCGCATATCTGCATTGTCTTTCCGAGCCCCATATCATCACACTGTAAGCCACCGTATACGCATTTAATAGCACCCCTCTTTGCAACTGCAACAGGTGTTCCAATCTTCTCTTTCTCAATCATCCAACGAACACTCACCTCCTGATGAGGGAAATAATCAAATCCCTTCCAAAGAGGTTTAATAGACATTGTATAGTATTACTGTAATGGGGTACATACGAGATAATTCTTCGCAGCTTCAATTTTTTCCACCTTCTTAACCGCCCCACTAACAGCACACTTGATTATGTACGTACCGTATCTTTGACCCTCGGCATTAACAGTATAGATGTGTATCTCGTCCCCTTCCTGCCTCCGCACTACAATCGGTATATCCCAAATCATCCTCTATACTCTCCCTCATATTTTATAGAACATATAACTACGCATAATGAGTCACTGCACTACTAAATGTATTCAAATCTGAGTCATATGGAACAATACCGTCATCTGCTTCCCTCCCTTTATTATCTATTATATTCATTCGTGATAATGAACCATGTATAGTAATGCCAGTATAATAAATTCCCTCTGATTTTCTAGTACTATTTATTCCAATTGATTTCAAATACATAGACAGTGATTTCTGCGTGTATAGTGTCATAAGCTCTAATTTAGTAGTTGTAGGATACATAATAGTTAGAAATTCAATAAATATATCATATATTGTACCACTTTTAACCATATCACCTTTAAATATATCTTTGTAATTTCTAATACAATTCTTTACAAATGAAGCATAAATCTCCTGAAGTTTAATATTTAGTGGAACAATATTCATATCTTTTCCTTCAACAAAACAATTATGAATATGCATAAAGAATAAATTCAATACATTATACTCATAAAATATATGATCTTCACTATATCTATAACACATGTTATAAAACGCATTGATTAATGCATGAGAAGTATTATTTCGTAATTTATACATATTAAATCCCAGTATCTGCTTTGCTTCAGATAACGCACATCGAATAGCAATATCACTATTGCGTTGTGTGTGTAGCTTTATATTCTTATGCTCATCTCCAGGATTCAATAAAAATAGAAGAAATGCATAGCAGACAATATCAAGATCATATGGATGTCTAATTGTTTTCTCATCAGTCTCGCAAAAATTAGAAACAAAATATGCTACAGCTTTCTGTTTAACTTCTTCGTCTGATAAAATACTTTCTACTGATTTCTTTTTTTCAGAGGGTTCTGGTTTTCCTTCTTCTTTTTTCTCAACCCTATCATTACCCCTATAATGTTCAGAAATCATCTCCCCTATCCTTCTAATTAATGTAGCATCCGCATCAGCTAATGTATCATTCGCTCTCTCCTTTACCCACCCATACAGCCCGCTAATATCAGTAAACTGATACGTATTTGCAGCAGCCCCGTCATCTTTAGTCTCCACTAAAACATACATTCTATCCTACACTAACCGTACACTCCTTTATGCCGATTTTTACGCACTCTACATAGCTTAAAGTAACCAGCCATTTTTAATACAAAGAATGTCATCCGAAAACGACGACCTTGCCACCCAGACGAAGTTTTGCACCAGTGTTGTAGACGGCCTTGAATACTACAAGGAATTTACTGTTAACTCTGATAACAAGAAACACGGAACTTATCGTGCATATTACATTATGTCAGGCGACGAGGCATCACATGTCCAGCGAACGCGGCGGCTTCCGCTTTGTGTAGAGCATACATATGAAAATGGCAAGAAAAATGGCCCAATGACCCGTTTCTGGTCAAACGGTAACCGTCACATCACTGCACACTTCAAGAATAACAAGTATGACGGCCCAGTTGAAATCTTCTATGAAGACGGTACCCTTGAGAGCCGAACCACTTACCACAATGGCAAACTGAATGGTATGTGCATGGAAGTCACACCAGAAGGCACTACGGAGTATACTACCTACGTGAATGGCAAGCGTGTTGGCACAAAGATGGTATTCGCATCCAATGGTGTCCAGCTAAAGCGTCGCACGTATCGCGATGATAAACTGTACTACCATGGTCGCTATGTTGATTTCTATGAGAATGGCACTCCTTACCTTGATAGTACCTGGAAAGACAATAAACTCAATGGCAAGTCAATCCAGTACTACCCAAACGGCAATGTACACTTCTACTTCAACTTTAAGAATGGCAAGCTAGATGGCCGTTATCGTATCTTTAATGAGGATGGTTCAGTCCTTGAAGACAAGTTCTACGGTAATGGTACCTTCCGTGGGAATTTTGATTCCTCTAAATGGGACGAAGAGGAACTCAAAAAGGAATATGGTGCGTAAAATGATAATCTGCTGCTATAATAGAAATGCCTCCTAAGATAGAAAAGAAACAACAGGGTCCGCACCCAAGCGAGATAGCTAAAGCAAGGGCAGATATTGGAAATGTAAATAATTCAATATTTACAAGATCCCTTGAAGGCCTTAAGATAGGTGCGACAAGTCAGAAAATTGTAAAATCTTACAGAAATACATTAAAAAAGAAAGAAAATAATAATGCTGCCATTATTGCTGCAGAACTAGAAAAAACTGGCGGAATATATGTAAAAAAAGATATATACGAACTTATAAAAGAATGGCCAGATGAGTATGATTATACATATAAGAAAGGTACTAAATTTATAGAGGGTGCAAAACTAAAACCTATTCATACTGACCTAGTAGAGCGTATAAATGCTATATTTAAGAAATATGAAGTTCCTGGTAGTAATGGTTCATTTAATCCAGAACCAATAAGAATGATATTTACACGCGATGATTATGGATTAAAAGCATTTGCAGCAGAAATATTATTAGGTAAATATGATGATAGGCTTAGCCAGCTAGAATACGCATTATATAATCCAAATAAGGACATTATATCAATAGACCCTGAACATAAAAAAATAGAAAAAGACGTATTTTTAGGACCAGACCAACAGGGATATATACAAAGAATTATTAATAAAAGAAGGGAAATACTTGCCCCAGGTGGCGGTGCAGGCACTGCTGGTGGTGCTCGTCGCAGACGCACTCACAAGCGTAAAACACACAGACGCAAGACTCACAAGCGTAGACATTAAACTCACAATACAAACAACACAATAATATATTAATATTATATATCAGCATTATATAATATTAATTGTAACAATATAGAGTTGCTATTTATTTACACCTCCTTGTGTACAATACTCATAAAAAATGATTCCCTATCTCCCTTCTAAATAAGCCCCTATCCCCTCTTCTGTACAATGTCTATCTACCTTGAATTTGACATCTCTCGCTATGGTTCTACCCAGCCCCGTGTAGAACAAGAATATAAATTTACATCCTATGAGACGGCCGCAGCCACTGCCACTGAACTAATTACATCTGTCTCAGGCAGGTTTCCAGAAGAATGCTTTCGTGATGCAACTGACTATATGTCAGGATATACTATGATCTGTAAATGGGCTATTGAACAAACAATTCTCTCGCACAAGGAAAAAGTCCTAGCAGGCAAAGCTACTTGTACTATCTATCTTGAACTAGATGGCACAACTGACCGTGGCATACCTATTCTTGCATCCATTAAACTCTTCTGCCCAGTAAAGATGGAGGAAGTAAAACAGGCAGCCAATGAAGAGCGTCTCGCAACACATGGCCGCTACTGCTACTGTGGTCGCCCTGATTGCGACTATGACTGCGGCACTCTGGACTGTGGATGCATTGATGTATGCCGCACTTGCCGCTTTGAAGGCGACGATGGATATCACAGCGATTGAGCAGTCATGCCTTTACTTCTCTTTAGAGAAGCATATGCAACAGCTGCCTAACGGCTATGTCACCTGCAGTCATGCCGACTGCAACGGCTGCCTAACGGCTATGTCACCTAATAACCAATTATATATAATATGCAATAAAGTTATGAAACCAAATAAAAAGAACGCTTTTTCTCTTTTTTACAGTACTCTTATTATTCTATATGTGTATTATCTTTTCTTTTTTCTTTTTTATTGTATACGAGTCATTAGTCGCTGTAAGCAGCCACTGTCTAAAGCTTCTCTAAAGAGAAGCGAAAGGCATGATCCCCCCAAGGAACTCAATCATCTTCCCTCGCAAGAAGTCCTCCATCTTGTGCTCAAAGTCAAGGAGCCGCCAGTCCCTCTCAAATCCAGCAGCAGGCTGAATGATGCACTCTGCAAACACCTCCTTCTTGAGGTAGTCGCCGAGCCACTGAATCAACCCGCTCCTGTACTGGACATCCTTGACCAAGCCGTGCACAATCTTCTGCTTCCCCGCCTCGTCCGCAAAGAAGTACTTGTATGATGAAGGCCCAAGCTCAAACTCCTGCAGCACAGAGATGAGGTTCACAACAATAGCAGGCGTCATGAACTCCAATGCTCCCTGGAGCACCTTGCTAACAATACAGAATCTCTCGTCATTGTATCCCCTCCTGTTCACTGCCACGAGCACGTCCTGCAGGAAGAGGGACATGCCAGTTGTGTAGCCAATACGAGAGTACGCCGCCATAATCTCCTTGGCATACGCATAGATGTAGGACTTGGGGTACTTCTCTTCGTCCTTGTATATCTCTGGCCGAAGGGCGACCTTGAATGTCCGCTTGAATTTCTTTTCTAGTTTCGCAATTGTAGTGAGAGAATCCTTCTCGTAGGTGAAGTAGAAATCCTCAATCCACTCCGCAAATGTACTCTCACCGTGATCCAGGTGCCTGACAACCTCCACTTCTGCAGGAGGAAACAGTTTCTTGTTTGAATCCGCCATGAGAGAGTGGCGGCACCGCTTAGTATTAGGACGCACAGGCTTGCGACCGTGCCCAGGGGCAGGACGCTCACTGGTCACATAAGGCTGACCAGCAACCTCAACGTCGCGACGAACAATGACACATTCAGTAGAAGCAGACATGATGCAGAATGGGGGGACTTATTCCCCGTGCCGCCACCGATTTCAACTTTTTTGGGGGGAACAAACTTCCCCCTCGCCCCCTCTTAAAAAATAGCTAACAATAAATTAATAATTACAATACTCTATTTTACAGATTTAATCCTACCGCGGCTCTCTCCGTCTATCGCCAGGATCGCGGCACCGTGTATCACAATAATAATCTCTGCATCCCTCACAGATCCTCACAGGCAGCTCCGATTCTCGCCGATGCTCAGCGAGGATATTCTCGTAATTCTTAAGAAGTTCATGCACGGTCTCATAATTATCTGTATACTGCCTCATAGATGTAGTAAGTCCCCTATATGTATACGTATGGAAGAACAGTATATACATGTATATGAATACGGGATAAAATACCTTTCTTTCAAAATCAGCCTTAAGAATCTCATAACCAGAATCAATCGCCACCCTCCAAAGACGAATACCTTCCTCTGTAGCATCATACATGATACGGCATCGTTCTCTAATGAAATTATCTCTAGAATGCCACCACGCATCCACTTGAGGACTGCCTGAATATGTAGCTATCATTTCTGTTGCTAGGGGACTTATTCCCAGCTTCCCTCCATCGTTTCAATTTTTTAATATATCTTTCGTGAAGAAATTGAATTAAACTTTCGTCCAGTTATCTCTAGTGACTTGGAGTACGAAGACTCTTATGAAATAGAATAAGCCTCTTACACAAGAACGGTAAAAAAAATTGAACCCCCCCTCCCTCCCCCATGATGTTCGCCGCATGCTATGTTCTATTGTATGTGGTACTATTACGAGAGTGATAGTTATAAATAGAACC
>JACCDO011657919.1_pt1 | contig 51905 bp, 87 predicted proteins | sample 7446101 | NCBI WGS metagenome assembly JACCDO01 (sample SAMN15323440, study PRJNA562643) | freshwater metagenome | isolation source: river surface water | place: USA:Blue River Watershed | collected 2017-08-16 | reverse complement strand
TACCCCAAAAGTTTTTAGTTTGACCGATATAACGTACTGATCCATCAAAGTTAGTTCTTTTTACAATTCTTTTTTCTCTGCAAAACATAATTATTTGGTTTTTATTTGTTTATATTTAGTAGTCAGGACCAGATTCGAACCTGTATTTTTTTGGTTACTTAGATATCAACTCCGCTACCAATAGGAGCCTTATATTCGCAGCGTCTACCATTCCGCCACCTGACTATGTTAGCTGGTTAAAGTGGATTGAACCCGATCCTCCGCCCCTAGTTCCTTCTGTAAGGAAGGCCTTTGGGGCCAGTGTGCCCCCATTACACCATAACCAATCGAGAGTTTATAACCTCTCAGGAACCATTGGAACCAGGTTAATTAGACCTGGACTTTGTGGGTGGAGCTCGATTCGAACGAACAATACTCATTTAAGAGAGCCGGTGTACAATCGGCTTTGCTTTCCGTAACGATTCCGGTGATCAACCGGCATATCGTGTACATTGCCATCCACCCCATAGCAGTAGCGGGGAGTGGAATCGAACCACTGACCTCCAGGTTATGAGCCTGGCGAGCTACCGCTGCTCTACCCCGCAATATAGTGGGAGATAGTGGACTCGAACCACTGAAGCCCGAAGGCGAGGGATTTACAGTCCCTTGCAATTGCCGCTATGCGAATCTCCCCTTTTCTTTTGTAGGTCCACCAGGAATCGAACCTGGAATAGAAGCTTAGAAGGCTACTGTTATATCCTTTTAACTATGGACCCGTTTTTCCAGTATGTCAAAGATCGGTGTGTCTTGTTTGACATTCGCTAATATCAGACAAATCCTCGTAGGAATTGTGATAGATACGAAAGTTTTTTGGACGAATTTTATATATACATTGAAAACAAAGTTTTCAAGAAATTTTCAGTCTTTTTGAACATTTCTCTAAAAAAATCCATCTATGGAATCTGACACTGGTAGTGAAAAAGAGAGCAGCAACAATAAGCCTCATCCTAGCAACATTCTTCAATCCGCTCGGGTTCGATGCGGCATTCTCTCTGGTGACAGGATGGACCAATTCATACGTGCTCACAGATATCATCTTCTATGGCATATCGGCTTGCTTTTTTGGATTATACTTCCTTTTGAGGAAGAGCAGTCCTAGTACTTAGAGTACCCAAAAAGAAAGTGAAGGCAGGATAATGCCTCGTAATTCTGGTTTTCTTCGAATAGATCAAAGGCCTTAGCCTTACCCCTATTGTTGGTTTCCATGAAGACAGTGGCCACTAGATCCAAACCCCAGGCTTTCTCCGCTCTTGCCAGTCTTGATATATTTAGGGATTCGGATTCCAATCTATCAATATATCCGCAAAAAAAAAGCCGGATGACCGGCTTCTTGTAGACTCTAAGACCAGGTCTTAGTTACCCATTGTCATAATAACTATCTGATTTGTTTTACGACCGCGGGTTATGTCATAGGCCTTGTTCACGATACGCTTGTTCATATACATACCGCTTAAAACCTCACTCACCGTGCTGGTTCCAAATCCAGTGCGTTGTGAAACGGTTGAAACGTCACCGATTCTACGTCTTGCATTGATGCTAGCAATCTTCTGGAGGTAGCTCAATTTCTTGTATGAGCTAGGTCTGTTTTTTTGATTTCTCATGATAATTATCTTAAAATTAAGTTTATATGATCATTATAGCACAAAAAATCCGGAAAGTTCCGGACTAAATGTTTCTTTTAGAATGGAAGGGTGTCTTCCTTGTCCTCTATAGGGGTAGGCGGTTTACCTTTGCCTCCTTCCCGGATAGACTTGGCTAGATCGGTCTGACCCAGCATGATGCTTACCACGAAGTCTCCCTGGAGCTTTAACACCTTTCTGGCGTAGGCCCAGTGATTCTTGACCTTGTCATAGGATATGGACTTACCATCCCTTGTTGTGACAGTGAGGGTTACTCCTCCCGGTTCTAGAGAGAGCCCGTTGGTTCTGCTCTCGTCGTTGCAATAGAATTTATCTGACATTATTATATGGGTTATCTAGTTTAGTGATATGGATCTAGATCTGGGTTAGGGATGGAATCCCAAGCCTTCTGCTTGTTCATTCCCGCTCCTCCGGCTATCTCCACCTTTGTTGCTTTCTCCTTTAACTCTATTAAGGCCTCCTCATAATTTCCTTCGTCCATCAATTCATCTATGATTAGTGCTGCCTCGTCAGGAAGTTCCACTCTAAAAACCATCGCTCTTCTCTGAGCATTAGCATTGGCTCTAAGAACCATCATTGCTATTTCACTCTTATTTTCATCGAATGTTTCGGTTTCTAAATTGAACTTACGTGCTGGAAAGAAACTTTCTAATCCGTGGCAGTCTGCTATACCTATGAATTTCATGCTTCAAATATATTATTTTTACCCGCAGAAAAAAATCAGAATCTTGAAATTGATTCGTTCTGCATTGTTCTATAGCAAATATATATTTGCTCTAGTTCGGAGAGAGGCATTCGGCCTCTGCCGTCTCTAAGGAGCTCGATGTGTTCTAGACTGATTCTAAAGTCTCCCAGCATCCAACCAGATTCAAGATCTGAGTAGAGAGCTTCCTTTGTCGACCTGATCTCCTCAAGTCTATTCATCCTCTTAGCCTTCCTCACCAGTGCTCCTCCTCTTCTTTTGGTCTCCTTCCAGATGATGTACTCCTTTCTCTTGAAGTAGCTCCAGTGTGACCACCACTTTTTTAGGTCGGCTATGATCTGCTTCATGCTCTGCCTCCTCTTCCAGAAAAGAGAGAAGACATGTACTCCTTGATTCTCCTGTCTAGCAGTCTGTCTTCAATCTGGATATTGTGCATTACCTTTAGATCTCTTTTAATGCCCTGCAGATCCTTGTCACCAAACATACCACCATTCTGATGGTAATATTCCTTAATTACGTTCTCTATGAGGTCGTTGGTTCCTTGTGGTTTGCTGTTCATAATATTAGGGGTTTTTTGTGGGTTCGGTCGTTCTTATTACGGAGAGCATATTGACTATGTGCATCTTAATCTCTAGAGAATCCTCCGGATTAAGCTTTGCTCCATCAAGTTCCCTCAATAGGGCACTAGCCTGCAGATAAGCTCTGCGGGCAGCGGCCTGTACCTTCGGAATGTAGGTGCTCTCTAGAATCTGCTTTGTTCTTTGATCTTGCTGCATATACTATCTATCCTCTTCCGCGATTAAGAGATTTGCTGAGGCACTTATGGCAGAGTACTGAGGTTGCCCTAACATCCACGTTCTCCACAATCTCCGAGCACTCTCTGCAGGCCATCTTCTGATTGCTCTTCTCCCTTTGGAGACCCGAGCCTGCTCTGCCTCCATAAACTGTTTTCTGTTTTCTAGCTGTCATAGTCCCATTTCTTCAATGTAGGCACGATCTGGTGTTGTCTCGAATCCAGGGAACTCGCTCTCCAAAATCCAGGAGACCTCTGAGCATTTCTCGTACTCCTCCCTCGATTCGAAAAGGGCTAGCATCTTACGGAGTGCCTTGCGTATCTCTTCTCGGTCCTCGTAAGCCTCCTCCTTGATACCCTCCTTTTTAATGAGCTCATATGCCTCATAGCAGGAATCGATAAATTGCTGAATCGCGTTCTTTCTGAATGTGCTTAGTAGCTCTTCTATACGGCTTTCACCCTGTTCCAAATAATCCTCTTCCATTTCCTTACATGTTTACGATGTTAATGATAGTGACCAACGGGGAATCCTTTAGATCTCTATAGAGAGTGCCTCCCTCTGAGACGAATTCCAGTTCCCCTGAGAAGCTGCGGGATAGCTCGTGAACCTTCTCCCTTGTTATTGCCCCTCCTGCGAAGTAGATCTTTCTTTTTACTTCATCGTGGTTAGATTTTGAATCTGTTTTACAAATACACTTAATTGCTGCCATACCTATTATAGTCGAAATGACTTCTTTTCTTTCGGCCTAGTAGTCGAAGCCGTCGTCGAAGAAAGGCTCATCCTCTAAGTCGTCTTCGAATAGGTTATGCGAGTCTTCCAAGTCCTCTAGCAAGTACTCGTCCTTCTTGGCTTTCCATATGGTTAGCTCTCTCTGGCCAAGCTCCTCCTCGAACTGTTTCACTGTCTTTCCTGAAGTGAAGAAATCGTCTACCAATTCCTCGATGTTGCGGGGTGTCTCCTCATTGAGTGTGACTGTGCCCTGGTTGTTCTTTCCCTTGTTCATCTCTTTGTTCCTTGTTTGTTTCTGCTAGATTAATTGATATCGTCGTTATAAAAAAGAAGTTTATATAACTAATTCGCCGTCCTCATCTACCTCGAATTCAGTCCCGTTCGCCTCTAGTGTTTCGGCTACTGCTTCGTCTGACTGAAGGTAGTCGTACTCCTTCTCTAGGGAGCTATAGAGTTCTTGACACTGCTCCGATCTCCATTCCTCTGCTGCCTTCTCGATCTTGTCTATCTCCTCTTGTAAGTCCATAAAGACCAAAGGATTGCCTGTTATCACTCTATCGGTGAGGTAGATCTTGCCGTTCGGGTATTCCTCATCGTAGAATGCGTTATTGAGTATCTCGCACCAGAAGTCAGTCTGGCAAGTATTGGCGTGGTAGTATCTGCTGCCATACTTTCTATTGAAGACGATAGTTAGTGAGTCGATGAATCCCTCGACCTTCTCCTTTATGCTCTCTGGTAACTCATCTAGCTCCTCATCAGAATACTCGGTCAAGCCCAAAGTTTTAACCAGGAATTTCTTTATGTCTTGCACTCCACCTGTGAAGGAAGCCCCATCTCCCTGGCTATAGAAGCCCGAGTATTCCACCTTCACTTCTTCGACCCCCATCTCACTTAGGTCCTCTTGGAATCCCTCTATCACTGGATCATGCCAGTCACTGGAGACGTTGATGTCTCTGTTGGCCTCTATGGCCTCCTCTTTGAGCTTGTCTGAGAGTTGATCGAATGTGTATGTTCCTTGTTCCATTGTTTGATTGTTTCTGCTAATATATCCCAAAACACCGGAGCAAAAAAATGGGAAGCCTAAACTTCCCAACTTTTTTAGCAGAACCAAACGAAGCCACCATCACTGGCCAGCTCGAAGGCCTTTGTCCATTGATCGTACTTGGACATGTAGTATTCGATCTGAGTTTCTCCTGACTCCCTTAGGTACTCGTACCACTGGTCTCTGCCCTCCTTGTAGTCCCCTGCCAGCTTGGCTGAGGCCTCTGGCCCTATGAAGCCCTCGCAGTCCGAGAAGTTGACCTGCTCGTAGAAGGGCTTACCCTCGAACTTCTTCTCATTGTCCCAGACCTCGTTCTGTGTCGCATCCAAGAAGCACTCGGAGATCATCTTGCGGTAGGTGTTGTAGCCACTATAGGAACCCGCTCTAAAGTCTAGAGTCACAGTGGCCGGTGTCACGTAGTACTTGCCTGGCTTCATATCCCCGATCCTGTTATTAGGCGAGCTGATGTGAGAAGGTGTGAACTCGTAGATCTCATCCTCATCATCTTGGACGAGGAGTCTCTGACGGACCTTCTGTACTAGAGGGTCTACCGATTCAAGTTTTGAATATGCTGTTATATCTAATCCCATAGCGCTAATGTAATAGAGAAGGCCGAGGAACTTCCGTTACCCCGGCCTTTTTTTATCAGGGCTTGATCGTGCCCTCCTGAATGCCTGCGTCGATGAATCCCTGCACTCTCTCGATGAGATCGTCATCGAAGATGGTGTCCCCGTGTTTGCCTTCCAAAATGGAGTCGATGACTTGACCGTCTTGGACCCACTCCTTGTAGATGAGAACTCCTTCCTCATCCTTGATGGTGTAGGTGTGAACTTCTACGCCCTGCTCTTTCTGGTGGTTTAGGAGTTCCAGACCTCCCTGCTTTGTTTCTGCCATGTCCTTATGTTTTATTGGTTGGTGCAAATATAAGAAATCCCACTGATGCGAATCAGAAGGAGTTGGCCCAAGTCAACTGGAAAGTGAGCTGTAGACCCCAGGGCATCTTGTAGGCCACCAGACCACCGGTGCCGACGTTGGTGCACTCGTCCTCGGAGTGGATCGCCTTGGTGAGTAGATCTCTGGCCGTGAACCTTAGGTCCATGATGTCTGGCACCTCCATTCGCCCTCCTCCCTTGTACCACTGGTGTCCTGTTTCCTGCATGTGCTTCTGCACCTTCTCGAAGTTGAAGTTGGACATGATGGCCTCTGCCTGTTGCTCTAGTTCCTGGATTGTGTTCTTTGACATACTCGTGGTGTTGTTTGGTTATGGTGCAAATATAGAGCACGATGGCGGGGTATTCCTGAGGGTTCATGGATTTTTTTTCCAGCCAAACCTTCAGGGTTCCTGGGGGATTCCGCCTTACTTTAGCTAGGTCAATCAACTAAGACGGGCTGGGGAGGCGAATCTCCAGGAGAGTAGACTCCAACCTGCGCCAAACCCTAGGACCCCTGGGCCCACAAAAGAGGCTAGGCCTCTAAGCCTAGCCCCTATGAATATCCCCGGGAGTTATCCGAAGATCACCTCCCCGTAGAAGAGGGTCTGTAAGACAGCGTCAGCGTCATCAGCGTCGTCTTCCTCGTTGATGATGTTGAGCAGTCTCTGTGGTGGCACGAGCTCCATACGCTCCTCTATGACCTTGAGATCGATGTGAGCGTCATACTCTCCCTCACACTCGTGGTCGATCACTCCCAGTGTACCGCCGTCCTTGATCATCTGTAGGATCACGTCCTCTAGGCAGGGACTCTCGAGTTTCTTGCGGGCCTCTTGGTAGGCCTCATCGTCCCAGATAAACTCCAGACCGTAGCCGCTGAAGTAGCCTGTGCCCATGATGTTGCAGAGCGAGGTGTGGAAGATGTCCTGTGCCTCTTGTGGTTCTAATTGAATCTTCATGTCTTATTGGTGTTAATTGGTTATGATGCAAATATAGGCCTAGGCCTCGGAGAGATTCCGAAGGCCTCCATTTTTTTAGTTTAGATTGATGGGATCATTGACGAATCGCAATGCCTGTAGAGCTCGGCCGATCTGAGCCTTCTCCATTTGGTTCTTCTGCTCTACCACCTTGTCCTCCACGAATTTATGGATGTGGGCGATAAGATCCCCGAGGTCCCCGTTGACAGCTGCTGCCATATAGATGCGAAGTGAAAGCCCGATGGAGATTAAGCCTCCGTCCCCGGTCTCCGCTCCCTTTTCGATTAGTTTCTCACCTAGTCTGGTGATTTCCAAGATTGCCTTTTCATGTGGTGTCATACTATGGTGTTGATTGGTTATGGAGCAAATATACGACCAACCAACGGGAGAATCCCGAAGCTAGACCTGGATTTGAGGCACCCAGTGGGTTGTTCTCCCATCCTCAGTTTCTTCACGGATAACTGGATACCCGAGCGGGCACGCACTTTTCATATAGACATGGAAGTAGAATGGGAAACTGCCCTCTCCCCCGTCCATATCTGAGTAGGTGGAGAATGTCGCTCCTCCCTGTTCTAGACTCTTCGCCATAATCCAGCGGGTCACATCATAGAGACGCTGTAGCTCCAGCAGGGTCAGCTCAGAGCAGATTCGATGTGGTGATATCCTGGCTCTATAGAGTGCCTCCGCCTTGATGTAGTTGCCAACTCCTCCGAGAATCTTCTGATCCATTAGAGCCCGGCAGATTGGAATTCTTCTATGCGATACGGCTCTAGAGAAATCAGAAAACTTGGTATCCGGATCGAGCATGTCTGGACCGATACCCTTTAGTCTTCTAGAGAGCTCGGATTCGCCATGCATAAAGATGAGCGTTCCGAATCTTCGGATGTCGTCGAACCAGACCGTGCGCCCACCCTGGGTGGAGAATTGGAAGTGGGCATGCCTGGTTCTAGCATCCCGCCAGCCACCACTCATACCTAGAGTATTCCATATGCTCCATCCGTTCTCTAGTAGAATCTGGATGGCCTTGCCTTTCACAGAGATCTTTTCCACTCTCAGCGGCAGAGCTTTTATAAATCCATCGATACCTTTGGGAGGAGTCTTAATCCACTTCCCACCAAGAACCTGAGCTTCTGTGATGATCTCGCCCTCTAGTCTCTCCTGGAGACTGAGAGCCATTCTTTTCACTTCTGGTCCTTCTGGCATCAGTACTTTGGATTTATAGCGGGTCTCACATCACCACTTCGGTATCTCACTCTGCCGGCGAGACAGTCCTGGAAATCTTCCTGACAGTCTGAGAGAGCGTCTGAGACGTCTTCGATTTCTTTTTCCAGCTGCATGATGTGCAGCTCGTGTTCCCGGTTGGCATGCTGCAGGGAGTCGCAGAGTGTGCGAAGTCTAAGCTCGCTCTCGTCCCTTTTGGCCGTGTCCAGCCCTAGACCAAGCCAGAGCACGAAGGCGAGGCCCACGAAGATTAAAATTTGTCCTAGATAGTTTCTCATAGTTTAGATGATTAATCCGATTAGTAAAAAGAAGATGGAGTAGAAGAGCAGAGTGACCGCGAAAACAAACGCCTGATACCCTGGGTGGGATCTCTCCTCCCGTGAGTCCTTGTGCAGGGTGCAAATCCTGACGAGGCAGGTACCAAGTAGAAGTATCGGGATCAGGTCGATCATTTCTTTAACTCATCTATGATTCGATCCTTGTGCTTCATGATGCCGACCATGACGAGCATGTTCAGAGCGAGCATGGGAGAGTCTAGTCTGTTCCAGCCGTAGGCCGGGTAGTAGCCGAGAAGCCAAAGAGTGAACTCGATTGCTCCAAGGGAGAGAATGATCCAGCCTAGCCAGGTCATAATCCGATAGTATATTTTGTCTGTCATATGCGCCAAATGTATTACAAGTTCACGTAGAAAAAAAATGGAGACTTAAAAAGTCTCCGCTGCCTCACCCACTCCCACTTCTTCGAGAAGTTCCGATAGGTCCACATCATCTTCAAAGCTGAAGCGATCGATATCGAAGCTCGGCTCCTTGATGGCGCCGTTGTTGAATCGGATGTGTGGATTACGAATCTCCTCTAGTCGCACTCCCACCTTGTTCGTGCCGTAGTACTCCTCGATCTCACGGACCATATAGTACTCGCCTTTCCGAGGCAGGTTGGGGATAAGCATGCGGGACTCCTCCCGGAAGGAGTCGTTGATGCAGAGAGCTAGTGAACCTGGTGCTATCATTTTTTTCTTTTAAAGAGGCAGAGTGTTGCAGAAGGTCACAAGGGAGATGATCCAACCTCTGATGGATTTAAAAGCTCTCTCGACCACGCCGACCCTGGGTGGGTTGTCGTCATAGAGATTTTCTTCCAAACCCCAGATGCTATGAAATCTCTCGGCCTCGTTCTTTACCTTCGGCAGTAAACTCTTCTTGCCTCTATTCTTTTTAGAATCCATACTCGAGAAAGTTTCTTTTTTCATTAATCCGAAATTCTTTTTTTATTAACAATTTTACAAAATTATATATGAACCCAGCGGGTGGATTTCTGATCCAAAAGTATAAAATAATCGCGAGGTAAAAAAATAATTTGCGAAAGAAAAAATCCCGCCCAGATAATTTATACCAAGAAGTATTATACTAGTTAGTAGAATCCAAAATGAAATACAAAAAAGATTTCCTTTCCCAGTAATCCGTAGAGACATAGAGAGATAGAGAGTGAGGCGAGAGAGAAGACGGGGCGAGCCTAGAAGCATAGAGAGACAGAGAGAACGAGGCGAGCAACGGGGCGAGGTTAGGCCTGGAGGACATGGCCAGACTAGATGATCCAGGAAATCCCACAAATTCCCACTTCTTACCACTTTTCACCACGGATTCCTATATAGCTAAGAGGACTCGGCCGAGGGTGCGAGAGAGATGGGGCGAGGTCTGGGGCTTCGCGGAAACCTGAATAGCCTGGGCGCCTAGGACCCTGGGTGGTAGGGCTCGGCCCTGGAGAGGGCTTGCTACCAGGGGCCAAGTCGTATAAGACACCCTCTGCTAGATCCTATATGTAGCCCTGGCCAAGTCCCTCTAAGAGTACTGTCCGAGCCTCTTATGATTCCCTTGACTGGTATGATCTAGCTCTCTCTAGTCTCTCTATGCTAGGTCCTGTCTAGTTCTCTCTCTATGCTGTCTCTCTAGAGTAATAGGTCTATGTCTATTGAGATGGGTGTGGTGTTGGATCTGTCTATAGCTAGTGCGAGTGTATTGAGTGTGCTCTCTATGTCTAGTCTCTTCTTGTCTCTATCTAGTTCTCTCTCTATGCTTAGTGGTCTCTTCTCTATAGGGAAAGGAAAGAGTCTTAACTATTTGGTGGGCGGGGTCTCCTATGGGAATACCCAGAAACATCCCCCTATCTTTTTTGATATATAGAGACATGAGACATGTCAAGAGATATCAAGAACTATTCGAAGCTCAAATAGAGCTAACACCAGAGCAGATCGAGTGGCTGGACAAGTGCACCGATGGTACATGGACACTTAATCCTCAAACCGGTCTGGTTGATGTGAGTGGGGATTTCAATTGCTCACGACGGGATCTGACCGATTTTAAAGGTGTGAGATTTGGTGGGGTGACCGGGAATTTCAAATGCACCAACAACCAGCTCACCTCTTTGGAGGGAGCGCCTCAGAGTGTTAGAGGGGATTTCTGGTGCTCCAACAACAATCTCATCTCTCTAGAGGGAGCACCACAGGAGGTTGGAGGGTATTTCTGGTGCTCCAACAACAATCTCATCTCTCTAGAGGGAGCACCACAGGAGGTTGGAGGGTATTTCGCTTGCGCCCGCAATCCTGTTTCAGAACCAGTTCTAAAAGCTCTCTATAAGAAGATGCAATCTGGCATGAGCTGGCCGGATGCTGTTGCGGAGGAGTGGGATTCCATTGAATCCGAGGAAGACAGGATCCTGTTGGCTCCTCATAATCCCAATCTCTCACCAGAAGACATAAAGGGATATCAAGCTCTAGCCAGACTAAGAAAAAGAATACTATGAGACACGTTAAACTATTTGAGGCCTTTGAGCCACAAGCCACTCACGATGAGAAACACAAGGCCATACAGTGTGTGATCACATTTAACTCGGTTGAGATCTATGGAGACAAACCGGATTACTGGCCGATTAACACCCATACCATCACGACGGAATTTTTGGATAGAGGCAGTGAGGAGGCCAACAAGAAGGCTGCTCTAGAGGAGATCATAGCTGGAGATTATGAGATTGGAGGTGATCCACTCTGGTGTGATCAATTAGAGACAGCAGTATCTGAGGCAGCCCTCAGAAAGATGGCAGAGAAATCGGTGCAAAAATCGGACCCGTTGGATTGGTTCTTGGAGGATCTAGGTTACGAAGCGTCTCATGAGTCCTCTCTAATGGAGTATTGGCAAAGGCCGGTAAATCCAGAGGACGAGGAGCGTGACAAGTATGGCGAAATTTACGACCCCGAGGATGCACTCGTATACATCTATAATGACAAGGGACTAGAGCCTAAAGTGGAATTCAAAATCCTTCGTGACGATCTCACACCAGAAGAAGTAAAGGGATATCAGGCACTAGCCAAACTAAGAAAAAGAATCATATGAGACATGTCAAGAGATACCAAGAGCTATTCGAGAGCCAAATAGAGCTCTCTCAGGAGCAGATCGAGTGGCTGAACGAGTGCACAGATGGTACATGGACACTTAATCCTCAAACCGGTCTGGTTGATGTGAGTGGGGATTTCAATTGCTCACGACGGGATCTGACCGATTTTAAAGGTGTGAGATTTGGTGGGGTGACCGGGAATTTCTATTTCGACAACAACAATCTCACCTCCTTGGAGGGAGCACCCCAGGAGGTTTTAGGTTTTTTCTATTGCAACAACAACCAGCTCACCTCACTAAAGGGAGCACCTATGCGGGTTGGGGGTAATTTCGTTTGCAACAACAACAATCTCACCTCTTTGGAGGGAGCACCCCAAAAAGTTGGAGGGAATTTCCATTGTAGCAACAACAATCTCACCTCTTTGGAGGGAGCACCCCAAAAGGTGGGAGGTAATTTCTATTGCTACGAAAATCCTGTTTCGGAATCAGTTCTAAAAGCTCTCTATAAGAGGATGCAATCTGGCATGAGTTGGCCGGATGCTGTTGCAAGCTATTGGGACGAGATAGATAATGCTGACGATCTTGTTCTTCTGGCTCCTATGAATTCAGATCTTTCACAAGAAGAGGTGGAAGGATATCAAGCACTAGATAAAATGAAAAGAAGAGTAATATGAAACACGTAAAAAAATTTTTAGAAATATTTGAGGAGTTGGACTCTAGAGACTTCACTGAACTTGAGGAGTTTGCAGACGATCTATTCTCTGAACTTGGTCTTGATATAGTCTTCACCAAGCACTTTAAAGACAGGGTCAACGACTGGAGGGAATCTAAAAAACCCATCACATACGAGGAGCTAGAGAATTTCTTTCTTAATGCCTACGAGAGAGCTGGTAAGACACTATCTAAACTTCCACATGATAAAGAGGTGGTGCTAAGAGACCACTGGTCGATGTTAAATAGTCCTGTTATAATGAAGAAGCACGGTCGTGAGAATGATTTGATCATGCAGACCATAATGAGAAAGAAGGACTTCGGTAGTCCGGATGAGATCATTGATATCTGATGTCTGTTAGGGCGTACCCAATATGAAGTTGACATATTAATATCCCAGTATGAGATATATAGAGTCATGAATAGAATCAAATCTTTTTCCAAGTATAAGGAGATATTTGAGAGTCGAACCCCGCTAACAGCCGAGCAGATCAAGTGGCTCGATACGTGGACCTCTGGAAATTGGTTTCGTGATCCAGAGACTGGACTGGTTGATATAGAGGGCGATTTCAGAGTTCATAGGCAGGATCTAACTGATTTTAAAGGTGTGAGGTTTGGAAAGGTTGATGGAAATTTCGACTGCTCTTATAATCGGATCACCTCTCTGGACGGTGCACCCCAAGAGGTTGGAAACAATTTCTACTGCTATGACAATCAGCTTACCACACTAGAGGGAGGTCCTTCTATTGTTAAGTGGGATTATAATTGCTCTCGTAATAATCTCGTCTCTTTAGAGGGGTCGCCCAAGTTGGTTAATGGTTATTTCGAATGCAGCAGGAACTTCCTTACTTCTCTAGAGGGAGCTCCAGATTGGGTTGGTGGCTATCTCGCTTTCTCACGCAACCAGATCGTTTCTTTAGAGGGATTACCCAAATACATTGGAAGGAGTTTGGAATTACAAGAAAACCCGGTTTCCCCTCCAGCCCTGAAATGGATCTATGTTGGCATGAAGGCTGGTCATAGTTTTACTGAAGCACTGGTCAGATGCTGGAAGGAGATAGATAATCCAGAAGATCTGGCTATTCTAGCGCCTATGAATCCGGATCTTTCACAAGAAGAGGTGGAGGGATATCAAGCACTAGCTAGAATGAAAAAAAGAATACTATGAGACACGTTAAGGGATACCAAGAGTTATTAGAAGCTCAAATTGGATTAACACGGGAGCAGATCAAGTGGCTGGATATGTGCACTCACATTAGTAGTGAATGGGAATTTAATGAAGAAACCGGTCTTGTTGATGTAGATGGGAATTTCAATTGCACTATGCAGGGACTAACCGATTTAAAGGGGGTGAGATTTGGAAATGTCAGTGGCTCTTTTGATTGCTCAAATAACAGAATCGCTTCCCTAGAAGGTGCACCGCAGGAGGTTGGAGGTGGTTTCGATTGCTCTCACAATCTTCTCAAGTCTTTGGAGGGAGCGGCAAAGAAAATTGGAACATCCTTTAACTGCTCGGGAAACCAGCTCACCTCACTGGAGGGATCTCCTAGAAGGACTATGAGCTTCTACTGTTTGTTCAACGATCTCACCTCCCTAAGGGGAGCTCCTGAGATAGTTCATGGTTTTTTCGATTGCTCTCATAATAATATAACATCTCTGGAAGGGGTACCACTAAATATGTCTTTCCGCGATTTTCGTGCAGCGGAAAATCCTGTTTCCGAGGAAATACTAGAAGCTCTCTATAAAAGAATGAAATCTGGCATGGGCTGGGACGAAGCTGTTGAGATGCAATGGGACTATATAGATAACGAGAATGACCAGATCCTATTGGCTCCTAGCAATCCAAAATTTTCACCAGATGAAAAAAAGGGATACGAGGTGCTAGCTAAGTTAAGAAAAAGAGTTATATAGAGAATGATTCTAAGATACTCACAATTTTTAGCAGAAAAGAAAGATCCCTGCTGGACCGGCTACAAGCAAATAGGTACCAAAAAGAAGGGAGGTAAGGTGGTTCCTAGATGTGTGCCTGTGAAAGAGAATATTGGTCCAAGTACTCTTAGTGACGAGCAGATCGAGTGGCTGGATAAGTGCACAGAGGGCAAGTGGACCCTTAATTCCCAAACCGGGATGGTGGACGTGGATGGGAATTTCGACTGCTCACGAAAGAATCTGACCGACTTTAAAGGTGTAAGATTCGGAGTGGTGACTGGATATTTCGCTTGCTCTGTTAACAATCTCACCTCTCTAGATGGAGCACCCCAGAGCGTTGGTGGCAAGTTCTCCTGCAACAACAACCAGCTCACCTCACTAAAGGGAGCACCCCAGAGTGTTGGTGGATATTTCACTTGCTCCAGCAACAACCTCACCTCATTAGACGGAGCGCCTCAAAAAATTAAATTATCTTTCTATTGCACATATAACAAACTAACCTCCCTAGAAGGTGGGCCTATGGAGGTAAGCGGAAACTACTCCTGCTATAATAATAGTATAGTATCTCTAGAGGGAGCTCCAAAGTATCTAGGAGGCAGATTTGAGCCTGGACATAATAACCAGGTTTCAGAAAGAACTTTAAGAGGCATTTATAAGAAAATGCAGGGGGGTCTAAGCTTTCCTGATGCCCTTGCTAAGTATTGGAGACACATCAGGAACGAAGAGGATAAAATTCAGCTGGCCAAATATAATCCGTCCCTTCCTGATGAAGAAAAGGTGGAATATGCTGCACTTTCTAAATTTAGAGGTAGAGTTATTTAAAAACCAATATATAAATATAAAATAAAATGAAAAAGTACGCAAAAATTTTAATATCTTTAGGGATCGGACTTATCGTAGCCGGTTATCTGATATTAGCTGGTGACCATAAAGCACCATCAAAGCCATCGCAACCCACGGTTCAGGTGGACACCACTAAATACACGGACGTTGTTTTGATCAATAAATCCGATTTGGACTCCGTTCAGGTCTTTGTTACCCTACAGAGCACACAGTCCATAGTTGGTAAATTTGGAATGGATTCAACTAACTTCAATCCTAATTCTTTAGGTCCAGATGGTAAACCTGTAAAATGCAAAGGTGTATTCTGGGCTAAAAAAGGAATTGAATATCATCTTGGCGACACGGTCACTCTAGCTTCTGTTGTTGTGACTTGGGGAATTGATAATCAGGCATGCACTGCAGCTCAAAGTATAACTAGCGAAGGAAAACAGCTCTATCCATATGGATTGAACATCTTTGAATTCTCTGTAAACACTTGGTGGCAAAATGGAAAAGTAACTGGAGCAGGTGAATCTTTTGATATCTCTTGTGTGGATGGTCTACACTCTGTTCTTAGAGAAAGTGTCACCTCCTTTGGTCCTAGAAACACAGACGGATTAAATCCCAATTTCGGTGCTTTCTGGGATTATGGTTACACCGATAGCACGGGCAATCTTGCAAAGTTCAGATCAGCCACAAATGGTATTACTTTTAAAGGATGCCTGAATATACCAGGTGTTTTTCCATACGGCTGTGATTGGGGATACTGCTCTCATCAACCACCAACACCATGCACGAATCCATCTTATCCCGTTGAGTGCTCTACTAAATTCGGTAACATCAACACTTCCCAAACTAATAGACAGGGTCAGGGAGGACAAGTTATTTGTGAATTTATTGGATTTACCTATGGAGCTCAGCCTGCTTAAAACAGCTATTTTTTATAAAAAAAAAGATACATAAAGCATCAAAAAAAAAAACAATATGAGACACGTAAAATTATTTGAAACCTTCTCCTCTGCCTACTCTCCAGAGCTCAGCGGAATGAAGCCATCTGACATCAGTGATGATGTGTTTGTTGAATTTTCAGAAAAATTCATAAACGACGGTAATGCTGATGCTTTAGAGCATTTAATAAAGCTATATAGCGATAACATCAAGAGTAAGCCAAGCGGTTTAAGTATGGCTTCTATTAAGAATGTAAACTCCGCTTTAGATAAAGCTGAGGAAATGGGTCTTAAATTGAAACTATCACCTGCGGACTACGGACAGGATAGCTTCATGACTATGAAGACTGACTCCAGAAGAGCTGATGTGTCAAATAAATTAGGTATGTCTAAAAATCCTAAGATTCGTACACTTATTTCCGAGATTGATGCGAAAATAGAGGATACAGTCCAATCCTTAATTGGTGATCTAGTAAAGACTTCTGGCGAGAGACCAAGTCCAGAAGACAAAGAGAATATAAAGAAAGATATTCTAAGACAAGTAGAAGAATTTATTGGTACAATACCAACAAACAGATAAAAAATAAAAACCCAAACATTTAGTTTGGGTTTTTTGTTAAGATCTTATTGACTTTAGAACCTTTATGTTTTGAGCCATCCTTTTTAAATTTTTAGCTTCGTTTTTAGGATTTCTTTTTTTCTTACCTGGTTTTCTAGCTTTTGCCATAACTTATTTTACTTATTTTTATATTTCTATTCCGGTATTATAAACCGTTTCAAAATCTTCTCTCTTGCAATACTCCAAAAAATCCTGTGGGCTTGTTCTGTATGATTCTTCCAATCCATAAACCCAAGCCACAAACTCTGAGCAGTACATCTTAGCATTCTCGCCTTTACCTCTCTTCTTTCTCCAATTACCGGTTAGAAGTTCTATTGGCTGTTTCAGAAGCAGCCCCTCGAAATCGTAAGCTGTTAGACCAACCTTGCTCATAGCCTTCACAGCTATCCTTTTTTCGGATATTTTTTTCTTTGCCCTCTGGACTACAAAAGAGTATCCGTACTCATCTATCCAATTTTTGAAAGGTTTAACGTTAACCCCATTGTCCTGTGCGTCTATGATATAGGCTTCACCCCATATCCAAATGAAAATAGCAGTGTGGTTTATCTCAGATTTGGTTGCCCATCTGATGGCTTTACTAAGAAGGCTTTTACCTCTGCAGTGCAGAACATCTCCTGTTTTAAATTCGTCTGTGTTGATCATCTATTTTATTTTTATCTTAAAGGATTCTGTTTCTCACACCCCTTATTGCTTTTAAGCTCTGCTCTATCTCAGATTGAGTCTCTCCTATTATTTCGGACAACTTTTCTTTTTGCTCCGCATCTAGGCTCGACCAAGCTTTTTCGAATTTATTTATGTCCGTCGTGTATACATCTGCTATTACCGTTAGGACATCTTCCATTGATGATAGTTTTTTACCCGATACCTTGACCCCTGTTAATCCCTCTATGACTTGACCTGATACGTATTTAACAAGATAATCGAAAGAATTCTTCCAGTCGTCTAGAGTAACTAGAGGAGAGAATTTTTTAATAACCCTCGGTCTGCCATCTGAAACAGCTCTAATGTACCCATTGGAGTAAACAACCAGAAAATCCTCATATTCATTATTGAACTTAGTCAGCTTATTAATAAATTTGAAGTTCAAATTATTCTCCATTGTTTTACTATAGATTCTTTCACACCCTATTCGCTCTAGATTTTTAACTTCTGGTAGGTTTAATATCTGCTCCACCCCGATAGATTTAGATTCCTGTTTTGCTCTTTCCTTTATGAAAGTGGAAGCTTCCTCCGCTATCGTTCTTAGATAGTTATTGAAGAAATTTCTTTTCATTGCTCTAGGGTCTCCTTTCTCTTTTAAGTACCTCGCATCGTTTTTGAAAATTCCAGCGTCTATGTAATTAATAAGCCTGTTTGAAAGATGAGCTCTTTTTCCGGCGAGATTCTCTCCCTTTATTGCTCCTATGAAATTATTTAGACTTTCAATGTCCTCTTTGTGAAAATCCCCATCCTCCCTATAGTTTCCATTAGCATCAAATGCTCTTATCTTTATCTCCGGTAGATCCGGATAAGCGTCATAAACAAGAGAGATGTTTTCCATTTCATCTTCCGGATCCTCGTGCAAGTTAATTTTTAAACTCGATTTCCGATGTATACCCTTTAGTACATCTGAGAATTTTTCTCTGTCCCATTCCCATTCTGATGATTTTTGTTTAAGTGATTGAAGGAAATCTGGGTGCTCTAAAGCAACAGAATCAACGTAGAAATTATCATTCCTGGAGGATTCAAAAATATAAAAACTGTCTAGATATTTCATTTTTTACCAAGTGCTAATTTTTTTGCATGCTCTATATCGGTCACACCAAATTTCTGGGCCTGTCTCAGATATCCGCCTGATTCAAATCCCGAAGGATTGTTGTTCACCATTCGATTCCAACCGTTATATTTTGTGGTGTAATTCCAGATCTCGTCTGTTGAATCCAGAGATGGATTAACTCTCGTTTTATAAAGATATCCACCTACATTACCACCGGTCCTATCTGCCCCGTGTGCACAGTGGATAAGAGTGTTTCCTTGTGAAAGTATTTGGTCCACTTTATTCTGATCCTTTGTAGAAGAGAGCTTGTTAAATTCAACTCCAAGCTTCTGAGCTATATTTCTCTCCTGATCTATTGATAAGATTGGATGTTTCTTAGTGTGTCTTCCGTCTTCTCCGTCACCGTTAAGTCTTATGATCCTCTTTATTCCATATTTCTTAATGAAATTCTCAAGTTCTTTAGATGGCATCTGAGCACTTCTGTAATTTGGACTCTTCACATTGAGATTATCCGGGATCAGATGGATATTAAACTCTTTTGATAGGACTGGATCTAATTTTTCGGGATCGTATCCTTCAGTTCCTGACAAAACATTTGAATCGGTAGAACCATTCTTTAATGTTTCCGGATTTACATCTGATGTTGTGTTCACATCTGAGGAATTCCTAGCCTCAGGATATCTTTTATCAAGTCTAGAATTTGCGAGCTCGTTTCTTTCCAGAGAGGTCCAGTTAGGAATTTTAGGTCCTTTAGTAAACCATATGTTTCCTATAACCTTATAGTAATAAGGATCAGACCCAGAGTGGTATATTTTTTCATCACCCACTTTTTTTACTTCCTCCGGTTTATCTTGTTCTGTCTTCTTCTTAATTACTTCTATTTCAGTTTTACCTGTTCCTGTTATGTACTGGTCTATCTCAGATCCTATTTTTTTAAATACAGGTTTATCCTTATGTGCTTCTGCATCTGTAGCAGAGTAACCTATCGGTGTTTTTATAACATTGAGTGGTATCTTATAATCCTCAGCAAACTTGATAAATTTGTTGTAGTACTTCTCAACTTTATCTTCAGTGATGCCTTTATTATATCCCCATCCCCAAGATCCTTTAACAACTAATACTTTTGCATTAGTGAAAACTCTTCTGACGCCTTTCAAAAGTCCGCCTATATCTTCATTTGGGTTAAATCCACCGTTTGTACCTATTTCTATTACTACTGTCTTAACCCCTGGTGTAACTGGGAATTGGCCAAGAGCATCTTTTAGCCATTTGACATTCTGACCTCCCTTCCATAGATTATCTTCTGATCCCTTTGGACCTATAAGATCTGCTTTGCTGTGCTTGGCTACTAAAGGAGAAAGCGAATCCCCGATCACCACATTAACTGGTACTGATTTTAGATCCTCATTTAAGGATTCAAAAAGTTCAAAATTCTTGATTATTCTCATCCTATGTTAATATTAAATTCTTTTAGAAGATCTATGATATTTGATCTCACTATTTTTTCTCTTTCGTCTGGAAATATAGTTTCATTACCCAGATCAAATCCAGCACCTATTGATCCCTCCTTAAAGAATATTATTACTGACGAGTACATCCCGTCATCTGGTTTTTTGAGTTCTTTTATTTCTGGAATAATATGCAAGCAAGGTGAAATGTCCTCGCACTCTATCACAAGGCCGTTTGGTCCGGAGTATAAAACTTTAAAGAGTGGAGATTCTTTTTTTCCCATGTTGAAAAACTCATATAGCTCTATGTTTCTCATATATCTATATATGCAAATCTACGCAGGATAGCTTAGTATCTAAAAATATAAACCTGTGGAATTTTTCAGATTCCTGATACTATTCCTTGTAGAAAGCTTAGCTCCTCCGCTAAATCCTCTTTCTGAACCTCTTGCCATTCGGATTTATCAAATATTAAATTAGGCTTCTCTATTTTTTGAAAAGCTATGCTACCTTCATACGAGAAGAAGGCTAGAGCAAATTCTCCCTCTATTTTGATAAAGTTTAATCCTGGCTCTGAAGGATTTCTATAGAATTTTGGATCCATTACGTTTGATTTTATAGTGATATATTTCCACCTGATCCGGATCCACCTCCACCTAGTAATTCCTTAGCTTTAGCTGGATCCATTAGTTTTCCCGATTTGATCATCTCTGTTGCTTCTAGGTCTTTCGCAGTATAGAACTTAAGCATCTGTGGAATTAATATTCCCATTGCATATGTTCCTGATTTTTTAATATCCCCATCAGATAGTCCAGTAGATTTCAAAACACCTATTATCTCCATGACATATTCACTTATGTCTTCTGGGGTGTATTCATATGTAACATCTTCTGGAGATTCGCCTTTAGTGGATTCTTCGGCCCACTTGTCAAGTGTTTTCGTGTCCATTAAACCTTTAGCTGGATCTATATAGTGCTCCAATAATTTCTGTATGGTTTGAGGCTTATTGCAAGTTTTGTTTATGTCCTCTTTTTTAGCATTTCCAAACTGAACACACGATTTTCTGAAGATGTTTTTATATTCCTCCATCCAGCTGCTCTTGTCGGATAGATCTGCATCCATCATTTTTTTAACATCTGGTAGGATGCTAAGAGTGAATTTGTCAGTCATAGCTTTGGAAAAAACCTTCATCTGTGCTAGACCTAGCTCATCAAAGATTCCTTCATTTACAAAACTTTCGAAAATTTTAAGGTGTTTCATTTTTTATTATTTTTTATTATTCGCTAAACCACTCGGGTAGACCAATTATTTGGTTTATTTCCATAACGTCGTAAGGTCCTTCTTTCCATTCCAGATTGTTTATAAAATCAGGATCTTGTCCTTCCCATTTTATTATTATCTTCTCTCCGTTATTAGACTCAGGTAAAAAATTAGAATCTGAATTAATGAGATTGAAATCCATCTTATGGATCTCCGATTTTTTTACTATTAGATATTTTCTTTCTTCCATTTTATATTAGGCGTATCTTGGGTACTGAGCGTTATAGTTCTGAAGTATCTCGCTATAACTTAATGCTCTATCGTATAATTTAACCGGACCTATATTGCCTAGCCAGCCCTGTAAAGCAGCGGTTGGGTTGCAGCCAATAGCAATTACAGTGTTTCCTGAATCGCTAGTTCCGTTCCATGCAGTGGATGCTGCTGTAGCTCCAGTTGCACCGTCTACATATATCGATATAGTTGAAGAAGAAGTTACCGTGGCCACAACGTGATGCCAGTTACTGTCTGTATATGATGTTGTTGTTGCTATAGTTTGTGTAAGACCTCCGGATTTTACCAGAAGTGAATATTTTCCATTCTGATCAAGAGCAATACGAGGACCTATACCAAAGGAGAATATAAATTTATTCTGTGTTGGATTAGATCCGCCAGTGTATCTGACCCATGCGTCCATTGTAAAATCCGTCAGAGGAAATAGATTGGATGGCGAACCAAATGAGGTGAATGTACCAAAATTGAAATAGTCGCCAGTTCCATCGAAGGAGAACGATCCAGTAGTGCTGGTAGGTATTCCTGAGGATACCCAGGTAGGAGGTCCAACAAAACTTACTGCATTCGCACTTCTACTCCCCATATCGTAGTATCCGGTCAGACCTTTAGGATAAGATGGAACAAAAGTGGAGTCAACCAAAAACATAAGGCCTGCAGTGACTATGCTCTCATACTCTTTATTCGTAGCCAGAATGGAGGGTTCATTGATTACCCACGTTAGAGTATTTGCAATATTTGATCCTGCTGTAATACCAGCAGACCCTGCTCCATAGCTCAAAGCCCAACCATTTAATTCGTTGTCGTTCTGAGGTAAAACCGTAGATGGTCCTTGATCCGAGTAATTAGCACCTTTAAAGACAAAAAGAGAATAACCACCAGCTGGGGGTTCTAGCCCCCTAGTACTCCACCATCCGGTTGTGATCGTAGGATAGTAATTACCCCCGCCAACACCAAGCAAATATCTGCCAGATCTTATGGCTCCGACCTCCGATGTTGAGGTTGCTGTGTATTTTATTGGGTTTGCCATCCTATAGTAGATTCTTTATGTTGAAATATTTTTCTAAAGCTTTATAATCAGCCACATCTTCGTCTGAAAGAAGGTGTTTGATTCTCTTATATATTCTAACTCTATCCTCTGCCTCCATCCCTTTAAATAAATACATTAAGCCATCCTCCCAATTAACTCCCGCCTGTTCGCAATATCTATGTATTTGTCGTAATAAGGATTTTTCAGACTCATCCATATCATCATCAAGCCATATGTTATTCGGACCAACAAATCCGGGGTTTTTGTAATCGAATCCCTCTAGTGATTCTATTGGATTACCCTCTAGATCGAGATTGCCATATAATTTAAGAGATATTCCCTTGAGATCTTTTATATCGTTATACTCGCAGATGAATTTTCCTCTAACTACCTCTGGTGAGCCCACCAATGACTTTAATTTATTTTCACCAACCCTAAAATCTCCATTTACTATTTTTGGACCTCCCTCTAGTGATTCTAAAGAACAAGACGATGCATCAAATTCACCAACCTCGGCTGGGCACCCTTTTAGTGATTTAAGATCCGAGTTTGAATAGACCGAATATTTACTGGATTCTCCTATTTTTTTAGGACCACCCTTCAGGGATATTAGATTATTATTATCCATTATAAATTCGCCATATATCTCCTGGACACAGCCAGCTAAACTCTCTATGTTATTCTGAGATAAGTCAATATTTCCTTCTATTACTAGGGGTAATCCTTTTAGATCCTCTAATGAATTAAGTCTTCCTACAAAACTCCCCACCTTCTCGGGTGATCCAACCAGACTTTCTATGAAGTTGTTACTGAAATCAAATTTTCCTTTAACTATATTAGGGGATCCCTCTAGTGAATCTAGAGCACAGTCCCTGCAGTAATAACCCTCCGTGTATTTCGGACCGTGTTCCAGGGATTTAAGATTGTTATTCCCCGTACAACTAAAAAGACCATTGACCTCAGAAGGGCATCCTTTGAGAGACTCTAGACGATTTCTTGATATTAAGAATTTACCAACGACCTTTCCGAAATTGATTTCGCATAGATCTGAAAGTCCTTGGCCGTCAGCTAAAAAATCACCTTTGATATCAACAAGACCAGTTTTTTCATCATAGGACCACGCATTTCTAGGTGAGCAGTATTCATTTAAAAAATCAATCTGCTCCTTTGTTAATCCAGTATCTACTGGAAGTTCCTCCGATTCTTTTATTCTTTCGGAAAAATCTGAAAATCTGGTAACCCTTTTCATTATCTAAATTTTGGTTTTAATCTATCCTCCCACTTTCTTAGAGAAAGATTTCCTCTTAGATATGCATCTCCTTCTATCTCTTCTGCACCTTCCATTGAGGTTTCTCCGAGACCCCCAGCTGCTGGACTGAGGTCCATTTCTTTATTGATAAATTGATCTGCGTGGATAAGTTCATGTGCTAGAGATCTGAGTATGTCTTTCAAGGATCTACCAGGTACAAATAAATGAATGCTATTTTCCTTAAAGTCATAGTATCCTGTTCTTCTGAATGCTGGATGTGTTTCAGGTTGTTCATCCTCTATAAAAAATACGCTCGGAATGGTTCCTTCCTGAAACCCAAGATCGTTGATCATGTGACCCATTAAAGAACAAGCCACCGGTGTAATATCCTCCCCGTCTATTAAGCAGGGCTGACCGTTATTAACCTGTGGCATTATCTCAATTTGATTAAGATAGTCTTTGAAATTTTCTACTCTATGCATAGTCATAGATTTCTTCCTGGGTTTTTATTTTGATTAAAGTTTTTTTGCCTGCTAAATGGGATTCTAGATCCTTTTCAACCCTTAAAAACAATTCAAGTAGACTTCTCCATCCGCTATTGGAAGAGAAAGTAAAAAAAGATGGCTTGAATGAATCTATTCTTTTATAGGTTAACTTCTTCCAATTATTAACCAATTTTTCGGCAGATTCCAGTTGATCGTGATTCTTTACAGATTTTACTACAGATTTGATCCAGCATCTATTACTTAAAATGTCAGACTTTATTTTTTCTATTTCTGATGTGCTCATTGACCTCTTATCTTTTTCTACCTTGGCCTCTATTGCCTTTTTTCCAATTTTTAGAAGACTTAAGTATCGAAGTCTTGGTCTTGGCATGAACGCCAGGTCTTTTTTTCCTAGGCTTCGCTTTAAATTGAACCGAAGCTGATGAGGTTGTTTTCTTGGCCATGAGTTATTATTATTTTTTAGACTATATATTTCACGGTCCAATAAAACCTGGTCAATCGTTTGAACCTGGCCAATCATAAACGTCATCTATATGATCGTCCTGATGTAGCGTGTTTTCTATAAATAATATAGTCAATTCTGCATCCTCCTTTGATCGGCAAATTCCACCTAGAGTATAGAATCCAATCACGTCTGGATCGTCTATTATTCTTGGATTTATTATTTTGGACGAGTGGACTTCCTTAAATTTAGATAGCGATTCTTCAAGATCCTTTTTACTCTCACAAGTAACCGAGAATATCCATCCGTTACTTGCGATGGATTGTCTAAAAGAAGATAGCGTTTTGACCATTTTTTATTTTTTATAGGGATTAAAAAAAAGATGATCCGAAGATCATCTTTTATATCTAAGTTTTCAATTTTATTTCTTTGACATACCAATGAGCCATCCGAAAACATCCAATCCCGTTTTATTCTTAAGCCATCCATTCTGGAGCTCATTAAGTGCCCATTTATATCTTTTCATAACCCAAGATGCCTTATCCTTCTCTGTGAATTCTCTACCGCAACATCCGCATCTCATTAACTCTGCATCAAACTGAATCGGATCTGGTAGATCTATTAAAGGCTTCTGCGGATTTACCACCGTCGCAGTGTTATCTATAGGCTGTACCATATCATACTTGAATGTTTTCTCCTGGTTAAGTGGAACCCATATAAGAAAAACACACTGCTCAGCTAAAGCTTCAGGTGATCCTTTCTTTGTTGCACTACCAACTATAGCATCCTGAGATATTTTTACATATTTGGTTAAGGTTGTCCAGTCTAGATTAACCGATTCACCTGCAGTGTTGATCTCTGTTTTGGGTTTATTCTTATCAAACCACGATTTTAAAGAATCTACTAGGTTCTTAGCTCTCCTAGCTGCTAAAGCGAAATTATCATATCCAGCTGAACTCCCTACTGCGGAAGCAGATCCTCTGACCACTAGATTAGCATCTGCAGTTTTATTTTGAACGTAATTCTGTACAAACAGCCATCGTAAAAGTTGAACTGCGTCTTGGAAAGGTGTTGACTTAGGATCTATTCTATCCACGCCTGTTCCGAATAGATTAGCAGTTAACTGGATAGGTTCGCCTTTGACCAATCTAGTACCCATCTTTTCAATTTCCTGCCATGGATGCGCATTAGCTAGACCTGAAAGATTGTCCTCGTTAATTTTCTGGTTGAATTCTGATAATTTTCTGAATTTTCTCATTTCTTTCTTTTATTTCAAATCTATATATCCACTCTAAATATTAAAAAAGGCCGTTTGAATCGCTCAGATCTTTAAGGATTTTTTTGCCCTTCTTTATTTTATACCAAACATCTCCTATTTTACATCCAAGTGACTCTGCTATCTGTTCATATGAGTAATCCTTAAAGTATTTGAGCTTGATAGCAGTTGCAACATCGTGAGGCAATTTATCGACAAGTAGTCTTACAAGCTTCACTACCTGTGCCCGATCTATATCTTCTATTGTATTTTCCAATTCACCTATCTCGTGGATTTCAATACTTATCGATGATATCCCGTGGTAACTTTGAGCGCTTATTCTTTTCTTTGATCTTGGTATAGAATTAACGTGATTGTGAAGACAAGCTACCATCCAGGTAAATAATTTACTTTTTTCTGGATCGTATAGATGTAGAGATATAAAACATCTTCCCAAAACTGTCATCACTATATCTTCTAGATCGTCCTCTGTTTTTCCAGGAAGTCTCCTTTGTGCAGCTGTAAAAAGAATAAGTTTATATTTTTGAGCTAAAGTGTTGTAGGCTCTTTGGTTACCACCCAGTGCTTCTTTAACTAGTTTTTTATCTTCCTCGTGAGTTGTGTATATCGGTTTTTCTTTCTTGGCCATATGTGATTGTAGCCTCTAGCTACCCGCTAGTCTCCGATATTATTAATTTAGAGAGCCAATATGGCTTCAACCAACCCATCAGGGTCCGATACTGAATCTTCCCAGCTCATAAAAGCTGTGTTGGCCGTTGTGGTATCAGTTATAAGATACCCTAGCATTCCGTCGCTTCCTTTATTGTCTATACTGATGGTTAGCTCGAAATCACCTAAAGTCCAAACCACTTCAATTTCCGAAAACCTGCCGGTTGTTCTGAATTTACTTATTGCATTAGCAAAATCTGTAGCTGTTGTGTTAGTTCTGGCCATGGTTCTATATATTCGTATAAAACAATTTTTGGATGAAATATATAAGATGAATAAAAATAGATTCTATGAAATATCCTAAAAAATATCTAACCTCAAATCCTAATGTTATGAAGAGAGAAATTAAAAAACACGGGGGGAAGGCTGATGACGATTCTTCTGCTTATGGACCATGGGATGCTGATTACAAAAGTAGAAAAGCAGGGAAGGGCAAGAGGGTAAAGACTAAAGAAAGCAAATACACTAAGAAATTCAAAGATCTTTACGATGCTGAGGAATATGATTTCGGTAGTAGCATAATTGGGTTTGAAGAATTTAATCACCAAAATGTGGATGATAATGGACAGGAAAATTTAGATGAAATAGAATCATCTGAGGATTCTTCTAACCGAGAATAATATATTAAAAAAGTACCAAGATTATGTCCAATATTGTAGAATATAAAGATTTTTTCTATTTACTAGAAAAATATGCTTATGAAGTCTTTCTAGAGTCAGATGATGAAATAAATGAGGCACGCAATTCATCATCGGAGACAGCGCTTAAAAACAAAGCTAAAAAAACAGGATTTCCTTTAGGTATATTAAGACAGGTCTATAAACGCGGTTTTTCCGCCTGGAAGCGGGGCCACACCCCAGGCGTGACCCCTCAGCAGTGGGCGATGGCCAGGGTCAACAGTTTCGCAGTTGGCGGAAGAACAACTAAGGTTTCCGACGGCGCTCTTTATCGTCAAGCTAAAAAAGCTAGAGCAGCAAAAAGAAAAAGAGATAAGAAGTAACCCCGAAACTTATCTTTTTCTGACTGATATTATCTCTGCATGAGTAAATCAGGTCAAAGCAAGCTAATCTGCATCATAGGTGCTCCCTCGTCGGGTAAAAGCACTTTAGCAACATCGGTACATCACTCACTTAAAGTCAGAGGAGAGAACTCGATATTCGTTGGGGAAGCCGCTACAGATTATATTGCTGAGTGGGGTATTCCAGATACACCATTAGATCAGATAGTTATTTTTTACAAACAATTGGGTAGGGAGAAAATGTATCTAGACTCCAAAGAGTGGATAATCTGCGATTCTAGTACTATCCTAAATTACTTCTACTTCAGATCTTTCTTTGCTGATAATTTAAGCAGAAAGGACATAGCGGTAATCAATCACGTTCAAAAAGAGATACTAAAGACTTTGAACCAGTGGCATAGAATCTATTATGTGCCTCCTGTAAAAAATGATTCAATAGAAGATGGTATTAGATTTCATAATTCTAAAGAGATAGAAAAGCTTGATAGCATAATAAAAAGCTATCTAATGATGGAGAAAATAGAATTTGTTGATCTATCGGGTATTGATATGAAGGATAGATCGGATTATATAATTAAGGATTTATCTTAGTCTTGTATTCCCCTATTATAAATTCTAAATCTTTTATAATCTCTTGTAAAGTTTGTTCTATTTCTGCATAAGTCCCAGCTCCAAAATTAGGACGGACCATCTTTCTATCCAGAGCGATCTTTACTTCATCTTTGAATTTTTTAATTAGATCTTTCTGATCTTTTAAATTTTTTTCTCTATTGAAGAAGCTTTCGAATACTATTAGGTTTTCCATTTTAATATGCAAGTTTTATTTCTATTTCCTGACGCTTTTTTATAAGGTCCTCGATTTCCGAATCAACTAGATTTAGACGGCTACCGTAACGATTTGCATCATCATCAGTCCATTCTTCTCTCTTTTCTCCAGCTTCAGCTTCCATATCCTGAAATATGTTTCTTCGTTCTGCATAAGCATCTTTTAGATTCTGAGAAATAGACCAAAGTCTATCCTCCAGCTTCTCCCTCTGCTTGCCATGAACTCTCTTTTTCATGTTTTCTTTTTGCACAGCTAGAGATTTTTTTCTTGCCTCTTTAGATGCTCTTATAGCAAGAAGAACCGGATCGTTGATATCCCTTGCTTCGTTTATGCTTTCGTTTAAGAAGTTTTCAAATCTAGTGATTCTCATGTTGATTTATTTTTTTATATATTCCGGCGAACAAAAAAACCCCTAAGGGGTTTTATTTTTTAATCATACAGATACCGTATTAATCCAATATTTCTATGGATTCTATCTTTGTTCCCTGTGTTATCTCTGGTATTTTATCTAGATTTTCTGTTATCCGACCAAAGCAAGTGTGATTTCTATCTAGATGCTGTGTGTTTTGTCTATTGTGGCAGATAAAGAACTGAGACCCTCCTGTGTTTCTACCAGCGTGTGCCATTGATAAAACACCAGCATCATGGTACTGATTTCCACCTCCTGTTTCGCATGGTATTGTGTAACCTGGACCGCCAGCTCCAGTCCCATCTGGACAGCCACCCTGAGCAACAAATCCTGGTATTACTCTATGGAAGTTTAATCCATTATAAAATCCTTTCTTTGATAGATCTATGAAATTCTTAACCGTTACTGGTGTGTCATTGTCGTAAAGATCAAATGGGAAATTTCCCTTGTCTGTTTTGATGATTCCTTTTGTCATGTTTTTTAAATTTGTTCTTTTATTTGTTCTTCTCTTTTATTTTTAGGTACCAATTTTTCGTAGAGTGATTTGATTTCATCTACAGATAAATTGGATTTTTTCCCGTTGATATCAACTGTGCACGAAACTACATTGCCTTCTATATAGCCTTTAGCAGAATCTACCCTATCAAAGCTCATAGAGTATATTCCATCTGCCTCGAACTCCTTACCCGTATAATAGCAATTTTTATAGGACATTAGTTTCTTTACCGTTTCAAAGGATAGATTGTAATCCAATTTTCTATCCACAGCGCTCTGGTATATTTTTAGCATCTTCTTAGCTACTTCCAGATCTGAAACGTGGCTGCTCGGAATTTCTTTTGGCTCCGGTTTTTTCTTTCTAATAGCCATTATCCCTCTATTACTTCTTTACTAAGAGCTTTACTAACAAGTGTTGTCAATGTCCCTAATAGCAAATATGGATTGGCATTGGAAGCAGGTCTTCTATCTTCTAGATATCCCTTGTAATCAGATTCCTTTGTGGTGAGAGGTATTCTTATAGAAGCTCCTCTATCAGACACGCCCCAAGTAAATTTATCTATGCTTTGTGTCTCGTGTTTTCCGGTTAGTCTATCGCTGTTACCGGAACCATAGGACGATATGGAGATGTCATGATATTTTTGTAGCACTTCAAATATCTCATCAAACATTTCCTTTCCTCCTTCTTCTCTCATTTCCTCAGTTGAAAAATTAGTATGAAGTCCGGATCCGTTCCAGTCTCCTTTCACTGGTTTGGCGCTCCATTCAATATAGCAGTTATATCTCTCAGCTATTCTTTCCAAGATGTATCTGGAGATCCAAAGATCATCTGCAGCTTCCATAGCATCCTTAGAGAATAGTTGGTATTCCCACTGTCCAAGAGCAACCTCAGCATTTGTTCCTGTTATTTCCAATCCGCATGAAAGGCAGGCATCAAGATGGTCTTCCATTATATTTCTACCTGATACATTATTGGCTCCGACCCCACAATAGTAATCACCTTGTGGTTTCATTTCTTCATCTTTCTTCCAACCTAAAATGGATCCGTTTCTTTCTCTTATGAAGTACTCTTGTTCAAAGCCGATCCACATCTCGGAGTTCTGTATGTTGCCTCTGTGATTAGTAGAGTGAGGAGTTCCATCCGGATTTAAAACCTCGCATAGAACAAGATAAGCTAAATCTCTAAGTGGATCTGGACACATCTTAACCGGATTCAAAACAAGATCTGAGAAATTTCCTTCAGCCTGTCCAGTTGAACTTCCATCGAAAGTCCACTGAGGTAAATCTTGAAGCTCTGGTAACTTAATGTGCATACCATCTTGACCGATAGAAGGTGAATAAATTTTAGTTTTGGATCTAAGCATCGGCTCTGGCTTATTTCCATCTAGCCAAATGTACTCTAATTTTATTTTCATTTTGTTTTTTATTTTTTGATTTTTATTATAGACCGATTCATCAGGAAAGTTCTTATGAATCCTTCGATATATAATATACTATGAAAAACATTAAACTTTACGAAAACTTTGTAGCGGAAAGCAAAGGCATTCATCCCGCTATTTACTCTCATCTAGAGAGATTTTTTAAAAAGAATGGCGGAAAGGGATCTTTCCAAGAGGCTAAAGAATACATTTCTTCCAAGATGAAAAATTGGGATCTTTCTAAAGATGACTATAATGAAGCTAAGAAAAGATTTGCCTAATAAAATGAAACACATAAAGCTTTTTGAAGATTTCGATCTGGATAATTTTTTAGAAAATCCAGAGGAAGAGGTTCACGGAGATCTAGATACGGTGGATGTTGGTTCTTATGTTAACACATATCGTGGACCTGGACAGATTATTGATTCAGTTGGTAATTTTTGGGTGATAGAACCAATAGCTTCTTCCTCCGGAAAGAATTTCAAAGTCCCTAAAGAGGGTGTTGAGAAAATGGCTTTAGATGATGTTAAGAAAATGAAATCATCAGCCAGCTCATCTGCAAACACCACAAGGGAGTTAGAATCACTTAATTCCGACATCGAGGAATTCATGGAAGGATCGATCAGCGATGAGGATGGTGAGTGGAAATATAGGGGTAATATAGAAACAGCTATAGAGTTTATCGAGGAGATAATAGTGGATCTACATTCTCTTAATAAAAGAGATAGGGATATGAAGTTTACTGATTCTTTTTCAAAGATGATCTCCAGTCTAGCTATACTTTTTGATAACATCCTTGAGGCATCCGAAGATAAAGTTGGAATGGAGGAAAGAATAAAAGCACTTATAGGTGAGGTTCAATCTTTCTAATAATTGTACATTGATCTATAAAAAAAGGAGCTTTAAGCTCCTTTTTTATTTTATTCTGGATGTTATCCTTTTTAGAATGTCATCTTTTTCTTTAACTATATTTTTTAAATTTTCTATCTCTTCCTTTCCTGCTTTAAATCCCTTTCCTTTCTCCGCTAATTTAACAACTGTGGATATCTCTGATATTCCTTCTTCAGTGGATGCTAATAAAGCTTGCATATCCTCCGCTGTGTATTTATTACCCACGATTTCGTCAAAAACGTTCCACATTGCAATTGTATAAATTCCATTATCTTTAAAGAAGTCCATAAAGTCTTTATCCTTTAATTCCAATTGATCGTATATGATTCTTGATACCTCTCCGGATATGGACTGCCATTGTTCTTTAGACATCAGACCGCTTGCTATGTTTCTATTAACACCGACTAGTGAAGTAACTATTTCTCTAATGTTTATTTTACCGTCCTTTGCAAATCTTTGGAATGCTTCTAGAGCTGTTTTAACCAGTACCTCATCCGGGAAATCCTTTTCTAGTGTATCGCACATTGCAGCTGGATAACCAAGATCCCTCAAGAATGTAACGAAGTTTTTACCTGTGCCTCCTCCGGGTAGTCTGTTATTATACTTATCAGCGTCTGTGTATATCTTGCCATTTTTTTCAATAGTAAGTCCTATTGCATACATTTTGTCGGTTTGCGGCAGATTGAAATTAAATATATTTAGCTGAATCCTATTCTCGGAGTAATTCCAAAATTGTGAGTCGTGCGCTGTTATACACCAGGGGAGATCCCCGAATAGTTCTTTCTGTCCTTCTGGTGTTCTGATAGACACTGCTACGTAGTTTCCGCCTGAATATAGGGCTTTTGCTGAAAGGCCTATTGCTTCTATCTTTCTTATTATCTCTCCGACATTTAGTCCGTAATTTTTTATAAAGTCTCTACTAAATTCAATGAATTTATCAAGATCGTCGTATCTTTTAATGTTTGTGTATTTCTTAGTTTCTGGGTCGAATCCTAAGAATTGCTCCCAAGCATCTGGGCCTTTTGATTTTACCTTGTTTGCTATATCTGTTAATTCTCTCAGATCATCGGGTGAAGCTTTTTTGAATTGGTCCTTCATATTGGAATTAAACTCGTTATACAGCTCCTTAAGAGCTCTGCCTCTTTCTATACCATCTAGATCGTCACTTAGTCTTTCCCATCCTGGTCTCGAGTCTTCCTTTGTCTTTTCTATCTTGGCGTACTGATCTACCGGCATTGGAAGCTCATTCAGATTTTGCTTATATCTTAGTATCTTTTCATGAATGCTTTTTATCATGTCCATAGTAGCGTTTTCTTCGAAGAAAAACTTCGTGAAAAGATAAGTGTAGTTTGGGGTTTTAGCATTCAGGTCCCTGATCTCTATCCAGTTTGGATCCGTTAGAATCTCTTTTTTAACTTGATCGTCTAGAGTCTTAACATCCATCCTATTATTCTTAGCAAAGTTTTTAAATAAAAGGTCCTTTGCCTGCTGGACGTTTTCGAATAGAGAATTGTAGGTTACTTTTTGAATATACATAAAATTAATCTTATTTAGATGCGATATATATCAAACAAATAAAACGATAAAATGAAAAAGGTCACAACTAAAATTGATGAGTTTTTATCGGCAACTGAACAGAAGCCTGTTACAGCACCCCCGAAAACAACTCCTGCACCATCTACTCCGACCAGGCCTTCTCCTATAAGAAGAGATAAGCCATCTGTAGAGCCAAAGCCTCAAGCATCGCTAGATGAAGTAGTTAACAGATTTATGCAAGAATTGAAAAAAGTAAGCAAACCCTTTAATGTGGATCTTAAAAAATTAAAGTCCAAATATGAAAACAGTTAAGAAATTTGATGAATATCTAGCAGAGGCTTCTCTACAAGGTAATGTTGGTATCCCTGGAGAATCGGGGGAAGGTGGAAAGAAATATCTTTCCGACGTAGAAAGAAGAGCCGCTGGCAATCTATCCCAGACCGAAAGAGACTTAGGACCACAGATTGGAAGATTCATGAGTCTAGTTGATCAATCCAGAAGACTACAGGATCCTTATAAAAAAGATCTTGAAAAAATAGCTAAAGATGCAATACTATCCCTTTACGAGGACATCCTCTATGGTGTTAATTTGGACATCAAATTTGCCAAAAAAGGGGAGATAAAGGATATGATGTCTGAGACTCCGGACGAGCCACAAATGCCGCAGCTAGAGGAATTGAAAGATAAGAGGATCATAGATATGATTCAAATGAGAAAGATAGGTAATAGCATAGGACAGGGAGAAGCAAAGTCTGTTAAGAAAGCTTTAAATTTACCAGAAACAAGAGACGCTATCTTAGCTCTAATGGGGCAAGAAGAAGGAGCTAAGTACATAGATCTTTTGAATAAGATAACGGAGATAGCAAGTTTCTTCGATTGGAAAATACCACTAGAGGTTCAGAAAAGAATGTGGAAAGAGAACAAAGACAACTTTGCTGGATCTGTAAAAGTTTCATGGGACAAAGACGAGGAAAAAGAGAATGATTCCGCTAAGAACATGGAGGATTTTATTAAGAGTCTTGAGAAAGGCGAGGTCGATGACACTGAAGAGGATCTATCCAATTTAACAGACGTTAGCGTTATAGCAAGAGGACACGATTTTGCTATGCTTTTACATGAAGCCATAAAGGGAATTTGGCAGCTTATACTCGCAAACAACATACCAGCTGACGAAGAGGAAGCAACTATTGTTGTGATGAACACCGACACTCTAGCGGACGAACTAGAGGATCTTAGATACGGTCCTTATATAGCTGCAGACTTAAGGGACTTCATTAACACTTTCAAAGAGGTTGATGAGATACAAAACCTAAAAGAAAGAGTTGCTGGAGAGATGATGGTAATGAAGCCAGCTAGTAAATTCTTAGAATTGTTCAAAAATATACTAAACGGATATGTTCTAGGAGATAAGATAGCTTTAGATATAGCTACCAAAGAGGTTCAGACTATCATAGATAAAATCAAGGGAGAACTTAATACATACGATTTAGAACAAGCTGGGATCACCAGTAACGATACACCGGATGATACTACTAGCGTAGAGGAAACCCCAGATGTTGATCCATCTAAACTTTCCAAAAGAGAAATAGAAAAAATGATCGACGATGCTTTAGACGCTGGTGATTTTGAAACCGTTAAGAGACTTTCATCATATCTTAATGAGTCTATGAAAATCAAAGTATCTAGAAAAATGAATCCAGATCAAGGATATCCAGATTTCAAACTTTAATTAGAAATAAAGACGCATAAAAAAGGATCCATAAAGGATCCTTTTTTTATAGCTGTATTTTTTTAGAAATCTCTTAACCTCTTTATAGATTCAGTTAACTTCTGGTTAACCCCTAAAGCTGATCTGGACCAAGAAGTGAAAGGCATTCCAGGAAGATTTTCCGTTTTTCTGTGATCCCCTTCTCCGTCTTCATCTTCTTCTGATTCCTCCATAGGAGTTCCGTATTCTTTATTGAATATTGTTATCAAGACATCCTCATCGGAATCAGGGAAATTTGAGATCAGCAGCTCATAGATTTGCTCCCATAATTCTTCAGAAGCCATGCTATCTATATTTTCTCTATTGGCCTGTATGAATTCCTTCACTGACTTCTCTAGTGTCTTGTCGGAAGCTCTCGAGTCCTCGTATAATCTTTTGATCTTCATTAGATATTTTTTCTTTTATATATCATAATTTTTTGACCTCTTTGTACCATGTAAAAGCAGACTTGCAAATTTCATCGAGTCCTCTTTTTGTTTTCCAGCCGAGTGTTCTCTCAGCTTTATCTGTAGAGGCCCAAACCTTAACGACGTCTCCCTTTCTCCTTTCACCTATCTTGAAATTGACCTCTATATCATTGGATCTAGAGAATTCCTGTATGCATTCTAAAACTGATGTGCCCTTTCCTGTTCCTATGTTCAATATTTGATAATATGATTCTTTAGATCCCTCCAGTACATCCAGTGCTCTAACATGTGCTTCTGCTAGATCGCAAACGTGTATAAAATCCCTAATGCAAGAACCGTCTGGTGTTTCGTAATCCTTACCGAAAACTGTTAATTGATACTCCGGATCCACCGCTGCTCTGCACATAAGCGGAAATAAATTTGATTCTTTTCTATCTGGTAACTCTCCCAGAGATCCTGATGGATGAGCTCCTGCTGGATTGAAGTATCTGAGAGAAAAGCATTTCAAACCATATGCCCTTGAAAATTCTTCTAACATGGATTCTCCTATCTGCTTCGTGTGGCCGTATGGACTCTCCGGCGGATAGTATCTGAACATATCCTCAGTAACTGGCTGCTCCTCGCTGTTACCGTAAACCGAGCAGGAAGAACTAAAAACTATGCTCTTGACATCATACTCCAACATAACAGAGATTAAAGAACATATCCCATCCACATTGTTCTTGTAATATTTTAATGGATTTGAAACCGACTCACCAACGTATTTGCTAGCTGCAAAATGTATAACCCCGTGGAAATTATGTTCTTTGAATATCTCTAATAGGGTTTTCCTGTCTCTTAGTTCCTCTAGATAAACAAAGGGTCTATAACCGAGTATGTCCTGTAGTCTATCCGTGACCGAAGGATCTGAATTGCTTAGGTTATCTATTATCACGGGTTCAAATCCGCTCTCAGCCAAAGCAACTACAGTATGTGATCCTATGTAGCCTAGACCACCTGTAACTAAAACTTTTTTCTTTTCCATAATAATTATAGTGGGGGTTTCTCTTTTATTCCAGATATATTGAATAGCATGAATCCAGAATATCTGAAATCCATAGCCGACAAATTAGACCGGTTAAAAAAGGCAGGCGGAGGTATAGATCTCCCAAAAGAAGTGATGAGATCAGAATTTGATCCTTTTATGGACCAAGGTAATTCCGCTATTGCCTATTTAAAGAAGATCGGCAAATGGCCAATTAACGGGGATCAGTCTTCATAAGGATCCCATATAAATCCGCCGTCTGGCATTTCCCTTGCAACTAAGCATTTTTCATTTTGCTTAGCAATGCCTTGTATACCGCACCCCTCGCAGATGAAGCCCGCTGTCATGTACCCTTCCTCCAGATTTTCGAATATTTCTTGAACGTTGATATCGGGATCTCCTGGGAAATCCATTTTTGAATGACATTGTGTGCAAAATTCAGCCATACTTTATTTGTTTTAGAATATATAGGTAAAAGTAGATCAAATTCCCGTAGAATATATAAGAGTATGCAAAATAATTTATTAAAATTTAATTCTTTCTTTGACTTGGTTACAAGCGGAAGATCAAGAAACTCAAGAATGAATAGCTTTGATTCGTTTAAGAAAATAAACGAGGGGTTTAAAAACAAACTAGTATTGGATGTGATAGGCGATTCTGTTGCTGGTTTTTTTGAAAGAGCAGGGCTTTTCCGTAGAAAGTCAAAAGAAGGGTCCGCTTATGGGGATGAGATTCAAGCTGGCTTATGGGCGAAAAATATTTCAACCGAGAATTATTTGAGGATGCTAACTGAATACAAAGAACAGCATCCCGAGGTTGTCTACGTATTTCTTTCCCTTGGTCTAGGTGATTTCTACAATCCAACAGAAGATGTTCTTGAGAATGCTAAAGAAGTAAAGAAAACTCTTAAAAATATATTTCCAAACTGCTCTAAATTCTTTATCATACCTGGATCTGGATGGGGTTACAACTCTGAACAAAAGGGTCAATATCCAAAGTGGATGTGGTCAAGCGGGGATATTCAAAAGGGGGTTTCTCTAACTGAGCCAACCGAAATTGCTGAGTATTATAAAGAAATTTGGGCCTCTATTGGAATGGATATAGTTCCTGTTAAAATAGGAATAAATAAAGGGAAAGATGGTTTTGCTGAGCCCCTGTCTGATAAAACACCAGGAATGGATAAGCTAAAGAGCTTTATAAAAGATGTTGCTTCCGGTAAGGTTCAGGTCCAATCCGAGGAAGTTCAGAATATCGCAAGCATAAGAGGAACAGACGGGGAAGGAACAAAAGAATTCTACGACATCTTACAGGATGCCATAAATAATAACGAGGTTAAAGCTATACAGTCCGCTGACAATTACACATACGACCCGGTCGTGGAAAGAGCTCAAATAGGTCTTAAATTTTTAGGATTCGATCTTCCAGTCTATGGAGCTGATGGATTATTTGGTCCAGAGACCCAGGAATCTGTTGCTGGGTTCAAAACAAAATTCGAGGTTCCAGGAGAAACTAACATAATGGACACTAATTTCTTTTCTGCACTTATTTCTAGACTTAGAGAAGGTGGATTTAAAGCTGAAGATATTGATAAGATATCCAAGCAAACCGGAGTCTATCAACCAGGATCTGAATCTGGAGGACCTATCGGGGATACTGATTTAGGAAAGGGAGAGTCCACATGGGTTTACTGGCTTTCTCACAATCAGGGATCTGCAGGTGCAGCTGAGCTTTTAAAGGTAGCTCTAGGATCAAAGAGTGAATTTTCATCCAATGGAAAACAATGGTTCATGAGGGGGTGGGAAGGTAAAAGCAACCATATAAAAGGAAACGTTGGAAATAGAGGATGGGACGGTGAATATAAAGCCAGAATCAAAGCGGCATACGATCAGGGCAACGATCAGCTAGTTGCTAAATTGTTTACTGAATATCAGAAGAAAAAATTCGATCAGATGTTGGAAAGAGGTAGAAGGGATTTACCTAAACATCCAGATATAAAATCTATTTTGGAGAGATATTCAAAATACTTCCCCCTTGATTTTCTAGCTGCGGTTGCAGGTCAGGAGTCTAACTTTAATCCAAAAGCTGGTAATGCAAGATACAAAGGTTTATTTGCTCTAGATCCAAATTCCAATTACGCTAGAAAATATGGATTGAATAGTGCTAATGTTCACGACCCTGAAAAGAACACAGAAGTTGCGGTGAAATTCTGGGGAGACAACAGAAGAGAATTTAATTCGATGATGAGTTCAAATGAGCTAGCAGCTCTTGGATTAGATCGATCATCGAATAATATGGCTTAATAAAAAAAAGGATCTATTGATCCTTTTTTATTTTTATTATTCACCGTATTTGTCCTTTACTTTTACCCTAATATACCTGTACCACATTCTCTCGTGTAAGAAGTAAATAATTGGTTTTAGGATAAGTTCACCTACGCCCAGTAAGGAAGATAATTCGAGGGATGCCCCTAATGAATAAGCTACTATTACGGTTGTTAGTGTACCTAGGATTCTATATGAGATTGTCTTTAGAATATGCCTAGTCAAAACTGACTCCTCTTTAATAGTTGTTACATAAGCCACGTTATTCTTGATTGTGCAAAATCCCTCACAGCTGATGTGCCATTTATAGTCTTTAATTTCTTCCAACCAATCCTTTGTCGTGTATACGTGACCGTTTATGATGATATCCGAAACTAGTGTTTCTTTACCGTCCTCTATTAATCTCCATCTGTCATCTTCTGACATTGAAACTGTGTTGAATCTTATCTGGAATTTTCTAGATTTCTCTTTCATAGTTTGCCCTCTGATTTCATTTTCTCTCTGATTTTGGTTGCGGAAATGTTGTGTATATCCTGAGGAGGAACATGCTCGATAAGATCATAACCTACACCTCTACCCCAGTTGATACTTTCTATATCCGGGATGATCATAAGCTTCACTCTTCCCCCGGAAATAAGATCGGCTAAAGACACCTCTAGATTCTCTTGTATCTGTTGGGCAGTCCATGGATTTTTCTCATCGACTGCAACGTCTCTAATGCACAATAGCACATTCTTTCCTTCTTCTAAACTTTGATCGATGAGCCACTGATGCCCATCATGCCAAGGTTGCCATCTACCAACATACATTGAATAAACCTCCGATGTTGTTGAAGTTTTCTTATCTGCTTTAGCTATGTAGTTTCTCATAATTCGGATATTTTATTCTTGATAACATTAATGCATTCCTCGATGCTATTAGATGTGTCTATTAGCACGTAATTAGATCTGGGAGGCTGATAGTCCTTCACATGGAAATCCTCTCTACCCCGGATTTGATCCGTTGTGATATAGTATTCTAAAATACCATCTCCCATTTTAGATTTGAATGCCTCTCTTTGATCCTCATATGGTGAAACGAGAGATACCAAAACCATTCTACCTTTGGATTGTAGGTAATGAGCTAGGTATTGAGCTATCTCAATGTTCTTTCTCCTCCCCGTCTCCGAATAGTCCTTGTTCTGGTAGATTTCTCTGATATCGTCTCCGTCTATATGAAAGGCTTCTTTGTAAGTCTTCATCAGTTCCTGGCACAGAGTTGTCTTTCCGTGACCTGGCTGTCCTGTTAGCCATAGTATTACGTTTTTTTCTTGGTTCTTCATTTGTATTGGAAATAATCATAAAACCATTTGTAGTTATTTTTTATCCAGTCTGCGGCACCTTTACCCAGCACCTGATTATAATCCGGTGCGATGAATTCTATCTTTTCACGGATCTTGTGATCTCCATATATTCCATATATCGAGTCATCTTCTTTTGTGATTTGCTCTACGCCATTAAAATTGTGCTCGAAGTAGGGAACCTCTAGGTAATTGTAGATTCTCTCCATTTCTTTCTTAGGATTCATAGTGAAATCCTCGAATTTGACGAAAATCATTTTCTGATCTATTCCCTCTTTTATAATTTGGTATAGCCTTTCAAATGCCAATCCGACTGGCGGTGATTGAACCCACATATCAATTCTTTTCTCCGTGGTTGTTCCTCTCATTTCTGAGTGATCAACCATTCCGGAGTCTAGATGCTGATTCTTCCTGAAATTCTTCTCCATTGAGGCAAAGATTGCCCTGGGATCTCTGATCATACAAACAATCTTCGGATTTGGATAAAAGAAATTAAGAAATCCATAGTGAACCCCCCATCCCCTGCTTTTATCAATCACATAGGGCTTATCTGTAATAGCATCAAAAAATCCCAAGACACCCTGATAGCAGAAGTTTCTAAAACCCTCCGTCATTAGCTCACTGTCTTGTGCCTTAAATTCTGGGGAGTTTGTATAGTTAGCTCTTGAAGCATAAACTAATTCTAAAACACCTGATGTCGGGGTGACATAAAATTCTGGATTCTGCCCCATCACATTCTGTAGAAGGGTAGAGCCGGATCTTGGTAGTGAAGATTGAAAAAATAACTTTTTTCTCATTTATTTTAGGGATTTGATAATTTCTTCTGTTCTAAATATATCGTTGGTTAGATATGGACACTCGTGAATAACTCCCGCAAAGTTATAGTCAAATAGATAAGCATCGGGAAGATTATGTAGCTGAGGATCGTCAGCAACTATATTAGTATGTAGTCCATAGCCGAATAGCTTTGGAGATGTACCAACCCAAAGTACAGTGGATGGCATCCCTAATGCTGCAGCTGCGTGTTGTAGACACGAATCTATCAGTAGTCTTTTTTGCGAGGCTGCAACTAAGCTGAATAGCTCCATATTGGATAGCTGCTGCGAGACGTGCTCTACACCCTCGATGGGTATAAAGTTGTCCTGGTTGCGGCAGACCTGGATTACGTGGTGTGTCTTTATCAATTCTCTAGTAACCTCCTCTGCGATATGAGGAAGCATATCCCGGGTCCAAGCATAACTATGGGGCTGATCCGAGATAGCTCCGCCGTTAGTGTGGATAAGAAAAATTGGTTTTTCTCTTCTCCATAGCTGGATACCTCTTTGGATCTGTCTGAAATTGAATCCCAACTCGGGAAGTTCCCCGTTATAAGTAAGATTATGCATGTTGCACCAGTTGTGAATCAGACTCTTTCTTTTGTGGATGTGATCCGTAGTAAAATAAGGCTCACCCTTGAATATCAGTGTGTCCTTATCCTGTATAAAGTTGGAATAGAAATGCGGGGTCATACCGATCCTATAGACCTGGTAGATAAAGTCCAGATTTATAAAGAGCTCAGGATAAGCACAAACAACAATAAGCTTCCTATCCGGATGGTTATTTTTTATGCATCTAGCAACTGCAGTAGATGCTACATGTTTCCCAAGACCTCCCTCGAGATGGAAAATAGAATATTTTTCTGTAAACATATTCTATTGTAGCATCTGTACAGAATAAGTTTCCTATGGTGTAATAATCTCTATTCCTGAGAAATACGACATCGTTCTAAAAGACTCCGGACTACAAACAGTTATACGTATCTCATTGCTGTTCACTATATCTATTGTTGGTGCACCAATTACCCCGCCTGAAGTAAAGTCCGTGCCTATAGTACTGCAATTAGATAGCGTAGCAGTTCCCGCTTCGTTATGAACATGTATTTGTCTAGTAAACTGTGATGATTTATTTCCATATATGCTGGAGATGGTCATTATACCTGACACTATACTATTTGGACAAGTCACGAATCTAGTTACATCCGAATCTACGAAGAGCTCTACGCATCCATAATATGAGGAATTAGTTGTTGCTGTCCATTGTATGCTCTGAAATTCTCCCGCATTTCCGCCCCAGTTCTGTCCAGAATAGGCTCTCTGACCCTGTGTATGTGAAAGAGCTCTATTACCTCCCGCTGTCCCGTAAGGAGCTGCCGCCAGCGTGTTTGCGACCCCGTTTGATATGCTAGAGAAATTTGAACTTTGCTCTATTCTGTTTTCTCTGCCGCTTAATATAGCTGAATGATCTGAAGCATTTCTTATTATATTATTCCTGCCTGATAATACGCTAGACCAGATAGATCCCTGTATAATTTGATTACCGTACCCTCCAGAAATTGTGGAGCAAGATGCTCCTGATATGCAGTTTGCGCATCCTCCGGATATAGCTGAATGTGCAGATGCATCTATGCCATTTGACTGACCCCCGCCGATAAAGCTATTGTTTGAGTGCCCACTAGCAGCATTGATTACATTACCATATCCTCCGGATATCGTGGAATAAATAACACCACAGTATGCAGAGATAGTGTTTCCACAGCCTCCGCCTATGTTTGAATACTTTGCCGAATAGTTGTCCTGGTCGTAGTAATTAGAATTAGTACTTGTTATTGTATTTCTACCGCCAGCAGATATTAATGAGTGATCTGTTTGGAAGCAGGAAGCATCGGATATGACATTGTAACATCCGCTCATGCTTGCCCATCTTCCCTGTAGTATATTTCTATATCCACTTGCACTTGAGAAAGAGCTATTAGAGCATATCGTATTGTAATATCCACCTGATATAGTTGTGTAGTTAGAATTTGTATAATGACCCCATCCTCCCAAAATAGCAGATCCTGTCCCCTGTGTATCTATAATAGATGCACCAGCTGATATGAAAGATATAGCTGAACTTATCCTATTCAAAGTACCCACAATTGTTGAATTACCGGAGTCCGTTGTTATTGTATTTCCCTGTCCGCCCAGTATGGAGGAGTATCCTGAATTTAGTAATATTTTATTACCAGTTCCTCCAGCTATCACATTAGCTTCCGAAATAGCGCTATTTGCAGTTCCGCCGGATATCGTTGAATATAGTCCGGAAGATAGATTACTTCCGCCCGCCCTTACTGTGCTACCTGATCCGGATCCCTGTTGGACAACGCCTACGCCGTCTGCCCCCGTTGCTCCTGTTGCTCCATTTGCTCCTGCTGGACCAGTAGCTCCATCTGCTCCTGTTGCTCCATTTGCTCCTGCTGGACCAGTAGCTCCATCTGCTCCTGTTGCACCTGCTGCTCCTGCTGGACCTGTAGCTCCATCTGCTCCTGTTGCACCCGCTGCTCCAGATGGACCTATGACAACAGGGGATTCACCGGTTCCACCCACGAAAGAAAAATTACCATCAACAACAGAAATCGAAGCCCCATCACCCATATAAATGGTTGTTCCTGAAACATAAAGATCTCTAAATCTGTATCCGGTAGCTCCTAAATCATAAGCAAGGTCAGCATCTGGTATCAAAGATTGTGTTACGGTTCCACCTAATATAGTAGAGGCGGATCTGTATTTTACTGTTCCGTCTGATGCTCTAACTAGAACACTGTCTAATGCATTGTCGTTTGCTGGGGTGTTGTAGATATTTAAGCAGTTAACATAAGCTGTGCATGTTGATGCTGCACCAGTAATCCCGCTTCCTATAATAAAGGAACATTCTCCTGATAGTGTATTACTCACACCGCCGAGTATACCTGAATAGTTTGATGTTACTGTGTTTTTATAACCACCACTAACAGTTGAGTAATAACCAGAAGCTGAATTACAAACCCCACCCCCTATAGTAGTAGATATAGCCGAAGCTAAATTATTAAATCCCCCTCCTATTGATGAATATTGGCAGGCCGCATTATTATCGTAGCCACCACTTACAGTAGAGCAATATCCTGATGAAGTGTTTAAAACACCGCCGCTTATGACAGATCCTGATCCTGAAGCTGTGTTACTGTTACCCCCACTGACAGTAGAGCAGTTACCAGAGGCCGAGTTGTTATTGTCAACCCTCACTGTACTGCATGTTCCAGTACCAACGTCTATAGCTGTGGTACCATCTGCACCTGTTGCTCCAGTTGCACCAGCGGGTCCGATTTCTCCCTGAGATCCAGTAGGTCCTTGTATTCCGGTTGGGCCAGCCTCTCCTTGTGGTCCAGTTGCCCCAGCTGGGCCTGTTTCGCCTTGAGATCCCGTAGGTCCAATTGGTCCTATTGATCCGGTTCCTCCAAAATCTCCAGTTATACCGTTTGATCCTATTATTGCTAAATTCCCGTTGTCATATATCAATTGAATTCCAGTTCCTCCATTGGGATCTGCTATAGTATATGCGCTTGCTTGTATGCCACCATCAGGAGCCTGTGATATCTGTGCGGTTCCTACATAAATAGTTCCTGCGTCTGTATAAACTGTACCGAAATAACCATTTCTCCATCTAAGAGAATCTGATCCTATATCATAGGTTCTGTCCGCATTTGGGACTATATTTTCATTTACTTCTGAGAGTCCAACATTTAGATAGGGTAGGGCAGACCAGTTACTCTGGCCGTCTCCTATTTTTAATCTTCCGGTATCCGTTACATAACCGGCTTCTCCGCTTAAAAGAACTGGTTCGTTATAATTCCAGTTTATAAGGTTGTCTCTTCTGAGAAGTATTCTATAAGCCATCTATTTAAGATCTTTTCTTGTATATATCAGATCTAGTAATTAGGCTTATTGGTTTTTAATAACGAAATAATTTGAATCTTTTAAGTAGTCGTAAAGTCCCTGCAGGTCTTTGCATATTTCTTTCTCTCCATCCCAAGCATTTAGATCTTCTCTTAAACTGCCGGATACGTAATCCTTATCATAAAGGAACCATGAAAGCCAATCTGCTCCCTCCGGTGTTAATACCTCTGCCCATAGCATCTCTACTACTTTTTCTAATTCATCGAAGGTATCTAAAACATCAACCTTTAAATCATACAAAGCGTGTATCCTTTTGTGGTGTTCTACCTGAAGATCTAATATCTTCTTAAATTTCTCAAATTCCATTTTTTTCTCTTAAATCGTTATAAAGAAAACACCATACGAATGTTGTGAAAGCAAAAGCAGCATAGTCATAGTTTCCATCAATTGTACCCGTTAACATTCCAATTGTGGATGCTGTGTATGTCATCCACTTAGCTATTCCGTTTGTTCTTTGCATCTTGTCTGTCTTTGATTTGTATTTCTCTTAGCGCATCAGATAGGTCATCATACCAGAATTCTTTATAGCTCCTATACTTCTCGTTGTAATAAGCTATTATTTTATTTAAGTGATCCCTTAGATCCTGATATGCTGAGACCTTTCCTAGATAATATGTTGGGTCATTAGAAACTTCGGATAGTTTCTGAGCAGCCTCTATCTCACTTGAAATGAAATCCTCCAGAGATTCTATCTGGCTGCCATCTAGAATTTCTTTTATTCGGTCGCCCCAGAAATTATCAAATTCCGTTTTAATTTTTGGTTCTTTCTTAGCCATATATCAATAATGTAGATCTATATAGAGGTTGTCGTCATCTTTATATTTCAAACAACACCAACCTGGATGATATTGTTCTTTCATTGTGTCATCCAATTCAACGATGAATTTTGAAGGGTCTTCCATTTCATACTTTGGGTGTTCTCCATTCTTTCTTCTCTTAATCTCCTCATCCATCCTGATATTATTTTCCTTGTATGAATGGTAATGGTAACCCTCTTTCAATACGACGCCCCAACCATTCTTCTCATAATAAACATCTTCAACCCTTTGGATTAAGACATTTGCATCATCGGGTAGTTCAGGATGTTCTTCCAAAAACTTCTTTAATTTTCCAACAGTAAGATAATCTTTATACTTACTTAAATCTTCCAGTACTCTTACTTTCTTATTATCATCCATAATCCAAAATCAAAACATAAAAAGTTTATACACAAGTTATAACTATTTCCGTAGCTTTTAGTTACGAATATTGTTGGGATTAATCCAACCTGCTTGAAATCGCTAGTCCAAGTCAAATCAAAGAATGGTATTATTTTCATATTTTTATTCTAGTCTCTGAACCACCATATATTCCCATCTGAAAGAGCATCACCGTGATTTATGCTACCGTATTCTTTATGCTCCGCTATATCATTTCTTTCCCAATCAACTTCATCTTCATCTGATCCTGATATGCTCAGGTCTTTTTTAATCTCCTCCCAGTTAACTGGTGTCATCTTAGTTTTTCTTCTCTCTAACTCAGACCACCATAAATCTGGTGCAAGATAGGAATAATCAGGGTGTATCCTGATTTCTCCTGGCTCGTATCCTGGTGTAACGGTTGCTGGCAAGTTATAATACCAGATCTTTCTACCCCTTTCCTTTTCAGGGTCTAGAAAATTATATGGGTGTGAAATAAGTTTCTCTATCATTGCTTGCGCACTGATTAATGCCGAATTAAGATCCCAGTTTCTAATAACATAAACCTCTTTGCCGTTTGCCGTTATCCTGCAAACCCCGGTTGATCTGATATCCAATTCACCCCATTTGTGCTTTGTTGTATTTGATTGAACGTAGTTCACGCCCCAGCAAATTCTATGAACACCTTTATCTATATAGGGCACAAGAGGTCTTTCCTCTTTTTCACCAGTCTTCGGATCCACCTTGCTGTAATCAAGCCACCAAGTGGTCGGACACCCGTTCCACTTTCCATATTCGTGCTCATATCCCTCGATTGAGTAAACAGGATATAGATCATCATAGATCATAATATCGAATATCTTATGTGGTCGCATACCCAAAGTATTGGCCTTCTTCTCCCCGTATTTTTCTAAAGCCTGGGATAACGTAAGCTCTTTTTTATCTTCGTCTACCTTCATATTAGTTGTCTAAATCTATATCGTTTAATAATATTCCGTCTGTTATCGCTCCAGCCTCCATTAGAAGTTTTAGAAAAACACCAACCTCAACGTGGTGCAGGGACATAGTTTGTGTTGAGCCGCTAGCCCTATCGAGAAAGAGATCATATCCCTCCCCATTTGGCCACTCGGTAACTTGGTAGTTGTCACTCTTTTTACTGAAAACCGAATCCTCCTTTAATGAAAGTGTATAGGATGATATCTTTTTCTTTTCTATCTCGTATTTTCCAACGAAGTCTGGAACGTAGTCATCACAAATCTTTTTGTGTTTTTTTGTTCCTGTGCTTTTTATTTTTATCTTACTTGACATTTTATGAATGTTTTACTTGACACATTAATGAATCTTTCTATTTTCTAGCTATTCTATAGTTATTCTTAAACCAATTACATGCTTCAAATATTCCCTTTTCTATGTCTATAAAATCATATTCAACAGGGATATCTGTTTTAGCTGGTTTCCTATGTTGACCCTTCGGCTGATTTTCGTCTAATATAATTCTTGATTCTTCTATACCGAAGTTTTTCGCTACCAGAAAAGCTATGTCCTTTATAGAGTGCTCCTGCTCGTTTATGCACATAAAATGATTTTCAGATTTCCAATTATCAACTGCCCATAAAATATTATGAGCTAAATCCTTAGCGTGTATAAATTGTCTTAAAGGAGTTCCATCTCCCCAGATAATAAAATCCGAATTATTCAGCGATGCTAGATAAGCTTTGTGAATCATACCTGGTATAACGTGACTGTTATCCAGATTGTAATTATCATGATCACCATAGACATTAGTTGGTACGACATTAATCCAATTCAATCCAGTTACTTTTCTATAAGTCTTAGTTTTATAACCTGAGAATCTTTTAGCATAAGAATATCCATAATTAGAATGATGCGGATCACCATTATCTATTTGATTTGATGTTAATGGATATGTGACCTCCTTATCTGGAAAAATACACGTTGACAGTAGATTTACAAAATTTTCTATTCTAAGATCGTAGCATGCAAATATAACATTATCGGTTATTGCCATATTATCTTCGAAAAAACCTGCATTATCTGAAGAATTAGCTTTGACCCCTCCAACCCTAGCTGCACAATGTATAACGCTATTTACACCTTCATCCACTGCTTTTTTAAAGAATAAAAGTGTTTTCTCTTTATCTAGTAAATTAGCCTTCTCTCTAGTGTGATATACGTGTCCTTCCCCGATTAGCTCTCTGATGGCAGTACCAACTAATCCATTAGAACCAGTTACCAGATATTTTTTATTCATTTTCATAATTTAGATCTATAACGCTCTTCTCTAGTTTTAGAGTAGCTTGCTCTAAATATTCCTCTTTGAATCCAGATTTATTTCTTGGTGATGGTAGAACGTGAACGAAGTGGTTTCTTTGACTATATAGCATGTCGCTATCGTCGTCGATGATGATGTAGTTTTCAATCCCCGATTTTTCCACAACGTCTTGCTGATTCTCTATGCTCCAATTGATGTGATAGAATCCTTTATCCTCCAGCCACTTTTCAATCTCACAGCCTCTTGGTATTGTGTACCCGTCGATGTCACCTCTGAAGCTAGGAGTGATTCCAATTATCTCACCAGCCATTTCTTCAATCTCCCATACCTTTTTCATAAAATCCAATCCACTGCGGCGCCATGTTGAGCTTATCACAACTTTAGCTCCTGTGATTTTTATGAGATGATTAATGTACAGCTTGCTAACCGGACAGAATGATTGATGATGGTCCTTTCGACCATCCTCCCATTCCCATTCCACATATTTACAATCTCCTCTCTTATAGGCCTTCTCTGAATTTAGAACCCCATCTATATCCAGAAATATTATCTTATCCAATTTAGGCATGTTCGTAAATTGTTTCTTCTAATAGTTCTTGAACCAATTCATCAATTCCTTTTACCTCCCTGAATCTGCTTATGTGAAATAGAGGCTCCATAAAAATAAATTTGCCATTAAAATTAGCTCTGATCTCTGGATTTACAATTTCTTCCAAATAGATTCCTGTGCCTTGTCCTGGTATTTCTAATATCCCTCTTATAACGTAACAGTTACCCTCTTTAGGTAAAAACTTACAGCTCCTGTAAGTGGAGGGCTTGAACATGTCATTTACACATTCTACTATTGTTCCTACTTTCATACCTCAAATATAGATAAACCCACCGCGTTAACTACGATGGGTTTTGTGATTCGAATTTCTCAAAATAAAAAACAATCGGAGCTATATCCTCTGACACTAGACCATATCTTTTGGCCATCTTGTACTGTGTGCTTCTCTCATTAAGATGCTTCATGTAACCGAGAATGGCTTTCCTGAACTCTTCCAGGCTGAAGTCGTGCTTGTTGATATTGCAAGGAGGACAAGCAGGAAACTGGTTATCGATATGCATCCTCTCGGGGTGTCTCATTGGGTTGTTCTTGCTCTGCATGAATTTACCCTTACCCCTATCGTAGTAGTAGTTTCTTCTAACTGGCTTTATCTCGTCCACGTGCCACCCTTTCTCTGGAAGCTCGTTTCCGCAATAGGCACATCTACCTCCAAATTTATTGAAGATGATTTCTCTTTCCTTCTTGGTAGGTTTCTTTGCCATGGCTACTTCTCTCCTCTAATGCCCCTGATTGTATAATTACCACAGACCATTATCTCTTGACCACCGTCCTCGCAGGCACAGGATAGATCATTGAAATAAATGCAATTACCTTCCTTTCTATATTTCTTTGCGTAGTAAGCACTGTGCTCTGTGATTATTTTATAGTTGGCATCTTCAGAAACACAGGATGAAAGTGAAATAGCTATAAATAGAGCAACTATTATTTTATTTTTCATACCTCTTATTTTTCAAGTACTTCTTTTTTGTAATATGCATCAAAACCTTTTAGCATCTCTGTTATGTTGTTCTTCTTGTCCCTGCCGATAACCTCGTCGATAAGACCGAACTCTAAAGCCTCGTCTGAACTATACCAGCGGTCTCTTCTTGAGAATTCTAAAACCTCGTCGAAAGTCTTACCGCAGTTCTGAGCCAACATTTTGAAAAGAATGTAGTTGTATTTCTCCGCCTCCATCTGGTCGATACGAGTGTCCTGTACGTTACCTCTTGTTCCGTGACTAACCTGATGTGTCATAACCTTAGAGTTAATCAAAGATGATCTTTTCCCTTTTGTGCCCGATGAAAGAAGAATAGATCCCATGGAAGCACACATACCCAGATTGGTTGTTGCAACATCGCACTTGATATAGTTCATTAAATCAACTATACCCAATCCATGAAGAACTGAACCACCTGGTGAGTTGATATAGAGCGTGATGTCCTTGTTGTTGTCAACTGAATCTAGAAAAAGAAGCTGTGCCTGTACTATGTCTGACATCACATCATCAACCTCACCTGACACCCATAGAATTCTCTCCATCATCAATCGGGAGAATATGTCCATTTGTGTTACACGCATTTCTCTTTCCTCCAAGATATATGGGGTTAGCGAATTTTCAAAGCCGTCTATTGCCGTCGAGGTAATGCCCTTTGATCTTGCGAATTTTCTGAAGTCTAATCCTAATTTTTCCATTTTTATGCTAGTTTAAATTGTTTTAAAAAGTTTCTTAACCATGCGATGCGCTCAGCTTCTTTTCTGTCTTTAGAGAACATTAGTAACCAGCGATCGTAAGCTGCTTGAGAGTCAACGTAGTATACATCGCCGTCGTAATCTGGCCAAGATTCGCGATCCCATACTCGATCATCCACTAGGAATACGAATGCGGTAAGTTGGTCTCCAAGATCAGGCTCTCTAAACGAAACGCACATGACTCCAACGTCGGTCAAATCAACTAAGTACTTATTGAGTGTACCAAATCTTTCCGGATTAGAGTTTGTAGTTCCTCCATTAAGAATGATGAAGGTCTTGTCTTCTTTACGCCATTTGTCAAAAGCATCCCGTAGATCTTTTGTGACATCGGTACTTAACGCCATCATCAAGTTATTGTACTCTTGCACAGCATGTCCGTATTGGATCCCCTGCTGGATCGGACTTAGATTATATGGGACTAATCCATATAATCGATATTTTCTTTCGTTATTCATATACTTCTATTGTTTCGTTGTTGTATGCTAGTGTGATTAGTTTGGTTGGGACACCTAGCTTACTTAAATTTTCATTGTCCGCTAATTCAAATAACAAATCTAATTTATCCTCGGCTATGTATTTTTTATGAATCTCATATCTTTCTACCCAACTCAACTCTCGTTTTTCAATCTGCAATCCCCATTTTTCAGAGAATTTTTTTTCTGTTTTACTTCTGTTTATGAATTCTTCTTGAGTATGTGGTCTTGTTATTCCCACACCATGGTCATCATAACATAACTTTATTACTTGATTACGGTAATTCTCATAAGCCTCACCAATAATCTGATTGTATCTTTCGTTATTCATAAATTTCTATTGATTCATTATTATATGCTAGTGTGATTAGTTTGGCTGGTATCTCCCTTTCATCACAAATTTTTATTGACATCTCAACCAAAGCAGGGTATTTTTCTTGGATTTTTCCACCAGCCAGTTCTATTCTTTCTTTTGGTGTGAGTTCACGTTCTTCAATCTTCAATCCCCACTTTTCAGAGAACTCTTTATCGGTTTTACATTTATTGGCGAACTCTTCTTGTGTTAATCTAAAACCCATTTCTGTCATTTTTTCTTTTGACATATTAGGTAAAACCTTCGAGTCTTCTATTAGATAACTCTTATAAGCCTCATTAATAATCTGATTGTATCTTTCTTTACTCATAGTCTTTGTATTACCACTGCAAATTTACCTCTTGCTGTTAACGGATCATCCCATCCACTGCCTTTAACATGTGAAACGTATTGTGCAGTAACTGAAACTACTTCCCAGCCTTTATCAAGCCACTCGTTGACTTCTTGTGAGCTTCCAGCGATAATAAATTTTTGTTCCTTCATTTTATTTAGTGTACATTAAACCTTTTCATTACCTTAAGCTTATCAATAAAGAAACTAACGTCATCTATTGATTTTGAATC
>JACCDO010529425.1_pt1 | contig 52068 bp, 46 predicted proteins | sample 7446101 | NCBI WGS metagenome assembly JACCDO01 (sample SAMN15323440, study PRJNA562643) | freshwater metagenome | isolation source: river surface water | place: USA:Blue River Watershed | collected 2017-08-16 | reverse complement strand
CCCAAAGACTTGAATCAACGCGTTGCCTTTTTGGGCGCATTGGAGAATTTGCAGGTCACACCTGCCGAGGCGCCTGCAAGGGTGGTGGTCAATTCGCGCACAGGCACCGTGGTGATCAATGGCAATGTGAGGGTCACACCGTCGGCCATTGCCCAGGGATCCATCACGGTATCGATTTCTGCCACCAATGAGGTGTCACAGCCCAATCCATTTGCACAGGGCACCACCACCCCGGTCCAGAACGCCAACATTGCGGTCAACGAAGCGAAAAATCCCATGTTCCTGTTCAAGCCAGGCGTGGAATTGCGTGACATCGTGGATGCCATCAACCAGGTCGGCGCATCGCCATCGACCTTGATCGCCATCCTCGAAGCCCTCAAAAGTGCAGGCAGCCTGCGTGCTGACCTGGTGGTGATCTGAGGTTGACATGAGCGACTCCCAAGCAGCCATGGTTTCTGCCAAGTCCGCATTGGACTTTGGCGGCTTGGGCGAGTTGCGCGCCAAAACCGAGCGCAATGACCGTGCAGCCCTCAAGGAGACGGCGCAGCAATTTGAAGCCATGATGATTCGTCAGATGCTCAAATCCATGCGCGAGGCGGGCAACGCCCTCAAGAGCGACTTGTCGTCCTCCCATGCGCAGGACATGTTCGAGGGCATGTTTGATCAGGAAGTGGCCGTTCAGCTGGCCAAGAAAAATCAGATGGGCTTGTCCGACATGCTGGTGCGCCATCTGGATCAGATGCAGTCTCAGCCCAGTACGCAAGACATCCTCAACGGCCGGGGTGCGGCAGCCAGCCCCATGCCCCTCAAGCCAGAGGATGCCAAGGCCATGCCTTTGGGCGGAACCGCCCACGCATTGACCGCCAAGCCCTTGCCCTCATTCAAGCCGCATGCCATGCCCTTGCGTCCCACTTTGGATTTCAAAGGTGAGCTCAAATGAGTGACGTCGTTGGCATCAGCAGCTCAGCGATCGCGGCCTATCAGCGCGCGCTCACCACCGTGAGCAACAACATCGCCAACATGAGCACCGAGGGCTATTCGCGCCAATCGGTGGTCTTGCAGGACAACGCGCCCGAGCAATTGGCCAAATCATTCATGGGCACTGGTGTGGTGCTCTCTGGCATCAAGCGTCAGTTTGATGCCTTTGCAGAAACCAATTTACAGACCAGCACCAGCGACCTCAATGCCCAAGGTCCTGTGGTGGAGTACGCCAAGCGCCTCATGGACATCATGGGCGACAAACTCGTGGGCCTGAGCTCTGCGTTTGACAGCTTTTTCACTTCTGCTCAATCGCTTGCGGCAGATCCAGGTTCCTCGGTGATGAGAACCGGATTTTTGACCTCGGCGCAGGGCATGAGCGCCCGATTCGCTGAATTGGCTGGACAGATGACAGGCATCACCGACGAAGTCCACAAGGCGCTGGAAAATTCAGCCAACCAGATGAACACCTACACCAGCCAGTTGGCCTTGGTGAATCAGCAGTTGGCCAAAATCCCCATTCTGCAAAACCAGCCTGCGCAATTGCTGGACCAGCGTGACCAATTGCTCAGACAAATGTCTGAGCTTTCGCGCATCAAGATCAACTACACCGCCAACGGCATTGCCTCGGTGAGCCTGGGTTCAACCATGACCGATGGCTTGGTGGTGGACGGGCTCAAGTCCTTCACGATTGGCTTCAACCCCAAAAACCCCACCTCCAACGACTTGGTGCGTGACCCCTATGGCAGCTCGGATTCATTGGCCGCAGCCAGTGGGGGCACGATTGGCGGGCTCAATTCCTTCATGAGCAGTACCCTGGAGCCGGCACAGAAAAGCTTGGACACCCTGGCCAATTTGTTTGTTCAGGAAGTCAACGCCATTCAACGCAATGGCATCGATGGCTACGGCAAGATGGGCACCGATTTGTTCGCCATTGATGCCGACAGCAGCTCGGCGGCGGCAGCGGTGAAAGTGGTCCTGACCGATGGGATGCGCATTGCCACTGGTGCTTTGTTCCGTGTGATTGAAAAGTCCACCAATACGGCCGATGCCAAAGCCATTGTGGAGTTTGTGAACCCGCCCAAGCCTGAGGCGGTGAGCAATCCCAATCTGGTCAACAACCCCAACCCGGCTGCCGGTGTGGCGGTGAACGTGCCCTCGGATTCCATTTATGCCAAGGTCACCGATGTGGCCGCGGGCCTGAAGTCGCCGGTTTTCTTTTTGGACAACGCCCAACCCGGACAGCAGCTGCAAGTCCTGACCCGCGATGGTCGTCAGTTGGCAGGCAAAACCCTGACATTGGATGAGCAGTTCCAGATGCTCAAGCCCGAGAACGGCTTCAACGACCCGATGACCTACAGCGATGTGTATTTGAACAAGGCGGGGTCAGATGCCTACATGGACGTGTCGTTCTTCTACGGCGCCCAAGCCAAAGTGATGTATTCACAAAACTTTGACAGCCTGGGCAATGTGGCGCCCCCCACGCCTTTGCCAGCCACGCTAGAGAGCGGGCGTGTGCCCACGGGTCAAACCGGCACCGTGATCCAGGCGGGCTCCATCACCCTCAACGGGCAGACCTTGGGTGACCTCACAGCGGCCGGTCCCTACTTGCTGGCCACCGACATTGCCGACTGGATCAACAGCCTGGGATCGGGTGACTTGCAAAGCGTGAGCTTTCCCAGCCAGGACACCCCCATCCATTCCAATACACCGTTTGACCTCCAGCTGACCTTGGACGGACAAACGCAAACCATCCACGTGCCTCAAGCCAGCAGCGGTTACATCTACCCAGAGGATGTGATGCGCGCCATCAATTCGGCCAGCTTGGGCATCAATGCCAAATTGGTCAATAAGGGCACACAGGGCAGCCCCGACTACCGACTTTTGATTTTTGGTCGCGCCACACACAGCTTCACCTTGCAAGCGATCAGCGCTTCAACCGCGCCGACTGTGACGGTGAGCCAAGGCGCAGCCAATGCAACCGAGTCGGCAACGCTGCAGTTTGGTGACCTGTATGCGGGCGATTCCGTCACCATTGCGGGCTTGACCTTGCTCGCCAGCGACAACCTCACTGCAGCCGATGTGGCGGCCGCGTTTGCTTCGGTGGCCGATGGGGCAACACCGGCAGATGTGCCAGGGCAATATCGCTTCACGGGTGCACTCACGGGCTATTCATCTGCACCTGCCAGTGGCGCCCAGCTCGATGAACTGGTGCTCACCGCCTCTGTGGCCAACACGAATGTGACCGATTTGACCGCTGATCTGAGTCGGGCCGTGGTCCGGTTCAACGATGTCAAAGGCCTGCCCATGGCCCTGGATTTCGCTGCGGACACCCAATTTGCCAATGACTTGAGGGCCAATGCCTTCAACGAAATCTCTGTGCCCAAAGACAACATTGATCTGGCCGCACCTCTGAGCATCAATGGCGTGAGCATTCAGGGGCAACCGTTTCGGGACATCAAGGCCTTGCTGACTGCCATCAACAGCGTGTCTTCGCAAAGCCAGGTCAAAGCCGGTCTGGACAGCATTGGCAATGTGATGCTGCAAAACACCTCCGGTCACGAGGGCGAAAACATCACCATCGGGCCAGCAGGCGCAGCGGCGGCCAATGCCTTGGCCATCAAGCCCATGGAGTACGGTGGCATGGTTCGTGTCATTCGCAACCTGGGCAATGACTTGAGCAAATCCAATGTCGAGATGTCATTTGGCGACCAGGGGACTCCCTTTGATCTGGCCAAAGCGGGCTTCAGGACGGGCGTTTATGTGAATGGCAATGTGCCCGATGAGGTGATGGTGTTTGTCACTGGTTCCGGTCAGGCCACCGTGGCCGCTGGTTACAGCGGTGAACCCACCGACGTGCAGAGCAAATTGCGCGACTTGTCGCTGCAAATCCGTTTCCTGAGCGACAACCGATATGCCATCACCGAACTGGGAACGGGCACCGAATTGGCAGTTCGCACTTGGGACACCAGCCAGTTGGAGCCCACCATTGAATTCCAAGGCCTCACCCTGACTCTGAACCATGCCCCCAATGTGGGCGATGTGTTTGTGATCGACGGCAACCATGACGGCATTGGCAACAACCAGAACATGCTGGCCATGGCGGATCTGGCCAAAAAGCAAATTTCACCGGGCAAAACCATTGGTGACCTCTACACCGATCAGGTCAACAAGGTCGGCAACATCCAGCAACAGGCCACCATCACCCAGCAGGCGCTGGATGTGGTGCATGACCAGGCGGTCCAAGCCCGAGACAAAGTCTCTGGCGTGAGCCTGGATAACGAGGCCACCGATTTGATCCGTTTTCAACAGGCTTATCAGGCGGCAGCCAAAGCCTTGCAGACGGCGACACAACTTTTTGACACCATTGTTCAGCTGCGCTGATGCAAGAGGAGTGAACCATGGGCATCTCCCTATCAACCAACCTGTTCTTTGACAAGGCGACCAACCAGCTGCAAACCGTGCAGTCCAATTTGGCCACCACACAAGAACAGCTCTCTACCGGCCTGAAGGTCAACCGCCCCAGTGATGCGCCGGACAAGGCGTCGCTGCTGACCAACCTCATCTCGCAAATTGAGCGGCAATCGAGTTATCAAAATACGCTCAAGACCATTGACACCCGGCTGGAAGCCCAACACACGGCACTCACCAATGTCAGCGACGAACTCACGCGGCTCAAGGAGTTGGCGGTCCAGGCGGCCAATGACACCCTGAGCGCGGCTGACCGTGAATCGGTAGGCATCGAGATGAAGGGGATTCGTGACCAGATCCTGAGTCTGGCCAATTCACAAGATGCCAATAACAACTACATCTTTTCTGGTAGCCGTGTTCAAACGCCTTCGTTTGGCAAAGACGCCTCAGGGCGAGTGGTCTATCAGGGCGACCAGAGCCGCATGGTGGTGGCCGTGGGCGATAGCCGTCGCATGTCCATGAACATGCCCGGCAGCGATGCCTTCAAGTCCATCGTTCGCATCAACGGCAAAGGGGAGCCTGAGGGCATCGATTTCTTCCAGGCGGTGGACGATGTGGTCAATGCCGTCGACAGCAACAACTACAGCAACATCCAGCGCGGCATAGACGAACTCGACGGCATGCAGCAAAACATCAGTGATGCCACCGCCCAGGTGGGCTCCAACATGAATGTGGTGGATTCGCAAAACGCCGTACTCGATGAAGTCAAGCTCAGGTTGCAGTCCACTTTGTCTGACATCCAGGATCTGGACTACACCGCAGCCATCACCAAGATGAACAAGGATCAACTGGCCTTGCAGGCCGCTCAGAGCAGTTTTGCCAAGCTGGCTCAGGAGAGCCTGTTCAAGTACCTGTGAGGCTCAAGTTTTTGAGCGTCGGGTCGAAAGCCTAATCACACACCATGAGCACTTCTTCCACCAACTTTTTGACCTCCTTGGGGGCCGGCTCGGGCATTGACTCCAAAAGTCTGGCTCAAAACCTGGCCACGGCGGAAATCCAGCCTCAAAAAGACCTGGTTGAGAAAAAGATCACCAAAACCCAGAACAAGATTTCTGGCTACGCGGCGGTGCTGGCCAGCCTGGATGCCGTCAAGAAAGCGTTTCAGGCCATCGAGAACCCGTCCTCTGTGGTCACCAAGCAAGTCAGTTCCTCTCAACCTTCTGCCTTCACGGCGACTGCGGGGGCGGGCGCTGCGGTCGGCAATCGTTCGATCCAGATCAGCAAACTGGCCCAAGAGCAGCGCAGCATCAGCGATGGATTTGCCTCCTCCACCGCCCCTTTGAATGGGGGTCGTGCATTCACCCTGCAACTTTCGGTCAATGGCGCAGCCGCCAAGACCATTCGCATCCCAGCCTTGGCCGCCTCGCCAGATGGCATGGCGCTGGCCATCAATTCAGCAGGCCTTGGCCTCAAGGCCAGTGTGGTCAATACGTCGGATGGATCTGCCAATCCCTATCGATTGGTGGTGACCGGTGAAACCGGAGCTGCCAAAAACTTCACCTTGACGTCTGATGATGGAACAGGCCCAGGCGAGCAACAGACTCTGAGCTTTGGGGCGGCCACCAAAACCGGCAACATCACCGTTGCCGGTGTGAATGTGGCGGTCAATGCAGGCGATTCGGCCAGTGTGGTGGCACAAAAGGTGGCCACCGCTCTGACGGCTGACTCCATCGTGACGGGCACGTCGGGTCGTTCGGCCACCTATGTCAACCCAGGTCAGGTTCGCTTCACCTATGCCGGCGCAGATGGCGATGTGAGCGACATCACCTATCGAGACGCTGATTCAACTGGCGTGTTGTTCAGCACCACCCAAAGCCGTGCTTTCGCAACGGGTTCGACGGTCTCAGGCATCCGGTTCACTGCCGATGCATCGCGTCCGGCGCAGGATGCGGAGTTGGTGGTGGATGGCATCTCGGTCAAGCGCTCCAGTAACGAAATCAAGGATTTGATCAATGGGGTGACCTTGAATTTGTTGGGGACCACATCTGGCACGGCCTCTTTGAGCGTCAACCAGGACACCTCGGGTCTGAAAGACAAGCTCAATGGGTTGGTGACGGCCTATAACAATGCCATTGCCGACTTCAAAGTGTTGACCGGGCCTCCCAACGAAAAAGACAAGACTGATGTCTACAGCGGCTCATTGCAGTCGGATTCCACAGTCAGCTATGTTTCTTCAACGCTCAAGAACCTGTTCCTGCGCAATTCGTCAACCACCTCAGGCGAGGTCAAGGCGCTCAGGGATGTGGGCATTTCTTACCAGCGCGATGGCACACTGAGCCTGGATGAAGCCAAGCTCAGCGAGGCTCTTGCCAAATCCCCCGATGCTGTGGTGACCATGCTCACGGCAGACCGTGAGAACAAGACTTACTTTGGTACCGCCAACCGAGGCATGGCTGGGGACGCCATCAAGAACCTCAATGACATGATCGCCTCGACAGGGCAGATCAATACCCAATCCACCAATGCCAATGGCCAACTCACCAAGCTCAAGGACAAGTTGTCAACACTCAATGACCGCTTTACCTTGTTGCAGACGCGTTATGCCAAGCAATTTGCCACGATGGACAGTTTTGTGGGGCAAACCAACTCACTCAAGACCAGCTTGCAAAGCAGCTTTGCAGGCATGATGTCCATGTATACGAATAAAAACTAAATAGCTCATTAAAGTTTTTCACCATGGGGTCGATTCCGCAGACAGACGGATATCGAGAGGTGGGACCATGGACAAGATTTCATCAGTCGCAGTGGCTGAACTGACCCCAAAACTGGCTGTGTATCAACGCCCCAACGAGCAGGGCGCAGCCGTGGCCAAAACCGTTACTCCCGCCGCATCTGCGGTGGCCACGGCACCCGCCAAGCCCAAGCTGGTGGACATCAATCTCAATAACGATCAACAGATCAACGATTACAAGAAACAGCAGCAAGCCCTCGAGAGTGTGGTTCAGGACTTGCGCGTTCGCCTCGAAGACGGTGGCCGGGGGTTGAGTTTTTCTATTGATGAGCAATTGGGGCGCTTTGTGTTGCTCGTTAAAAAGAACGATACCGGGGAAGTGATTCGTCAAATCCCCAGTGATGTGGTGCTTCGCGTTGCACACAACTTCGAGCAGCTCAAAGGTATTTTGTTCAACAAGACCATTTGAAATTAAAGATTTTCAATATGTGTCCGATTCTTCACGCATCAGGTAACAAACCGTAAGCCTGTTCTCAATTGATCTCAACTTCTCAAGGAGTACGACATGTCAGTGATCAACACAAACATCAAGTCTTTGATGGCTCAGGATTCGCTGACCATCAACAACCGCTCGCTCACCCAGAGCATGCAGCGTTTGTCGACGGGCTTGAAAATCAATTCGGCAGCAGACGATGCAGCGGGCTTGGGCATTTCCACCCGCATGGACGCACAAGTTCGTGGCTTGAACATGGCCATCAAAAACGCCAATGACACCATCTCCATGGTGCAAACGGCTGAAGGCGCCATGCAAGAAGTCACCAGCATCCTGCAGCGCATGCGTGAACTCGCTGTGCAATCGGCTTCGGACACCAACGGCTCTGTTGATCGTGCGTACCTGCAAGCAGAAGTGACCCAGCTTTCTTCTGAAATCGACCGCATCTCCAACACCACCCAGTGGAACTCCATGAACATCCTGGACGGCAGCTATCGCAACAAGCTGTTCCAGATCGGCGCCAATGCAGGCCAGACCCTGGGTCTGAGCATCGGCAGCATGAACTCCAAGGTGCTGGGCGTGGCCACCGCCACCAACGCATCTTTTGCACCCCAGACCGTGGGCACCACTGGCGTGGCTGCTGAAGGTAAGGCTGCCACCCCCACGGTGGTGAAACTGGCCTTCACCGAGTCGGATACGGCTTACAAGTTCAAGTTGTATGACGGTGACACCACGACCGGTTTGAAATATGACGCAACTGCCTCTGGTCTCAAGCTGGACCTGACCAGCGAGAAGAGCAAGCAAGACTTTGTGGACGCCATCAACAAAGGTCTGGCCGAGTCGGCCACTGACACGGTGGTGACCAGCAGCGCTGACCTGGCGGCTACATATGACTTGACCAATGCCGATAACGCTAACCTTCTCAAATTCAACATCTCTGTGGGTGGCAGTCCGACCCAACAAGTCGATTTGACCGCCGATGTTCGTGCAATTTCTGGTGTGAGCTTGACGGCCGTTACCAAAGCACAAATTGAATCCACCTTGGAGACAAAGCTGCAATCATTGTTTGATGACAGTGTGTCTTCTTCACTCAGCGGAAGCAAATTGCAACTCACCGATGCCAAGGGTCGTCGCATCGTGGTCTCTCAAGGTGGTGGCGATGGCACCCTGTTCGGGACCGATGCCGCCAATGACGGTCCGCTCAAGGCTGAGCCCACCAAGGCCAACAGCGTCACAGCCGCCTGGAATGGCAATGACCTGATGTTGACCAACTCCAGCGGTGGTCGCATTTCCATTGACTCTTTTGATGCGGCTACTGCCAAGGGTGTGACTTTCGATGTGGTGTCGGATGCACAGTCGGGCCAGAACTTTGATCCGGTGATGTTGGCCAAAACGGCTTATTCCGATGCGGCCGTGGTTGCTCAAGCCAAGGTCGAATCCAGCCAGCTGGCCATCACCTTCAAGGACACCCTGGGCGACGGCACCAACTCCAAAGTGTCGTTTGACCTGACCACGGGCAATGGCGACAAGTTGGCCGCCATCTCCAACCTGGACCTCAAAGGTGCGGATGCCAAGTCTGTCAAAGACGCCATCGTCACCGCCCTGAAGGCCGGCATTGAAGGCGCCAGCAAGCTGGAAGAATCAGACAACCAGATTGATGTGGAAGACTTCACGGTCAACTACGTGGGCAACACCCTGACCATCAGCAATGGCACCGGCTTGGCCATGCGGGTCGAGAACTATTCATCGGCCTACACCGCAGCCACGGTGACTCCCATGAATGAATTGGGCGCGAGTGAAGAACTTGCCTCTAGGACCAATTACTTTTCATCGCTCAGTCTGAAGTTGGGTAGCGGATGGAATAACAAGTTGAGTGACGACGCAACCCTGAAGTTTGACTTGTGGGTTGATGGCAAAGTGGAAGATGCCGCCATTGATTTGTCTGCCGATCTAGACGGCACCAAGACCGGCGCTGACTTGGCCAAAGCCATTGCCGATGCCATCATTGCCAAAGACAACACCATTTTGGTGAAAGATGCAGCAGGTACAGATACTGGTGCCAAGCATGATTTGTCGGCAACCAACATCACTGCCACTTTTGACGCAGAGACTGGCACCATCAATGTGTTTGACAAGCTGGGTCGATCCATTCGAATCGTGGCTGACTCGGCCAATACATTGGCTGGCAGCGGCATCATCTTTGCCAACGACGATGTGCAAAGCGTGGCCAACAAGAACAACGTCATCAACACCAGTTCGACGGTGGCACAGGGTGACACGTACGAAGCCACCCAGGTGACCCTGAACTTCAGCCAGTCCAAGGCCGACTTCACTTTTGCGGTGAATGGCATTTACCTGGACAGCGGCACCAAGACTTCGGCTGCAACCCCCACCTGGGACGCCTCCAAGCTCAACGGTGGTTTGACCGACAAGCTCGATGCCTTGGTGGCCAAGCTGAACTCGGCTCATGATGGCAACGACTACGAATACACCGTGAGCGGCAATTCGGTGACCTTCTTCAACCGCGCAGGTGGTCCCCTGGAAGTGTCGGGCTTCAAGACCGGAACGGGTTACAACGGCGTGACCGCCACGGTGACGCCCAAGGCCGGGCAGGGCACGCAGCAAACTGTGGGCTACAACGAGGCGCTGACTGAGGCTTATGCCAAGGGCGATGCCGCCACGACCACCACTGCGACCTTGCGCATCCAGTCCAGCGACCTGATTGGCCTGAGTGTGAGCGATGGCACCAACACCTACGTGGTGGACCAGCGCGCACTCGACATCACGGACTTGACCAGCTCGCAAAACTTTGCCAGCGCCGTCAACGACGCTTTGGCGGGCAGCAACATCACGGCCACCATGGACACCAAGGGCAACCTCGTGTTCTCGGATGCGACCGGTGGCCAGGTGAGCCTGACCAGCTTCTCGTCGGCCAAAGGCCTGTCGGCCACCTGGGCACCCCAGGCTGGTCAGGGCGACACCGCGACCATCAACAGCGGCTATGCCGGTGAAGGTGTGTTCTCTGTGTCCCCCGCGCCGGTTGCCGGTGTGGGCGGTACGGGCTCGGTGGCGCAAATCACCATCGCCACCCAGGCCGGTGCAGCTGCAGCCATGAACGTGATCGACAACGCGCTGACCTACGTCAACAACGAGCGTGCCAAGTTGGGTGCTGTGGAAAACCGCCTGACCCACACCATCGACAACCTGACCAACATCGTGACCAACACGCAGGCTTCCAAGAGCCGCATCACGGACACCGATTACGCTCAGGAAACCAGCAAGCTGGCTCGTTCCCAGATCATCCAGCAAGCTGCAACGGCCATGTTGGCGCAAGCCAACCAGCAACCCCAGACGGTGCTGGCCTTGCTCAAGTGATCCTCACTTGACTCCAGAAAGCCCGGCTCTGCCGGGCTTTTTTTTGCCTGACGATGGAATTGGCATAGGGTTTGCATAGGTTCACCCAGGAGGTGAACATGACCAGCAAGACCCACATCGTTTCTGCGCCCACCTATGCAGCCCAATTTGCCTGCATCGGTGGCGCCTGCCCGCAAACCTGCTGTGCCGGGTGGAGCGTGGACATCGATAAATCCAATTACAAAGAAATCAAGAAGATCAAGGCCAGCCCGGGGTTGATGAAAAAAATCAGTCAACACATCCGGCCGGTGGAGGGATCGACATCGACCACCCAGTACGCCAGAGTGCAAATGCTGGCCGATGAGTCGTGCCCCATGCTCAATGAAGCCAAGCTCTGTGACATCCAGTCTGAATTGGGCGAAGAGCTGCTGTCTAAAACTTGCCGCTTTTATCCGCGCTCGATCAATGCCTTGCCCCAGCGCAGGGAGATGTATCTGACCTTGTCCTGCCCCGAGGCGGCCAGGCTGTGTCTGACTCAAACCGCGGAGTGGGCTCACCAGGACCTCGATACCCATGTCCCCAAAGGCAAGCCCATCCCTGTTCGGGTCTTGGGTGGTGACATGCAGCAAGTCCAAACCCAGGTGTTATTGAATTCTTTTGACTTGCTTCGCGACTTCATGCTCTATTGCATCCAATACCAGGGCGCGCCTTTGTGGCATCGCATCATGGTCGTTGGCTTGACCCTGAAAAAAATCACTTCGGCCACGACCGAACAATGGATGCAAAAGGACTTCATCGAGGGCGTGATCCTGCCCATCAAGCTGGACTTGATCACCGGGGCCTTCTCTGCCGAATTGGAGCAAAACATTGACATGACGGGCAAAAGCACCATGCAAGCCCGCTTCATCCAGGCCATGACCGACCTGAGGGTCATGATGATTGCCCCTCATAAAAAGCAGTTGTTCAGCCCGCAATTTTCAGAGTTGGTGATGCGCTCCTTTGATGCCTATAACCAACTTGCGCAGGAGAACAAGGAGACGGTTCAGGCGCACTTGTCCGAAGCTTTGGCTGGATTTGAGGCGCAAGCCCCCCGCTTTTTTGAAAACTACCTCTGCAATGCCGTGGGCAAGGACAGCAGCCTGTTTTGCGATCCCGCCCAATTGGAAAAAGTCTGGCTCAAGATCAGCCTGAGGCTCGCTTTGCTGCGCTTTTACCTCAAGGGCTTGAGCGCCTCGCCCCAGGGCTTGAGCACCGAAGAGGCCATCCGCATGGTCTACACCTTTTCCAAGGTGATCGAGCACAACAGCCTGTATGAGAAGACCGTCAGTGACCTGCTCAAGGAAGAGCAGATGGACGGCATGGCGAGCGTCGCCATCATGCTGGCCTGAGGTTGTTCACTCGACAACCACCACCTGGCAAAAAAATTGCTTAGTACAGAAACAAACCTGAAGGAGCCCCCCATGTCTTTGTTCCAAGAACTGATGAATCACAGCGTTCGCGATGCCCACTTTGAAGTCCAGTGGGTCAAGCGCTATTCCCCTGCTGAGATCCGCGAAACCATTCAATCGCTGGTGTCCACCGATCAGATTGATCTGGCCTATGCCCTGGGCGATGCCGGTCTGGCCATTTACCCCGAGAGCGAGGACATCCTGGCCATTGCCGGCCTGTTGGCCCTGATGCGTCAGGACTGGCCGGTTGCCGTGGAACTGTTGACCCAGTTGCGCGAGCAACAAGGTGCTCAGACGCCCTTGTTCACCTTTGTGATGCTGGTGCGCGCCTTGCGCTGCAACTTTGATCACGCCAAAGCCCTGGCTGTGGCCCATGAAGGCCTGGCCATTCACCCCAATCAGCTTGAACTGGTCGCCGAGAAATTGGCGCTGGAAAGCATGGGTCCTTTTGCTGAGGCAGGCACCCTGCCGCAGTGAGCGGCAAGGAATGTCCACCCAGCGGCAAACGGCAAACCCTTGCCCCTGTGACGGAAATCCAAACATGCAAGCCACCTCAGGGAAAACCGCGATGAATACCTTTTCATTCCAAACCATCGCCATCGACGAGATAAAGCTGGCACACATCCTGCTTAGTCTTGCTCGATAACCATACACCCTGAGTGTCAGGAGAACACCAATGGCCATCATCAACACCAACGTCAAGTCGCTGTTTTCGCAGCTGGCATTGAAAAATACGGAAGGCAGTCTCGCCACGGCGATGCAGCAGCTCTCAACGGGCAAGCGCATCAACTCGGCCCGAGACGACGCCGCCGGCATTGCCATCGCCACGCGCATGACGAGCCAGATCAGAAGCCTGAACATGGCCGTGAGGAATGCGGGGGATGCCATCAGCCTGATTCAAACGGCTGAAGGCGCCACGCAGGAAATCACCGACATGTTGCAGCGCATGCGTGAATTGGCGGTGCAAGCGGTCAACGGAACCAACGCCGACCCGCAGCGTGCGGATCTGGACCTGGAGTTCCAGCAACTCAAGCAAGAAATCGTGCGCATTGCCGATACCACCGAATGGAACGGCTTTCCCGTGCTCAACGGTTCGGCCGGTCAGCAAGTGGGTGAGATGCCGGTTTACAAGGTCACCTCAGAAAACCAGTTGGGTCAGGTGCTCATCAGCCCCACCACGGTTCGCAACCTGGGCGGTGACAACGCGGGCGAAGTGCAAACCATCACCATTCCCGATGCGGGCATCACCGAAACCAATACGGTGACCTTCCCCGCATTGGCCACGGGTGACACCTTCACCGTGGCGGGCATGACCTTGACGGCCACTGCTGCGATGACCGCCACCGATGTCGCCACCGCATTCAAGAGCATGGCAGAGGGCACGACCTATGCAGGCGCAATCGTCAAAGACGCTGCCACCAATACCACCAACGTGGGTACGCTCACGGGCACACTCACAGGATTCAGCGGCGCTGCAGCCGTCTCGGGTGCCAGCAACAATCAATTGGAGTTCACCAGCTCGCAAGCCAGCCAGAACGTGAACGCCATGACCGTGAGCACCAGCATTGCCACGGCCATCCAGGTGGTGCACAGCCAAGGCACGACCACCACGCCTGAATCTTCCGAAGTCACGTTTGGTGCACTGGCCAATGGTCAATCGGTCACGGTGGGCGGCTTGACCCTCACTGCATCGGGTGCCATCACCGCCGCCAATGTGGCTTTGGCCTTCCAAAACCTGAAGTCAGGGGCAACCACGGGTAATGCGGTGGCCAATGGCACTTTTTCAGGCACCCTGGGTGCTTTTGATACAGGCGCAGCCGCAGCCGGCAAGCTCACCTACACCAGCACCGAGCTCACCGGCAACGAGACCGACCTCGCCGTGAGCACGGCCTTTGCAGCACCTGCAACTGCTGCGCCCAAAATCGTCACGGTCGGCAACACCGCTGGCGTGAGCGCATTCCAGGTGGGCACCATCCAGGTGGGTGGGCAATCCATCACTTTCAGCAACAGCTCGGACGTGGTGTCTGCGGCCACCGTGGCGCAGCGCATCCAATCCGAATTGGCCAATGGCAACCTGTTTGGCCCGGGTACGGGTCGGCAAGTGACCGTGTCCGGCAACGTCATCACGATTGCCTATGCGGCAGCGGACGGCGATGTGGACAACACGGCCATTGATCTCACGGGCATTGGCGTGTCTGCTCCCAAGCCCTATGTCAAGACCACACAAGAAGCCATTCTGGACACCACGGAACGTTTCCTGGCCAACGGCTCGTTCACCCGCAGCGGTGCCATGGCCATTGACATCCCCGCCACCACAGCAGATGGCGGTACTTTCAACGCCACCTTCACCGATGAATTGGGCAATGAATACCCCATGACCGGGGTGCTCAACACCACGGCCAAAACCGAAAATTCAACCGTCACATTCAGAGCGATGAATGCAGGCGAAACACTGACCGTGGCCGGTTTGACCATGACGGCGACCGCCAATCTGACCGCAGCTGAAGTCGCTGCCAAATTTGGTGGCGTTCGCGAAACCGCCGATGTCACATTTGCCGCCGCCGGTGGCGCAGCGACGCCCGTCACCTTTGGTGGGCTCACGTTCACGGCCAATGCAGGCACCTCAGCAGCCAACATCGCTGCCGCCTTTGCCGACCTCAAAGCAGGCGACAAAGCCGCTGACCTCAACACCGACCGCGCATTGGCTTACGGTACCTACAGTGGCACGTTCACTGGTTTCGATACCGGTGCTGCAAGTGGCGCAGTGGTCAATTTCAAGGCCTCAGCGCCGGGGAATGTGAGTGATTTGCTGACAAGTGGCGGTGCCACGGTGGGCACCATCACCCAGGGTGTGGACGGATTGTCAGAAGGGGCAGTGGCAGGCACCAACAGCACCAACGTGACCTGGTCAGGCCGTTTGCTGGGCTATGCCTCGGCCGTAGATGCCGCCACCAACCAGGTGGTGTTCACCAGCACGACCAGCAGCATCAACGTCGCCGACATCGAGGTGAGCAGCTCGGGCAATGCACCGGTGGTTACCACCGTGCACGGTGCGCCAGCTTCGTCCATCTCGTTCATCAAAGACACGGCAGCGAATTCGCGGGTCATCACGGATGACCTCACCTACACCTTCAAAGGTCCAGACGGTGCCGAGCCCGCCATGCTGGCTCGCGCACTGAGCCTGCAGGTCTCGGTCAAAGGCGCAATTCCCGCCATGCAGGCGGGCGACCTCATCATCAATGGTGTGGTGATTGGTGCCTCTTCGGCCGCCGATGATCCGTTCTCGCCAGTCAATAACGCAGCAGGTTCAGCCATTGCCAAGGCAGCGGCCATCAACCGTTCTGCCGCACCCACGGGTCAGCCTGCGGGTGAAGTCCAGACGCTGGTCTTCAGCGGCACACCCAACCAGGGCAACATCACCGTCTCTGGCGTTTCAGTCAGCCTTTCTGCATCGGATACTTCGCCGCAGCAAGTGGCGGCCAAAGTGGCTGCGGCCTTGAAAAACAGTGCCACATTCGGTCCTGGCAGTGGCCGCTCAGTCACCTACACCCCTGGCAATGCCTCTTTGAGCATCACTTATGGGACCAAGGAAGGCAATGCTCCCCCAGCAACAGTTTTTGCTGGATCGACGGGCATGTCCATCATGGTTCAGACCACCTCCGAGTACAAGTCAGTGAATCCGGGAACCGGGGTCTTTGCCAAGGTCAACCAGAACGTGATGTCTGGTGTGGCCATGACCAACAATGCACGCCTGAGTGGCACCATTTATATCAATGGTTATGCCACGCCCCAAATCACCACCACGCTGAACAACTATCGTCAGAGTCGAGAAGAAGTGGTGCGTGCCATCAACATGATCACCGAGAAAACCGGTGTCAAGGCAGTGGATACGGGCTCGGATCAGCAAGGCGTTCAACTCGTGGCTGCGGATGGCCGCAACATCGAAATCAAGTTTGATACCGTGGGCAACCCCGGCGACTTTGGCGCGGCCATTGGCTTGCGCGAAGGCGTCCAGGCCGGCACCTATTCCTTGGAGTCCAAGGTGGATGCGCCGATCGTGATCACCTCCAGCTCAACGGGCATGGCGTCTCGCGCCGGCCTGGCCATGGGCGACTACAGCAAGAACCAAGCGGTGGTCAACACCAGTGCACGCGCCGTGGTGAAGCCTTCTGCGGCTCAGGTCGAGAGCGTGCTTTACGCCAACACGGTCACGGTGGGCGACTCCTACAGCGTGACCATCAATGGCAAGCTGTTCCAGACCACAGCGGCGGCAGGTGCCACACCGCAAACCGTGCGCGACGCCCTGATTTCTGCGGTGAACGCCGACGCGACCGTGGGCGTGAAAGCCTCGGGCGGTAGCAGCAATGGTGAGTTGATCCTCACGGCCAACTCGCCGGGCACGGGCTTCACCTTGACCACGGCCAAGAGTGCGACCGCCACGGCGACCGTCACGGTCAACGAATTGGTGGCCAACCAGCCGGCTTTGGTCAAACCCCTCTCGGCGAACGATCTGGTGCTCAATGGCGTGTCCATCAGAGCCAGCGCGGGGGCTGATGACAAGACCTCTGCGCTCAACCTCAACACCAGCAGTGACCCTAGCGCCAGCGCCATCGCCATTGCGGCAGCCATCAATGCCAGCACAGCCGAGTCCGGTGTGCGTGCCATTGCCAATGGCGCAGTGGTGAGCGGTACTTTGGTGGACACCAGCCTGCCAGTTCTCACCCGGCCCACCATGCAATCCCTCTTCATCAATGGGGTGGAGGTGAAGGTCGAGTTCGTTCAAGACGAACCGGCTGCAGATCGCAAGGCGAAAGTCATCCAGGCGGTCAACACACTGACTGGCATGCATGGTGTGTCGGCAGAGGACAACGGCAGCGGCGTCTCTCTCACCAGCGATGGCCGCAACCTGTCGGTCTGGTTTGACTCCAGCGTCAAAGACCTGAGTGCAGCCAACTTTGGTTTGAGCTCGGGCGACGAGGTGGCTCAGATGTCCCGCATCCAGGTGGGTGGCACTGCTTTCACCACGGCAGACACCGCCTCGGTGGTGATCAATGGGGTGACTGTGACATCAGCCGCATCGGGCACAGCCACGGGCACCGCTTTGGCGGTGGCTTTGGAGACGGCCATCAATGCCAAGCTGGATTCGGGCGAGTTGACCAATTTGCTGGTCAACCGCAAAGGCAGCGTGCTTGAGGTTCGCTCTACGGTTGCAGGCAGTGGCTTTACCTTGACTGGGGCGTCGACCAGCACGGGCACCACATCGGTCAACCTCACCACCGTCACGCCCAACAGCACGGGCTCATCCAATGTGACGGCTGTGCTCAATGGCAATGCCAAGACCACCACCGCAGACACGGTCTACGGCACGGTCCAGATGATTGCCAATGCACCCAAGTTGCCCAACTTGCCCCAGCCCATTGGCGCACCGCCTTCCACCACCGAAAGCCTGATGGCCGCCAATCCTCAGCCCTTCACGGTCAAAGTGGGTGATGATGGTTTTGGGGCCAATGGCAACTTTGCTGCCCTGGGCTTCCATGAAGGCATCTTTGGCGGACGTTCCAGCGAGGCCATGAATCCGCCGCGCGTGGGTCGCCTGGCCTTCCAGGTGGGCTCATCGGCCAACCAGCTCATCACCATTGATCTGGCCGATTTCGGTAAAGACGGCACCATCACGGGTGACATCACGGGTGACGTGGGTCTGGATGTGGCCAACCGCACGGTGCGCATCAACACCGTGGAGGGCGCTAGCTCCGTGCTGTCCATGCTCGATGTGACCATGGACCGGGTCAACTCCACACGCGCCACCATGGGCGCGGTGATGAACCGACTCGACCATGTGATCAACAACCTGAGCAACGTGTCCATGAACCTGTCTGCTTCGCGCAGCCAGATCCAGGATGCCGATTACGCTGCGGCCTCCACCGATTTGGCCAAGTCGCAAATCATGCAGCAGGCTGCGACCGCTGTGTTGGCTCAGGCCAATACCAGCCAGCAGTCGGTGCTCAAGCTCTTGCAAGGCTGATGAATACGAAAGCTCCCAATTGCTGGCAGTGCCGTTTTTTTGCGGTGAGCTGGGATCCTTCCAAGCCCTACGCCTGTCAACTCATGGGGTTCAAGACCAAGGTCTTGCCCTCCATCGAGGTGTTGCGTGCAGACGGGGATCGGTGCAGGGGCTTCATGCAAAAAGAGATGCAGCCTGCGCGCGCAGCTTTGCCAAACGTCAAGGAATCGTCGCCTGAGCGGGGCTGGCGGGTATGAGGGACTTTGTCGATTAATCGTCACCTCATTCAGGCTTGAATGCTTTGATGTTTAAATTTTAAAAAGCCGATTTCAAAAGTACTCATACCGAAATTGGCACGCTGATTGCATAAGAGATTGACCTTTATTTTGGGTTGATTCTTGTGAACGCTTCTTCTGCTCCGATTGTTCGTGCCGTGTGGCTGGACCCTCTTGGGGACCTGAGCGCAACTGCGCAAGCACAGCTGCTGGCCGCAGGCATTCATGTGACGCCCGTGGACACCTTGGGTCAACTCAGCATGGCTTTGAGAAAAGCCCATGTGCTGGTCATCCGCTTGGGTGACAGCGTGGAATTGCTGGCCGAAGTCCAAACCCTGATTCAGCAACTGGGTCACAAATCTCCCATCATCTGTCGCGTCGATCGCCGCCACATGGAAGTCACCGTGGATGCCATGCGCCTGGGTGCTTTGCATGTGCTGCCCACCGACGAATGGTCCGAACTCAGCTGGCGCGCAGCTGTCGAGCCCCTGGCTCAAGCTGAAGTCGAGCGCACCAAGCCCAGCTATGTCTTTGCCGATCCGGTGAGCCAGCATTTGTTTGCATTGGCTCAGCGCGTGGCGCAGACCGAAGTCACCGCGCTGCTCGTTGGCCCCACAGGTGCTGGCAAAGAAGTGCTTGCCCGTGTGTTGCACGAATGCTCACCCAGAGCCGCAGGCCCCTTTGTGGCGTTCAACTGTGCAGCCTTGCCCGACAACCTGATCGAAGACATGTTGTTTGGCCATGAGAAGGGCGCATTCACCGGTGCCCACAAGGAACACAAAGGCCTGTTTGAACAAGCCAGGGGCGGCACCATCTTCCTCGACGAGCTCGGTGAAATGCCCATGCACTTGCAAGCCAAGCTGCTGCGCGTGCTGCAAGAGCGCAAACTCACGCGCCTGGGTGGTGAGACCCAGATCGATCTCAACGTCCGTTTGATTGCTGCCACCAACAAAGACTTGAAGCAGGCGATCATCAACAAGGAGTTCAGGGAAGACTTGTACTTTCGCATCTCCACCTTCCGTTTGCAGATTCAGCCGCTGGCCAAGCGACCGGGTGACATCCTGCCTTTGGTGCAGCAATCTTTGCGTCGGCTTCAGCCCGATCAGGTCATCCAGGTCAGTGAAGAGGCGCAAGCCTTGTTGCAAACCTATGCATGGCCCGGCAACGTGCGTGAACTGGAAAACGTGGTTCAACGCGCCTTGGTGTTGTGCAACGGATCGGTGATCACGCCTGCACACCTGCTGTTTGACGAAGCCAGTACGGAAGGCGCGGCGGTGGACGCATCGGATTCAAGTTTGTCTTTTGCAATGTCGCGTGAGGCCACGCAGATTGCTTTGCCCACCGCACATGCCCCCGCGCAGCCTTCGACTCTGGCCATGCCACAACGATCCGAAGCCATAGAAGCGGCCAACCTCGATGACGCCGTCAAAGCGCGCGAGCACGAGGCCATTCTGGTGGCCATTCAGACCACCGTGAATCGCACCGAGGCGGCCAAGAAATTGGGCATCAGCCCCAGAACCTTGCGCTACAAGCTCGCCCAGTTGCGCGAGCGTGGCATGAACCTGGCCTTTGCCGAGTGAAAGGAGCAGCCAGATGATTGACAAAACATCAGCCGCCAACATCGAAAGCATGTTGGCCACCATTCGGGCCTACCAGAACAAGACCGCAACCGGGTTTGACGCGCCTGAAGTCGCGCCGCCCATGCCGGACATCAACCGCATTGATGGGGGCACTCCCAAGACGCAAGCCTCCAGCTTTGGACAAGCCATCAAGGGCGTGGTTGAACATGTCAACAACGCACAGATTCAATCCTCTGAATTGATGAAAGCCCACCAACGTGGCGAAGACGTCCCGCTCACCGATGTGGTGCTGGGCATGCAAAAGGCATCGCTGGCTTTTGAAGCCACCTTGCAAGTCCGCAACAAGGTCCTCAAAGCGTATGAGGACATCCTGAACATGCCTGTCTAAGGCCTGTCACGTACACCTAGTTTGAAGAGACGACCATGACCACTGCATCCACCCCCATGCCTCCTGCCCTGACCACTGGGTCTGGTGGCGAAGAGCCCTCGAAATCGAGTGGCCTGTCTGGCAAGTCAAGTGCTGAGCGAGGCTTGATGGGCAAGGACCTGTCCGCTTCGGTCACCCGTCAGGCTGTGGCCGACCCCATGGGTTTGATCCGTGATCTGGTCAAGCAACCTACAGTCAAAAAAGTATTGCCCATCTTTGTGGTGTTGCTGGTGGTGGCTGCGTTTGGTCTGGCGTCCATGTCCATGCGCACGCCCACACCTCACAAGCCTTTGGGGGTCATCCTCAACGAAAGCGACAAGAAAGTGGCCATGGAGGCCTTGAAAGAGGCTGGCATTGATGCCAAGTTGGACCAAAACAGCGGCTCGGTGACAGTGCCCGAAGACAAATACCAGGAAGCCCGCATGGCCGTGGCAGCCAAAGGCCTTCCTCGCAGCGAAGTGACGGGCATGGACACGCTCAAGGACATGCCCGCCATGACCACCAGCCAGTTCATGGAACAGGTCCGCTACAACAATGCCATGGAGCAGGAACTGGCCAGAACGATTTCTCAGATCGCTGGCATCAAGTCAGCGCGCGTGCATTTGGCTGCACCCAAACAAAGCGTGTTTGTTCGCGACCGCGTGCCCACCAAGGCCTCGGTCATCATCACCCGAGTGCCTGGCAAAACGGTGTCCCCTGCCAACGTGCAGGCCATTGTTCAGTTGGTGGCCTCCAGCGTGCCCTACCTGGCACCCGAAAACGTGAGCGTGGTGGACAACTATGGCTCTCTCATGAATGAAATGCTGACCGCAGGTCCTTTGGGCATGACCGGTGAGCAGCTGCAATACAAGCAGCAAATGGAAGACCTCTACCGCACCCGACTGTTGCAGCTCCTAGCGCCCATCGTGGGTGCTGAAAACGTGACAGCTCAGGTCAGCCTGTCGCTGGACTTTGATCAGCGTGAGGTGACCCGAGAAGACTTTGACGACAAGAACATGGGTCCCAAGACGCGTTCAGAGATGTACGTTGAAGACAAGACCATGCTCAAGGACGCGATTGGCATTCCTGGTTCATTGAGCAACCAGCCCCCCGCACCGCCCGTGAACAACGAATCCACGGCCAATACGAATCCTGACATTGGCAAGGGCATTTCCGAGCGTGGCGCCCAGGTCATGGCCAGAAGCACCAAAAATTACGAAATCGATCGCCAGGTTCGCCATGTCAAATCGGCGATGGGTTCGGTGCAGCGCATTGGTGTGGGTGTGTTGATCAATGAGCGTCCCATTCCTGCTGGCGCCAAGGTTGAAAAGCCAGCTGATGGATCGGCTGCGCCCACCACCATTCCCTACACCCAGGAGGAGCTCGATCGCCTCAATCAGCTCGTTCGTGGTGCGGTTGGATTCGACGAAAAGCGCGGTGATGTGGTGACTGTCGTGTCGACCCGCTTTGAGCCCACCGGTGACGGCCCTTTGCCCTGGTGGAAAGATGAGAAGGTGGCGAATTTGGCCAACAGTGGTGCGATTGCCCTGTTGTTTGTGTTGTTCATGGCATTTGTGGTGAGGCCCATGGTGAAGAAACTGACGAAACCCGATTACGACCCCGTGGCCATTGCCGCCGCTGCAGCCGATGCAGCAGCCCGAGAGGCGGCTGCGGCGGAGCGTCTCAAATCCGAGCGCATTGCCGCCGCGGTGGCCGAGGCTGCAGCCATGGCAGCCGCCGAGAAAGCCCGATTTGAGGAAGAGGAACGACGCGCCAAGGAGGAACTGGAGCGTGCCAAAGCCGAGGCCGAGGCTGCTGCGGCAGCGGCTGCTGCCAAGGCCGCCGAAGAAGTCGAGGCCGCACGCCTGGCTGCCGAGGCCGCCGCCGCCGAGGCCGCTGCTCAGGCTGCCCTGGGTGCCGAATCTGAAGCTGAAATGGAATTGCAAGAGGGTGAATCCCTGGATGAGCTCAAAGCCCGCATGTCGAGCTTGAAGCCCAAGAAGCAGACCATCCCCGCGGATTTGCTCAACACCGCCAACACCTACGACGACAAAGTGGCACTCATTCGCATGATCGTGTCTGACAATTCAACCCGTGTGGCCTCTGTGTTGCGCCACATGATTCAACCGGGTTGATCCCAACTAGAGGAATCATCATGGCAGACGACAACAGCTTGCAATTGACCCCTGAGCTTCGCGCCGAAATGGACGCGATGACCTCCACCCAACGTGCCGCAGTCTTGATGCTGCTGCTTGGTGAAGAGCAGGCGGCAGAAATCATCAAATACCTGGACCCCAAAGAGGTGCAAGCCCTGGGTGCTGCCATGGTGGAGGTGGCCGACTTGTCGCAGGGTGCTGTGAACATGGTGCTCGATGAGTTTGTCGAGTTGCTTAAAAAGCAGACCAGCGTCAATCTGGGCAACAACGACTACATTGAAAAAGTCATGCGCCGTGCTTTGGGTGATGACAAGGCCAATTCCGTGCTCAACCGCATCATGCCGCGCATGGGCACCAAGGGCTTGGACATCCTCAGCTGGATGGATGCACGCTCGATCGCTGACATGATTCGCGCCGAACACCCTCAGGTGATTGCCATCATCCTGTCTTTGCTCGAGAGCCAGGTGGCCGCCGATGTGCTCATCTACTTGCCGGGTGAAGTCCGTCCTGAAGTGATTCAGCGTGTGGCGAGCTTGGATACCGTGCAACCCTCGGCCATGGCCGAACTTGAAGCCATCATGAAGATGCAGTTCTCCAAGAACTCTTCGGCCAAATCGTCAAGCTTTGGTGGCATCAAGGCCGCCGCTGACATCATGAACATGACCAAGACCGAGCTGGAAAACTCCATCATGTCGGGACTCGAAGCCGTGGATCCTGATCTCACGATGAAGATCCAGGACAACATGTTCACCTTTGAAAACCTGGTCAGTGTGGACAACAAGGGCATTCAGGTGCTCATGCGCAATGTGGAGCCCGAGTTGCTGATGAAGGCCTTGAAGGCGGCCAGCGATGAGGTGCAGGCGCGCTTTCTGGACAACATGTCCGAGCGTGCGCGCGGCATGTTCCGCGACGATATGGAAGCCTTGCCGCCCCTGCGAATGGCCGACGTGGAAGATGCACAAAAGCAAATCATGCGCAAGGCCAGAAAGCTCTCGGATTCTGGCGAACTGATGTTGGGTGGAGCCGATTTTGTTTGATCCCAATGTGCTCCTCAAACCGCCTGCGCGCCCTCAGGCGTGGGATGCGTTTCCCATGCAGCACAGCGAATTCGCGAGTGAGGCCTGGGCAGATGCGCCCCAGGTGAATCCACGCGATCCGGGGTTCAGGCAACTTGCAGTGCCGGAGAAGGCGCGGGTTCATTACGACGACACCCACTTTGAAGCCGCCACCTATATGGATGTGACGCAATCGCATCCTCATCTGGTCAGCCAGGACGATTTCATACCCACTGACCTTGAAGCGAAAGCCCCAGCGCACGATGCAGACCAGGCCATGGATCCTGCCGATGACGACTTGCCACAGGAGCCAGGTGCTCAAGAAGGCCAAGCGCTTGCAGCTCAGGACGCAGCAGTGGCCGAGGCCGAGCCAGTTGCAGAAGAAGCCACTGCTTTGGAAAAAGATGAGGCTGCATCGCAAGAGTTGGCTGCACTGCAGCAGGATTCCCCCCTAGACCTGCCCCAGCCTCAATCGGTGTCCGAGGCCGATGAGGCCATTTGGCAGCAACGCCTGGACGCTGCTGTGACCGAAGCCAAGGCTCAAGCCTATGAAGAGGGCTTGCAAGCAGGCTTGGCTCAGGGGCAAGACAGGGCGCTGGATGAAGCCCTCGCGCAAGCGAAATTGCAATGGAGCGAGCAGGCACATCAGGATCAGCAACGGGCGGTTGAGCAAGCGGTTCAAGAGGCTTTGAACGAGCAGATCAAAACCCTCGATGAGCAAAGGGGTGAGCGTGACGCACAAGTCTCTGCACTCATTGCACACATCGACGACTCCCTTGAGCAGGCTTTGCAAAACACCCGCACCTGGGCAGAAGCCCTCAAACGCTTGGCGATTCACATTGCCGAGCAATTGGTGCTGTCTGAATTGTCGGTATCCCCGGCAGCCATCCAGCGATTGATCGATCGTTGCGTGTCAGAACTGGACTTGCCACATGCTGGACTGGTGACCGTGGAGCTAGCGCCCCATGACCACGATTTGCTCAAGGCGCAGGCCGACATCAGCTGGAGCGGCATGGAGATGGTGGTCAATCCCCAACTCGCCCCTGGCAGTGTCAAAGTCAATTGCAAGGACACACGCATCAGCGACCTGATCCATCACCGACTCGAGCCCATTGCCAAGCAGCTGCTGGTGGCGGTGGACGATTGGCAACAACAAAGTGCCTTCAAGCCGGGTGCATTGGGCGCGCGCGCAGGATTCCAATCGGCCAAAGTGGCGCCGTCCTCCTCTGCAATCACGCCTTTGAGCGTGAGCTCCAGGCTGATTGATGCCAGCGATCACGGAGGCGATCATGGATGAGTGGCTGAATGTGATTTTGCGCACGCTGATGTGTGGCCTGTTCATCTTCTGGGTGGTCAAGCCCATGCTGATGGCTTTGGCGCACAAAGAGCTCAACATGGTCGAGATCGACGAATTGGCCGACACGGTGACGCAGGCTGCGTTCAATGCCTGGCAAAAAGATGGTTCGATCGATCCGCTCAGCGACCCGCAATTGGCCCTGTACATGGCCGAACACCCTGAGCTTCAATTGCCGCAAAGCATGACACTGGATGAGGCTGGCGCCCATGAGCAATCCCTCATCGATGCCAGCGAGGCGGCTGCCGCAGAGGAAAAAGCCAAGGCAGAGGCCTTGAATGCCGAGTTGGCTGCAGCTGCCCAGGCTCAGGAACAAGACGCCGCAGCCGAGGTGGTGCTCGCTCAAGAGCTTGCGCCAACCCAGGGGCTGAGCGAAGCGGCAGATACAAGCACCAGCGATGCCGTTGGCGTTGTCGAGGCGGCGGCTGACGAAGAAGAAGACATGAGCAATTCACTCGACGAAATGAAAAAGCGCATGAAAGCCGAGCAGCAAAAAGCCAAGCCAAAGATCCCGACGGAGTTGCTCACCAATGCCAACAGTTACGAAGACAAACTGGTGGTGGTTCAAATGATCACCGACCAAGATCAAAACCGCGTGGCCATGGCCATTCGCAACATGATTCGCGCTGGAAAGTGATGCCATGTGGGATGCATTGACCGAGGTTGAATCGACGTTGCCCCAGCTCAAGGCGGCTCGTCCTCAGCGACACGGCACCCTCATTCGCCTGGTGGGGCTGACCTTGGAAACCCGAGGCATCATGGCGCCGCTGGGTGCCCTGTGTGAAGTGGTGGGACGACATGGCCACAGTGTGCAAGCCGAGGTGGTGGGTTTCAATGACAGTGTGCTCTACCTCATGCCCATGACTGAGCCCGTGGGTGTTGGCCCCGGCGATGATGTGCGTGTGGTCAGCACCTCGCCCGAGGTGATGGTGGGTGAAGCCCTGCTGGGCAGAGTCATCGATGGCCGTGGCATGGCTCTGGATGGCAAACCCCAGCCCAATTGCAATGAACGCATGCACCTGTTGGGCAAACCGCTCAATCCCATGGAGCGCGGACCCATTCACGAAGTGCTGGATGTGGGCATCAAGGCCATCAACGGCGCTTTGACCCTGGGACGGGGGCAGCGCATTGGTTTGGTCGCTGGCTCTGGCGTGGGCAAGAGCGTGCTGCTTGGCATGCTCACGCGATTCACCAAGGCCGATGTGGTGGTGATTGGTTTGATTGGCGAGCGGGGTCGTGAGGTTCAAGCCTTCATTCAGGAGACGTTGGGTGAAGAAGGATTGCAAAAATCCGTGGTGATTGCAGCGCCTGCCAACGTCTCGCCCGTGCTGCGACTCAAAGCCACACAAATGACGCATGCCATAGCCGAATATTTCAGGGATCAGGGCAAGAACGTGCTGATGCTGTGCGACAGCTTGACGCGTGTGGCGCACGCTCAGCGCGAAATCGGACTGGCCATTGGTGAGCCACCAACCGCCAAAGGCTATCCGCCTTCTGTGTTTGCCCTGCTGCCCAACCTGATTGAACGCGGTGGCGTGGGTCGGCATGGCTTTGGTTCCATCACAGCCATCTACACCATCCTCGCTGAAGGAGACGATGCCTCGGATCCGATTGTGGACATCGCCAGGGCTTCATTGGATGGGCAAGTCATGTTGTCGCGCAAGCTGGCTGACATGGCGCATTACCCGGCCATTGATCTCAATGGCTCTATCTCGAGGGTGATGCAAAACCTCTTGTCACCGGAAGACTTTCGTGTGGCCAACATGCTGCGACGACTCTGGTCTTCCTATCAACAAAATGCCGATCTCATTCAGGTGGGTGCTTACGAAACCGGAACAAATCCGGAGTTGGACATGGCCATGCGTCTCATGCCCGGCATCATTCATTTCTTGCGACAGGACATGAATTCACCGCAGGATTTGACTGCCACCTGGGATCAACTTCGTCAATTGCTGGGAGGTGCATGATGGTGATCGCTCGCAAATGTTGGGATGTGTTGGCCAAGAAAACCGAAGAGGCTTTGCAAGATCAGCAAGCGGCTTTGAACGCGGTGAAAACCCGCTATCAGCAACTGCTCACGGATCAAAACAACTTGATCCGCATGATGGAGCAGTATCAATCGCAGGCACAAGATCAGCTCAGGCAGCTCAAGTCGGTGTCAGACGCAGCCAATTTCAGTTCTTTTCTTAATCAGCTGCAGACCTTGCTCAACCGGGTGCAAGCTGATCTTCAGGCCGAGGAGCTCAATGTCAAGCGGGCCAAGGCCAAGCTGGAACAAGCCCATCAGGCGCACCAGAAGATGACCTCGCTACAGGACCAGGATCGCAACAAGGTCAAGGCCTGGGAAAAAAAGCGCGATCAACAGGAAATGGATCGCCTGGGCTTGACCTTGCATCAGCTCAAGCGTTGACCCATCCCAATTCCAGCCAATGCCAGTGCTGGGCAGAGAACGACCAGGGTATCCAGCATCGCCGGGTATTGAGGGGGAACATGTCCTGACAGCCATGGTCTTGCCACACTCCGTTGGCATGCACACTGGCAAGCAGCCGCTGGATTTCATCGCTGGTTCTCACATTGGTGCCATCGGCGCGGCACACCTTGAGCCCTTGGTCGTTCAGATGCACCCAATGACAACCCACCGATTGAATTGGCGGGGGTGACTGCACTGCGCCCGAGAGCCAGTCATGAACACTGCCCCAGCTGCGGTGCTTGAGCTGGCTGCGAATGCGTTTGAGTTGCTCATTCAACTCGACTTCATCACGGTGCACATACCGCAATTGCCCCAGCACGTTGTCAAACCACAAAGCCGCATGCGGATGCTCGGCCAAAAGATGGGGTAACCCGGCAATGGCATCCATGCGGTGATGAACCACCTGGGTACCAATGCCTTTGAGTCGTCTGCCATGACGCTGATGGAACAGGGGGGCTGCCAGTGCATCCGGATCAAAGGCATGAATGATTTTGAATCGGGCTAACCAAGCCGTGGGCAGCATCCATCCCGCACTGGGGCCAATCAGCAGCAATTCTTGTGACTGGGGGCGCCATAAATTCAGGGCGCTGGCGATGTGTTCAGAAGTGGGAGCCCAAAGGCGCCTGGATCGCAGCGCACGCAGGTGCCAGTTCAAGCCACCTGTGCCAGATACATTGAGTTTTCGATGAAGCCAGGAGGTCTTAGCCTTCATCTTTGGGTTTGCAGACCTGGTTGTAGGTCGCAGACACAGGTGTGTTGTTGGCAATGGGTTGCCAATCCGAAAAAATGCCCTCGCTGCTGATGGTGGGACCTTGGAGCAAGCCCTTGGTGTGATACGAGATGGAGCGAGGGCGGGCGATGTTTTTAACGCAATCGATTTCCATGAGGACGCGTGTGGACATGAACTTCATGTTGGCCCGGTTGTACTGAGGTTGCCTGTAATCCAGCATGAGCCTGACTTTACGGGTATTGCCAGAACTTTGTACTGTAGATGGATCAAAATATGCAGCGGCTTCGCCATAGACCCCAATGGGCATCCAACCAGCCCATGCCGGTAGTGAACACATCAGCATGAAACCCCAAACAAAGGTTTTCGAATTCATGAAAAATTTCCACGAGGTTTGCATGTAATCACTATAGCGCGTACATAATGCACACACCCATGCAAAACTGGCAACAATATGTCGTAAGTATTCTGGTTGTGCTCGCCTTGCTGGCACTTGTTCTTTGGGGCATGACACGCAAAGGCATGAGGCGCAATTTATCGGGTTTGGGTCAGCGCATCCAAATTCAGGAATCCCTTTCTCTCGGCCTTCGTCACAAATTGGTTCTTGTCCAGGTGGATGAACAGCGGGTCTTGCTGAGCGTCTCGCCCAGTGAGGTCAAGACCCTTCATGCCTGGTCCTCCCCTGACTCCACTGGAATTGCACATGGTGATTCATCCCAAACAGATTAGATGGCTGGCGGCTCTGGCCTTGATGACGCTGGTCTTGATGTGGCCAGATGCCTCGTTCGCCCAGGGCGTGCCCATGGTGACCGTCAACAACAGCAAAGGCGTACAGACCTACAGCCTGAACCTGCAGTTGTTGGGCCTCATGACGGTCCTCACGCTGTTGCCCTCCATCGTGTTGATGATGACATCGTTCGTGCGCATCATCGTGGTGCTGTCCATCCTTCGTCAGGCCCTGGGCACAGCGCAAACGCCGCCCAACACGGTGCTGGTGGGTTTGGCGCTCTTTCTCACTTTTTTCATCATGTCGCCGGTGTTTGAGCAAGTCTATGAAACGGCCATCGTTCCTTACATGAATAACCAGATGGGCTTTCAGGCGGCATTGGCCAAAGCTGAAGCGCCCTTGCGTGCATTCATGTTGGCCCAAACCCGTGAAGATGACATCCAGATGTTTTCCCAGATTGCCCGTGCCAAGGAGATTGCGGGGCCTGAAGATGTGCCCTTCACCACACTGGTTCCCGCATTTGTCACCAGCGAACTCAAGAGCGCCTTCACCATTGGCTTCATGCTGTACATCCCCTTTGTGGTGATCGACATGGTGGTGGCCAGTGTGCTGATGTCCATGGGCATGATGATGCTCTCGCCCATGATCATTTCCATGCCATTCAAGCTGATGTTGTTTGTTCTGGTCGATGGATGGAGCCTCATCATGGGGTCGCTTGCATCGAGTTTTGTCTTGAAATAGGAGAGTCAACATGGATACAGCCATGGTGGTGGATTTGGGACGACAAGCCTTGTGGATGACCATGCTGCTCAGCGGCCCCTTGTTGCTGGTGGCCTTGGTGGTGGGTCTGATCATTGGTATTTTTCAGGCGGCCACTTCCATCAACGAACAAACCCTGACCTTCATTCCCAAATTTGTCCTCATGGGCTTGGTCTTGGCCGTGTTGGGTCACTGGATGATCAATCAGTTGGTGGAATACACGCGGGTTTTGTTTGGGCGCATCCCCTCGCTCTTTAGCTGATCCTCTCGCCCATGAACATCGAACTGCTCGACCTGCTCAACTCGTTCTATTCGATGTTGTGGCCCATGTTGCGCATTTCGGCGTTCCTGATCTTCACCTCGATTTATTCCATTCGTGCAGTCAATGTGCGAATTCGCATTTCCCTGTCCATCGTCCTCACCATTTTCATTGCGATGCAAATGGACTTCCCGGTCAAGAACCCCTTCGAGATGGACGGCTTAGTGACCATCTTCAACGAACTCTTCATTGGGTTTGCGATGGGTTTGACCATGCAGCTGGTCACGGCAGCCGTGGTGGTTGCCGGGCAAGCCATTTCGGCTTCCATGGGTTTGACCATGGCCAACCTGATCGATCCCAATCTGGGTAACGTGCCCACCATTTCACAGTTCCTGTCTTTGTTGACCACCCTGATCTTTGTGGCCACTGGAGGGCATCTGATTGTGTTTGGCGTCTTGTTGGAGTCCTTTCAACTCTTGCCGATTGGACAGTCCCTGTTCACTCAGGTCTTCTTTGGCAAATTCATTCAGTGGAGTTCACTGATGTTTGGCTCGGCTGTTCTCATTGCCTTGCCCATCATGGTCACGCTCATGTTTGTCAACATCGGCATGGGTTTCATGACGCGCGCTGCGCCCAGCCTCAATATTTTTTCTGTGGGTTTTCCAGCCATGATCCTTGTGGGCTTTGTCATCCTGTGGATGGCCTTGCCCAGCATGGCTGGTCGCATCGCAGGCCTATGGGTGGCGGCATTCACCGCCATGCGTGAATTGCTCATTGCCCGAGGAGGCTGATCTCGCATGGCAGACGCACAAGAAAAAACGGAAGAGCCAACAGCCAGACGGCTGAGTAAAGCCCAGGAAGAGGGCCAGGTGGCTCGTTCTGTGGATTTGTCCACGGCCATTTTGCTCATGGCGGCAACGTTGTTTTTCACGGTGGCCGGGCATTGGATGTTCAATCGCATCAGCCAGATGTTTGTGTCACAAATGGCGTTTGACCGAAAGATCCTGGATAAGGCGGAATTGTTGCCTGTGCATTTTGGTCAGGCCATGCTGGACGCATTCATCCTGGTCCTGCCCTTCATGGCCATGTTGTATGTCTTGGCCCTGATTGCTCCTGGCCTGGCTGGGGGCTACATCTTTTCACCCAAACTGATGCTGCCCAAATGGAACAAGCTGGATCCCATCAATGGCCTGGGGCGCATGTTTGGCAGTCGTGCCCTGATTGAGCTGGTCAAGTCCCTGATCAAGTTTTTGCTCATTGGTCTCATCCTGTGGTTGACGGTGAACGCCAACATCGAGGATCTGGTGAGCTTGAACCGCATGGATTTGCAAACAGGCCTCAAGCATTCAGGTGACATCATCGTCGACGCCTGCTTTTGGATGAGCATGGGCTTGGTGGTCATTGCACTGGCCGATGTGCCATTGCAAAAATTTCAGGTCAACAAGTCTTTGAAGATGTCCAGGCAAGAGATCAAAGACGAAATGAAGGACTCCGAAGGTCGTCCTGAAGTCCGCCAGCAAATTCGTCGACGCCAGCGTGAAATGGCCAACAACCGCATGATGGCCAAAGTCAAGGATGCCGATGTGGTGATCACCAACCCCTCTCACTTTGCTGTGGCTTTGTCCTATGACCCCTCGGCGGATGGCGCCCCAACGGTGGTGGCCAAGGGCACGGATGAGCTGGCACGGCGAATCCGCGACGAGGCTTTGGCCCATCAGGTGCAACTGTTCGAGGCGCCGGAGTTGGCCCGTGCCCTTTACTTCACCACCCCCGTAGACCGATCCATCCCTGAGGCGCTCTACCAGGCTGTGGCCCAGGTCATTGCCTATGTGTTCAACCTCAACCAGTCCTATGCAGGTGCCAGAGGGCTGACCAAACCCAGGCCCGTTGTCCCTGAGAATATGCGCTTTGACGAAAATGGCTTCCTCTTCAGTTGATGTTCAAGAGGGCTCACCCACATGAACCAGTTCTATCAAAGTCCAGCCGACAAAATGCGGCTCGAAGTGTTGCTCAAGTCCTTGCTCGAGGGGCGACTGAATTTGGCCATCCTCGGGCACGACGAAGTGGCCTTGGCCCATTACGCCCGCCAAATCCATGAGCATTTGAAAGACAACGGCCAAAGGGTGGAGTTGTGGTCATCGGCAGAGTCCGAACAACTCGTAGGGCGATTCAATCAAATCCTCGCTGAGCTCACCCTCAAGCAAGCCCAGGACAAGCTGATGACCTCGGCTGATCGCCTCTACCTGATCTTTCCCGACACCCACTCGATTGCCGATTTCGAATTGCAATTGCTTGCTCGCCTGGTCAATGGCTTTCCAGCCAGCAACATCAATGTGATCCTGCTCATCAACCGCCTGGAGCCATTTGAGAAAAAACTTCAGGCCTTTGGCAAAAACCTGCTGCAATGGGTGCTGGAGTCAGAGCACCCCATTCCTGATCGCCCCACTCAGATTGAGGTCAAGAGCGAGGAGCCGTCAAGCCCAGCACCCCGTGCCCCTGAATTACAAGAACTCAACGCCACCGTCCAGGCGAATGAAGCGCCTTTTGCTCCCGATTCCAGTCCTGCTCGCAAGCTCGCTTCCCAGCGCCGGGGCAAAGGTTTGGGGCTGGTGATCTTGGCTTTGCTCCTCAGTGGGGCAGCCTTCGCCGCGATGAAATGGTGGTCTTCAGCCCGGTCGGCGCAGGGCGCTGAACCAGCCCCGACCGCGGCGGCCACCAGCGCGGCGCCAACCGAGGACAAGCCGCCCACATCTGAGGCGGCCACTTCCAGCGAGGCCACCAGCGCGGCCAGTGCGGTTGGGATGTCCTCCACCAGCAATCAACCCGTGCCTGCCCAGGAATCCTTGACCTCGGGCAAAGAAGAATTGGTCGCTCCAACTCCAGCGCCCGTTGCGCCGGTTCAGGCCACTGCATCGACCCCTGCTACACCGCCAGCGGCGCCTGTGGCGGCCACTCCTCCCGCGCCCTCGAGTGCCACGGCTGCAGCCAACAAAGGTGAAACGGCCAAACTTCAGACGGATCATGAGTGGGTCCAGCAACTCAAGACAGGGCAATGGGTGTTGCAATTGGCCGCACTCGCAAGCCAGCAAGAGGCTTCGACGGTGGCGGATGCCTTGCCCACCAAAGAGAAGGTGCGCATTCTGATGGCACCCAAGAATGGCAACAACAAGTATTACTACATCGTGATCTCTGGTCCGTATGACTCCAAAGAAGCGGCAGAAGTGATCATGAAATCCAGTCCCGCTTTCTCCAAAGCCTGGATGCGAAGCGCAAAATCCATGAAATCTCAATTCGACAAGCCATGACGACTTGAGTTTTTTTGTGTTCGGTCGACTTCATGCTTTGGAGGCCTAGAAGATGGATGTAGCCAAGACCAGCGTGGAAGAACAACTCGAGCACATCGATCACAGGCTGGATGCCGCCGTTCAACCCGGCAATCAACCGCAGGAATATGCCGAGGTGCTGTCTGGGCAGGGGCTACAAGAAGGCAGCCTCATCCCTCATGACCCAGCTCATGCCCCTTTTGAAGCGCAATCCCAGGGTATGCATGACTCACTTGGGGGCGCAGCTCAGGTTCAAGACCCCGTTTCCGCGCAGGCCTTGCCTGAGTCCCCATCCCCATCAGATCCTGCGATGTTGCTCGGTCAGGCGCCGTTGGAGACGGCTGACGACGTGGAGTTGACGCAAGACTTTCATGATCAGATGGCTCAAGTCCTTGCATCTTTTTCCGATTCTTGGGTGACTGAAATGAACCAGCGAGTCGGTGTCCTCCGGGAACAGATCACGCTGGTTCACAACAAATTGGACCAATTCAGTCCCCGTTAGGAATCGTCATGGCAGAACCAAATGACACCAGCGTCCAGGCTGAACAGGCCCGGACCGATGAAGGCTTTGAGCCCGCTCCTGAGCCCAGGGCATTGAGCAAGGAAGAAATCCGAGCCGCGACGGATCAGGCTGCCGAAGGCATTGCCGATCTGGAATCAGATGCGGCCGATCCCAACGAACTCTCACGCCAGCTTGAAGAACTCACCAGTGTGGTGTTGAGCTCAGCCGAGGTGTCGACCCGCTCGGCCTCGGTGGCGGCCGACGTCAGTGGGGACATGAAGTCGGTGATGGTTCAGATCGGTGAGGACCATCGTCGCACCGTGCTGCACTCCAGGGTGCTGATGATGGTCATGGGCGCATTTGTGGTTTTGGCCGTGGGCATTTTGTTTGCCGTGTCCGTGCGATTGCTCTCCAATGTTCGACAGCTAGACGCACTGACTTTGCAGGTTGGCAAGCGCGTGGTGGAGTTGGACGAAACCATTCATGCTTTTGGCAAAGCCAGCCAGAGTCTGTTTGAGCTCACTGAAAAGCTCGACACATTTCAGGGGCAACAAGCCACGATCACCCCCCGATTCGACCAGCTCGACAAGACGGTTTCCTTCTTGGCCGACAAGGTCAACGAGGTCAATCTTTATCGTCCCCGTCCTTTGGATGACAAGTTCCAGGGTCTGCAAAAGCAACTTGGAGATGTCTCGGCTCAGGTTCAAAGCCTGGAGCAAAAATTGGCCAACACCAAGCCGCCCGTGGATGAGAGCAGCCAAAAAACCCTGGCTGAGGTTCAGGCCTTGAACAAACGCCTGTCTGAGGCGTTGACCAAATTGCAATCCGATGTGGACGCCATCAAGGCCAGGCCTGTTCCAGCCGCTGCACCCGCGCCAGCTCCCAAGCCTCAGGCACCTAAACCCGCCGCAGAGCCCAAGCCTGCTGAGCCCAAGCCAGCAGCCAAACCCGCTGCGGCCAAAGCTGAGCCGAAATCAGATCGCAAGGCTCAAGCCAAGACTGAGCCCAAGCCCGAGCCCAAACCGGTGACCGAGGCGGCGGCAGCGCCAGCGCCCGCGCCCTCCGCACCCAAGCCAGTGCCCGATGAAATGGTGGTTTTTCCTCGCCCCTCACGCTGAGGACATCAATCCGCAGCCCGCGTAAAGCTGGCTGAGGTGGCCATCGCCCATTGAGAACGGAAGGGTTCAGGCAGGTCATCTGTTGGAACTGCTCCCATCAGTGCGTTCGCGGGTAGGCGTGGATAGAGTTTGCCAAGCGTGCTGACTTCAGTGAGGCTCAAGCGCTTGAAAATCATGGACGGCTTGAGCTCACCCGGTCCTTCAAGCCCCGCTGCCTGAAGCAACTCGCGCAAGGCTTCAAGGGTGTGGTGGTGAAAGTTCTTGACCCGCTCTGACTTGTCGCTCACCACCAGGGCCATTTGTCGAATGGGATCTTGTGTGGCTACGCCTGTGGGGCAATGGCCTGTGTGACAGGTTTGAGCCTGAATGCAACCCACCGCAAACATGAATCCCCTGGCGCTATTGCACCAATCTGCACCCAGTGCAAGCACACACGCCATGTCAAATGCACTGACGATCTTGCCGCTGGCACCCAGTTTGATTTGATCCCTGAGTCCCAGACCCACCAAGGTGTTGTGAACCAGGCTCAAGCCTTCACGCAAAGGGGTGCCGAGGTGATCGCTGAACTCCAGGGGCGCTGCACCCGTGCCGCCCTCCGAGCCATCGACCACGATGAAGTCTGGCAGGACCTGCCGCTGCGCCATGGCCTTGGCAATGGCAAACCATTCCCAGGGATGACCAATGCACAACTTGAAGCCCACGGGCTTGCCGCCGCTGAGTTGGCGCAATTGCGCAATGAAGTCGATCAATTCTGTGGGGGTTTTGAAGGCACTGTGTGCGGCTGGAGACACGCAGTCCACACCGACGGGGACACCACGAGCCTCTGCAATTTCTGGGGTGACTTTGGGGCCGGGGAGCACGCCACCGTGACCCGGTTTGGCGCCTTGGCTGAGCTTGATCTCAATCATCTTGACCGAGGGCAACTGAGCTTGCTTGGCGAATTTGTCAGGATCAAATCCGCCCTGATCGTTGCGGCATCCAAAGTAGCCTGAGGCCACTTCCCAAATGATGTCCCCACCGTGGACCAGGTGGTGCTTTGAGATGGAGCCTTCGCCGGTGTCGTGGGCAAAGTTACCCATCTTGGCGCCCTTGTTCAAGGCCAGGATGGCGTTGGCACTGAGGGCGCCAAAGCTCATGGCAGAGATGTTGTAGAGGCTGATGCTGTAGGGCTGTGTGCAGTCTTTGCCACCCACGAGGGTGCGCATGTCCTCCGAGGCGATTTCAGTAGGCGCCATCGAATGAGTGATCCATTCGTAACCCACGGCTTGCACGTCGAGTTGCGTGCCCAAAGGCCTTTTGTCCGATTGACCTTTGGCGCGCGCGTAGACCAAAGAGCGCTGGGCACGGGAAAAGGGAGCGGCTTCAGTCTCTGATTCAATGAAGTATTGACGGATTTCCGGACGAATGTATTCCAGCAAAAAGCGCATGTGCCCAAGGATGGGGTAGTTGCGCAAGATGGCATGGTGCGTTTGCTTGAGATCGTGAATACCCACGCCGACCAAAGCAATGAACAATAAAAAAAGCCACAAGGCTTGTCCTGTGGCTACGAAGATCAATCCAGAAAAAGCTGTACCCGCTAGGGCAATGTAAAACGTGGTGTAGCGCAATGCAAAGCCGCGATTCAAAGAAGACTGCATTCTGAACTCCTTGGAATGAGCGGACGATTATTTGACGAGGGGGTCTTTGTTTAAATGTGCGCTCAATCGCTGATGGGCCAGATGAGAAACCTCAGCCCTGAGTTTGGCTTGAACCAATTGACGCTCTGCCACACGCTGAACTGAGTTCAGGTCATGAAGGATGACGCGGCGCAAGTCATTCAATTCCACATCGAGCTGGCGCAATTGCTCGCGAAGCAGACGTTGGTGCGCCATGCCCTCAGTGAGCAAATTCACCCGACTGGCAATCGATTTCCAATGGGCAGCAATGTCGTCCGACTGTGGGTCGTGGAGTTGATCAAACAGCTCAGCCAGCAGGGGGTCATCTCGGGTGATGTCCTGGTTGCCGAGTTTGACCTTGGACAGGTCATGGGCCTTGCCCATCTCAACTTTCTTGGGAGGGGGGCGCAGGGTGGTGGTTTCCGCCACAGTGGCGTCGGAGTCCACTTTGGCCCAGCCTTGCCTGGGGTCGTACTGCATCAAGCCTTTGAAAGAGAGGGTGGGGTCGCTCATGGCATGCCTTCCTGATTCAGAGTTTTGCGGAGGGGCGAGTCAGGCGTTTAAGAAAATCGGGCACGCCAAGGCCAGAGACTGGTTTTGCTTTGAGGGATTCGCCTTCGGCAATCCGGCGCTGCCGGTATTTGCCAAGGATGGAGTACTGAGCGGTGGCGGATTGCGCTTCCAATACGCCGGTGGGACGATAAGGTTTGTTGGCGGCCAAGGCCGGGCTGGACAGATGCCCCACTGGCTGGCTTTCTTTAACAGGCGCCATGTTGGTTTCGCGGATGAGCCGTGCCGCCACAATTGCCTTGGCGAAATCGTAAAAAGAGCGCCCACACAAATCTTCTTGGTCCATGAGGTAGCCACGCTGAAACAACTCGCGTGCTTTTTGGCCTTCAAGCACGGCAGGCGCCAACATGAAGCTCACCTGGAAGCGCTGCTTGGAAAAAACGTTTGAGCGCAATTGCTCGGTCAGCACCCGGGTGGGGCACACCACCAGCTGTGGGCGCTTGGACGAGGCCGCATCAAACACCCAACGGTTGCGATTCAAAAAGCCGGCGGTGGCTGCCAATTCGATTTCAGAGACCGAGGTGGGCACGAGCACCATGTCGAACTCGAACATGAGTTCGCTGGCCAAGGAATCCGTCCAGGTCAGGTCTGCAATGAGGACGTCGCAGTTGGGCAGGGCGCGGCGGATCTGGGTGCGGGCATCAAAGATGGGGCGATTGCCGCCTTGATCGACTGGCAACGACTGGTGCACCACGTGAACGCCTGTATCAGGCGCAGAGTTGAGCCAATTGCTGGAGGAGCCGTGGGGATCCCAATCCAGCAAAACCGTTCGTTCGTGCTGCTGGATGCTGAAGAAGGCAGCCAGGTTGGCCGACAAAGTGCTTTTGCCAACGCCGCCTTTTTGGCTTGTTACCAGGATTTTGAATGCCATCGCAGATTCCTTAGGTATCAAAGTGAAACGAATGAAACCCAAACTTCAATCGAGGTTTTGTTCGTAACGTCCTGATCATAATAGTTGTTTTTTAAAAAATAGCAAGATTTAATTATTTTTTTGAAATTCACTCCAACTCGGGATTCCCCGCTGGATGCCCTGGATTTTTTAGGCGAACCTCGGGCGGCTTCAAGGAGATGGATGGTGTATCAGCGCATTGTGTTGGCCTACAACGGCTCAGAGGCGGGGCAAAAAGCCCTGTTGGTCTCAAAAAACCTGGCGGCCTGGAGTCAGGCTCAGCTTCATTTGGTGGCGGTCATGCCCTTGCACCTCAATACGGTGGTTGCCGAAGGCATTGTGTATTCCAACCAGGAGGAAGAGCTGCAAAAAGAGGCCTATCAGGCCATCTTGAACCAGGGCTTGGCCATGTTGGCCAAAGAGGGCTGGAGCGCGACGGGCGAACTGGTCAGCGGCGACCCGGTGACCGAGATCTGTGAATGCGCTGCGCGCCAGCATGCTGACCTGATCGTGGTGGGGCACAAGCACAAAGACGGCTGGATGAAGCGGTGGTGGAGTGGCTCAGTGTCTCAATCTTTGATTGAAGAAGCCCCTTGTAGCGTCTTTGTCACCATTTCCTGATCGGGTTGAAGTTTTCGCCATGGGTTAGCCTATGGCTCATGAAAAGTTTGGAATCAGCCCTCAGGGCCATGGTGCGTGATTGGCGTGCCGGCGAGTTGCGCTTGCTGTGGATGGCAGTGGCACTGGGTGTCGCGGTCTTGTCGGCGGTCACTTTTTTATCGAACCGCCTACAAGCCACCTTGATCCGTGACGCAGCCGAATGGCTGGGTGGCGACGTGGTGCTGTCTTTGGATCGCCCCCCGCCTCAGGCACTGCTGGATCAGGTCCGCCAGCTGAATCTGACCTCTTCGCTGACAGTGAGCTTGCCCACCATGGGTCGAGCCATGCCCCGGCAATCACCCCTAGAGGGCGATAGCCGCTTGGTGGCGCTCAAGGCCGTGACCGATCAGCACCCGCTCAAAGGGCAGCTCCGAGTGCTGCCCCAACAAAGCCCCAGCGAACCTGTGCCCAATGCGGCATTGGTGCGGCATCCCAACAACGCCACGGCCTATGACCTGGCACCTGTGCCCATCCAAGCGGTGCCTCGTCCTGGCACGGTCTGGCTGGAGCCCGGTGCCTTGGAGGCCTTGAACTTGCAAGTGGGCGATGAACTGGGTCTGGGTGAATTGACCTTGCGCATCGAGCGTGTCTTGGCCTCTGAGCCCGATCGTGGCATGGGCTTCATGAGCCTGGCGCCCAGGGTCTTGATGAACATGGCGGATCTGCCGGCTTCAGAACTCATTCAGCCCGCCAGTCGAGCAACCTGGCGCCTGGCTCTGGTCGGTCCTTCTGCTGCCATCGATCGCTTTGTGGCATGGAGCGATGTCTGGCTCGATACACCAGCAGGCAAAGGCATCCGCTTGGACACCTTGCAATCGGGTCGCCCCGAAATGCGTCAAACCTTGGACAGGGCGGTGCAATTCATGCACCTGGTGGGCTTGCTCTCGGCCTTGTTGTGTGCGGTGTCCGTGGCCATGGCAGCCCACCATTTCGCCCAAAGAAAGCTCAATGACTGTGCCCTCTTGCGCGTCATGGGGCAGTCGCAATCCACGCTCACCCGCATGTACTTTTGGGAATTTGTTGGCGTGGGCTTGATTGCCAGCGCCTTGGGTGTTGCGTTGGGTTGGGCCACGCACTGGGGCTTTGTGAGCGTGCTGGAGCGCTGGCTGGAAAAACCCTTGGCCGAAGCGAGCTGGAATCCCGTCTGGCACGGCATGGGCTCGGGTTTGGTCCTTCTCATGGCCTTTGGATTGCCTCCCGTGCTGCAGTTGGCGAGTGTGCCCCCTTTGCGTGTCATTCGCCGCGAACTGGGACAGATTCGAGCCAGCAGCCTGGGGGTTTGGTCATTGGGCATGGCTGGGTTTGCTGCACTCATGCTGCGAATGAGCGATGACCTCCAGCTTGGCGGTCTGGTGGTTGGGGGCTTCATGCTGGCCGTGTTTGTCTTTGCCGCTGTGGCAGGGTTGGCGCTGTGGCTCTTGCGCATGCTGCAACTGCGCATCAAGGTACCTTTTGCCTTGGCTCTGGCCACGCGACAACTGGCGGCCAGGCCTGGCTTTGCCATGCTGCAAGTCGGCGCACTCTCAGCTGGCTTGTTGGCCCTCATCTCCATGGCCATGTTGCGCACCGACCTGATCCAGGGCTGGCGCTCGGCCACACCAGCGGACGCACCCAATCGATTTGTCATCAACATCCAGGCTGATCAGGCACAGGATTTCATGGCGCACTTGCGCGAGCAAGGCATCGTGAATTTAGATTGGTATCCCATGCTCAGAGGCCGGCTGGTGGCCATCAACGACCGCAGCATTCGTCCCGAAGAGTTCAGCGATCAGCGGGCCAAAAGTCGCATCGAGCGTGAACAAAACCTCTCTTATGCCAATGCCATGCCGGCGCACAATGCGGTGGTGGCCGGCCTTTGGCAGGCCAACGATAACGAGGGCTTGAGCATCGAAGAAAGCATGGCCAAGTCGCTTGGCGTTGGGGTTGGCGACTGGTTGAGCTTTGAAATGGCCGATCAACTTGTCAAGGCCAGGATCACCTCGGTGCGCAGGGTCGATTGGGCTTCCATGCATGTGAATTTCTTCTTCATGTTCCCGCGCGAGCGCATGCCCGAGGGCTTGGCGCAAACCTTCATCTCGGCTTTCAGGGCACCAGGCAAAGCGGGCTTTGATCGGCAGCTCGTGGACCGGTTCCCCAATGTGACCAACATCGATGTGGGCCAAACGATAGATCAGGTCCAGTCGGTGGTGACGCAGGTTGTGCAGGTGGTGGAGTTCTTGTTTGGCTTCACTTTGCTGGCCGGTTTGCTGGTGTTGTTTGCCACGGTGAGCTTCAATCGGGAAGCCAGATCGCACGATTACGCCGTGTTGCGCGCCTTGGGCAGTGGGCGGGGCCAGATCGTGAGCTTGCAGCAAATTGAACTGGTGGGCGTGGGCGCGCTCAGTGGGTTTTTGGCAGCGGTGGCCTCCATGATGCTTGGCAGTGTGTTGGCTGCCAAGGTGTTCCAGTTCACCTGGACAGCTTCGCCCATCTGGTTGGTGTTGGGTACAGGTGGCGGCGCGCTGTTGGCGCATTTGGCGGGACGTTGGGCGCTGCGAGATGTGTTGGCTCAGCCCGTTGTGCAAACCCTCAGAGCCAGCACACAAGCCTGATCCTGACGTCAACGCCCCTTGAGCAACACCAGCAAGGCACCTGCGCCGCCCTGGTTGGCCGGGGCTTGAACAAAGGCCAACACCTCGGTGCGCTGGACCAGCCAGCGCAACACCTTTTGCTTGAGCACTGGGGTTCTTCCAGGCGAACCCAATCCCTTGCCGTGGACCACACGCACACATCGCCATTCGCGCTTGAGGGCTTGCTGTAAAAAACCTGAAAGCGCGGTGCGGGCTTCGTCGCTGCGCAAACCATGCAGGTCAATCTCGCCTTGCAGCGACCAATGCCCGCGCCTGAGCTTGCGCAGCACATCGCTGCCGATGCCCGTCTGGGCAAAACTCAGGTCTGCGTCGGTGTCGAGCAAGGTGGACACATCAAAGTCATCGCTCAGGCTTTCTTCCAGCGCGGCCTGATTGTCCAGGTGCTGCTGCGCGGCAATCGGCGCGACCGCAGGCGCTGGTAGGGGCACGCGCTCCTTGGCCTTGATGGGTTTGACCTTGCCCACCGACAATGTGAAGAGGTCCTGTTCAGCCTTGAGCCGCTTGGCCCGTTCAGCCTGCTCGCGAGCGGCCTCTTTCTCGGCCTGCTGATGGGCTTTGAGCTGGGACATCACGCGTTTGAGGTCGTGCAGGGAACGCTGGTTCACATCAGCCCCTCTTTGGCCATGGACAAAGCCTTGCCCGGGGACACGATGCAATGGTCTAGCACCAGCACGTCGATGAGTTTGAGCGAGGATTTCAGCGTTTGAGTGAGCTGGATGTCTGCGCGGGAGGGTTGAACCTGCCCGCTGGGATGGTTGTGCGCGAGGATCACGGCGCTGGCCGACAAATCCAGAGCGCGCTTGACCACCTCACGCGGATAAACGCTGGTCTGGGTCAGGGTGCCGCGAAACATGGGGTTGAGTTCGATGAGCTGGTGCTGGGCATCAAGGTACATGATGGCAAACACCTCGTGCGGCAAATGCCCCAGGTGCAGCTGCAAGTGCTGTTGCACCAATTCCGGGGAGTTCATGACGTCGCGCTGGCGCAGCACATCGGCGCTGGCGCGACGGGCAAGTTCGAGTACCGAAGCGATTTGGCACCGTTTGGCCATGCCCCCCATGCCGTGCGACGCGCTCAGGCTGTCGGGTGAGGTATGCAGCAATTGCCCCAGGCTGCCGTGCGCGTCGATGAGGTCTTGCGCCAGAAGCAAGACATTGCGCCCAGGCGTGCCTGTGCCCAGCAAGATGGCGAGCAGCTCGGCATCGGACAAGGCAGAAGCCCCCCAGCGAAGCAATTTTTCGCGAGGCTGTAGAGTGGGAGGGAGTTGGGCGATCATGAGGCAGGCTTTCGACCCACATCATGCCCATGGACCAGCTTGTCATGGGGTGAACCACATCCTTTTTACAATGTGAGCCAGTTTACAAAGTCCAACATGAATACGCCGCTTTCAAATGACATTCCCCGTGTGGGACCTGGTGCATTCCTCACCCTGCATTACCGACTCAGCGGACCGCATGGCGATGTGGTCAATACCTTTGGTCAGGCACCAGCCACGTTGTCGTTGGGCAATCAAGAGCTCTCGCCACTCCTGGAACAGGCGTTGGTGGGTTTGCCCGAGGGCGCACACGAGTGCTTTGAATTTGAACCCGGTCTGGTGTTTGGGCAACGCAATCCCGATTTGCTGCAATGGGTCAGCAAGGCCTCATTGGCCCAAGCCGGCGAGGCCGTGGACGAATTGCAAGAGGGCGAGGTCGTGCAAGTCCCCACCGGGCAAGCTGGCCAACAGGTGGCGGGCATTGTGCGCAAGGTGCAAGTCGATGCGGCGCTGCTCGATTTCAATCACCCCCTGGCTGGGCAAGCCGTGCGCTTTGAAGTCCAACTCATTGGGGTGCTTTGAGATGACCACCTTGAATGAAATTGTGCTGGCCGAGCCCCGAGGATTCTGTGCAGGAGTGGACCGCGCCATCGACATCGTTGAGCGCGCGTTGACCTTGTTTGGCTCACCCATTTATGTGCGGCATGAGATCGTTCACAACACCCATGTGGTGGCCGATTTGCGCGCGCGCGGTGCCATCTTCATCGAAGACTTGGCAGAGGTGCCAGTCGGCGCGACCCTGGTTTTCAGCGCCCACGGGGTGCCCAAATCGGTGGAAATCGAGGCCGAGCGGCGGGGCTTTCGGGTCTTTGATGCCACCTGCCCCTTGGTCACCAAGGTCCATGTGGAGGTTGCCAAGCTGCGCCGTGAAGGCTATGAATTCCTGATGATTGGTCATGAAGGGCACCCCGAGGTCGAGGGCACCATGGGGCAGCTCGACGACGGCATTCACCTGGTTCAATGCCTGGACGACGTGGGTCGTGTCGAACCCGCGCAAACCGAGTTGCTTGCTGTGGTCACCCAAACCACGCTGAGCGTGGACGACACCGCCGACATCCTCAACGCCATTCGCCATCGATTCCCCAAGGTGAGAGAAACCAAGAAGCAAGACATTTGCTATGCCACCCAGAATCGCCAGGATGCCGTCAAGGCCTTGAGCGCCGAAGTGGATGTGGTCATTGTGGTGGGCAGCCCCACCAGCTCCAACAGCAACCGGCTGCGCGATGTGGCGGTGCAAAGGGGCTTGCCTGCCTACCTCATTGACGATGCCAGCGAGTTGCGTCCCGAGTGGCTCACGGGCGCAGGTCGCGTGGGCCTCACGGCGGGTGCCTCTGCACCCGATGCGCTGGTGCAAGGCGTGATCGACAAGCTCCGGCAATTGGGTGCCGTGGCGGTGCGTCGCATGCCCGGCGTTCAAGAGACGATTCAGTTTCCCTTGCCCAAAGGCCTCAAGGGTCCAGATGCGGCGCCATCCCCTGCGACCGCGCGCCTCTAGAATCCGGGCATGCTAGACATCACACTGCTTCGCCGCGATCTCGATTCGGTCGTGGCCGCGCTCAATCAGCGCAAATCCCCCCAGGCATTCCTTGATGTGGCCGCCTTCACCGCCTTGGAGAGCGAGCGCAAGACCTTGCAAACCCGAACCGAGGAGATGCAGGCTCAGCGCAACGCCCTCTCCAAGCAAGTGGGTCAGCTCAAGGCCAAGGGTGAGCATGCCCAGGCCGATCAGATCATGGCGCAAGTGGGAGACCTCAAAACCCAGCTCGAACAATCAGCCTTGCGCCTGGATGTGATCCAGACCGAGTTGCAGACCTTGCTGCATGCGGTACCCAACCTGCCGCTGCAAGGCGTGCCCGTGGGCGCAGATGAAACCGGCAATGTGGAGTTGCGCCGCTGGGCACCGAAGGGGCAAAACCCCGAGCCCTTGGGATTCGAAGCCAAAGACCATGTGAGCCTGGGCGAGCCGTTGGGCTTGGATTTCGAAATGGGCGCCAAACTCTCTGGTGCGCGATTCACCTTCATGCGTGGTCCGATGGCGCGCCTGCATCGTGCGCTCGCGCAATTCATGCTCGATGTCCAGACCCAGGAACACGGCTACACCGAGTGCTACACGCCTTACATCGTCAGTGCGCAAACCTTGTTTGGCACTGGGCAGTTGCCCAAGTTCGAGGCCGATTTGTTTGCTGCCAACAAAGGTGGACAAGATGGTGCAGAAGACCGTCAGGCGCTCTACCTCATTCCCACCAGTGAAGTGACGCTGACCAATGTGGTGCGAGACCAAATCTTGGCCGAATCTGAATTACCCATGCGGCTCACCGCACACACTCCGTGCTTTCGCTCCGAGGCGGGCAGTGCAGGGCGCGACACTCGGGGCATGATTCGCCAGCACCAGTTTGACAAAGTGGAGATGGTTCAGATCACCCACCCCGACCACAGTGCTCAGGCACTGGAAGACATGACCGCGCATGCCGAGGCCATCTTGCAAAAGCTGGAGTTGCCCTACCGCGTCATGCTCTTGTGCACGGGCGACATGGGCTTTGGCGCGGCGCGCACGCACGACCTAGAGGTGTGGCTGCCGGGGCAAAACGCATACCGTGAGATCAGCTCGGTGTCCAACTGCGGCGCATTCCAAGCCAGGCGACTCATGGCCAGATTCAAAAATGCGCAAGGCAAAAATGATTGGGTTCACACCCTCAATGGCTCAGGCCTGGCCGTGGGTCGCGCCTTGGTGGCCGTTTTGGAAAATCACCAGCAGGCCGATGGCCGCATCCGCATTCCGCAGGCCTTGAGGCCCTACCTCAACCACCAAGAATGGCTCGTGCCTTGAGCCACTACCCTATTGGGAGATGATGCAATGACCCCCTCACTTCTGACATCGCATCGGCTCCTTGTCGCGACCAGCTTGCTGCTGGCCTTGGCGGGTTGTGCCAACACCTCGCTCATGGGCTCTGACACTGCCGCAGCGCCTTCGGCATTCAGCGGTCTGGAGTTGCTGGGGCAAACCGAATTGCCAGCCGGCAGCAAGATCATTGCCGGCCAATCCCTGATCATTGGTGCGGGGGATAACTGGGTGGGCAAGGTGGTGTTGGATGCAGGCCAGGATGCGGCATCGTCCTACGCCTTTTTCCTTCAGGCGCTGCCAGGCAAAGGCTGGAACCTCTTGTCTGCCATTCGTGGACCCAGAAGCATTTTGGTGTTCAACAAAGCCGATCGCACCGTCACCATCGACATTGCTGAGGGCATGGCTTTGAGCAATGCCAAGATCGAACTCACCATGGCACCTCGCAACGCCATGGTTCTCACACCGAAAAAACAGTGATGCGCTCTGGGTGCTGACCTGGGCGGCGCTGCCCCTCGGATAGAATCCAACCCGACCGCGGAGAGGTGGCAGAGTGGTCGAATGCACCGGATTCGAAATCCGGCATACGGATTCATCCGTATCGGGGGTTCGAATCCCCCCCTCTCCGCCAGAACAAGACCTTCGAACCTGCTCAGCGGGCTTCGAGGGCGCCCAGAGCCCCGCACCACGCGGGGCATTTTGCTATGAGCTCCTGACTGACCCCATCGCCACCCCCCCTCGAAAACCGTCTCAAACCCCGTTTCGTCTCAGGACCTCCTGACTTTTGGGGCGTGGTACGGCGCTGAGGGTTTTGCAGCGATGGGGGGAATCAGCGCCGTACCGTTTGAACAAAGGGACCGCCCGACTCCGTTCTTCCCCGCTGCTCAGAAGGACAGCAAAGTAGGTTGAGCGCACCTGAACCAGCTTGCGATCAGTAGACCCCGCATATAGGGTTCACTTTTCGGTCGGCGACAACAGCCACTTAGGCACTTGTTACGAGACTCGGTCAAATAATTTTTTCCAATATCCGGAGTGGCGTTCAGCCAGTTCGGAAAGCGTACGAAGTTCATTGCCTTGGATCGGAGTCGCCCTGTAGTGCTCGAGAAGCCGCTTGTAGACGAGTCCGCCGACTGCCTGAATAGGCCAGTCAAATTCCCTTCGTGCGACAAGTCCCAGGATGCATGCAGCGGGCGTTCCATTCAGTTCCTGTGCTGCCGATCGAATCTCATTCTCGGACGCAGCCTTGCGCTCCCTGTGAGGCGCGGTTGCCTGCAGTTTGGCCGCCTTTCGTTCGGCTCGACGCTCTGAGATAGCCTCTAGCGTCTGAGTCGCAAGATAGGCCCTCCGCCTTTCGTACTCGCGATGCTGATAGTCGATGTTGGCTCGTAATTGTTCGCCGGCAGGTGTCCCTTCAAGGGGCACAAGAAGTTCGCCGCCAACGCCAAAAAATGAAATTTCCGAGATCACGTGTTGGCGTGTGTTCAAACCGGATTCGCCCAGACGCTAGATTTGGCATCATCAAGAATGATGGGGGTGAACGCCAATGTTGAAACCACGATTTATCTGCCCGACACTCCCAAAAGAGTAAAAGCGGCGCTTGTTCTTCATACCAGCAGTGGCCTTAAGGAAGCGGATCATATTCATCAGGGGTTTTTCGAGGTGCCCGTTAGTCGGACATCAGGATATGCTAAGGGCCACGACACCTGTTGCGATCAGGATTGCGCCAAGAAAGCGAATCCAGCGGTCGCCTTCGCCCAGTAAATGTCCCCCAATTAACGCTGCAAACAACATTGAAACTTCGCGGGCCGGTGCGACATGCGAGAGTGGCGCTGTTTGCATCGCGTATAAAACCATGACATAGGAAATTGGGCTAATCGTTCCGACGAAGAGCGCATATTTCCATTGTTTTTTCCAATGTATCCATGCGGTTTGTCGATCGTTCAACACGACCGGTGCTAAAAATAATACTCGAACAACGTTGCCCAGATAGTCCACGAGAATCGGCGACAGCAGAACAACCTTGACAGCATAGCCATCTACCAGGGTATAGCTGGCAATAAAAACCCCGGTGAGTAAACCATAGCGCAAACCTGCAAGACGACGCTTGTGGTTTTCAAAGTCTTCTGGGCTGGCATCGGGGGCGATTTTCCAGTTCAGCAGGATTTTGGGCCCTCCGGCGATCAGGAACACGCCGCCGATGATGCCAGCGATTCCGAATGCACCCATTGTGGAGATGGACTCCCCAAGCCAAATCAGGGCAGTCAAAGAGGACAGTAGCGGTCCAGTGCCTCTTGCCAATGGATAAACAACGGTCAGATCAGATTTGCGATAACCTCGCAGGAGAACTACGTAATAAAGAACATGCAAAATCCCACTCGCGAGAATAAAACTCCATTCGAATATCGCCCACCCTGACACAGAATTCCATGCAAACCATACCCCAACTGGTGCCCAAACGAGCATTAATACGGAGGCCGTGAAAAATGCAAAACGCGCGTCACCCCCTGCTTTTTTTGCGACGATGTTCCACACCGCATGTATGAATCCGGCTGAGAGAACAAGTGAGAGGGCGACGGTGTTCATTCTGGAATTTTCGGGGCACTATCGGGTGAAATTCCAGATCGCCTGCAGGTTCGGGAGCCGACCGCATTCTTCAGATCGACTGAATGGCAGTCCGGTAAAAGTTGTTCAAATTCTGCCCGATTTCGACGCAGACGCGACTGGACAGGATACCGTCAAGATGCTCGACCGGTTCGCGTTCATGGGTCATCAGCATACCAGGTACTGCGCTAGTCTCCCGCCCAAATTTGGATTAGGCTCACCAAAAATGATTGGAGAGAATTAAATGCCCAAGAACTTTGATGAGATGGAGAACAGCAACACCTCCTGCAATCCCAGTATTCATGAGGTCTCAAGCGCTAGGCGGCGACTGGTTCTGAAGGGCAGCGTAGCGTCGGTCGCAGCGACCATCGCACCGTTCGGTGCTTTAAGTGGATGCGCTTCGGTGCCTGGTGTTTCGGTGCCGGGTGTCTTACCGGCGTTGGGATTCAAAGCGGTGCCGCCCGATCAGGGCGACCGTCTGGTCGTCCCCGAAGGTTATACGGCCAAACCGATTGCGGCCTGGGGCGAACCCGTTGGCATCGCAGGCAACATGCCCGCCTTTCGGTGGGACGCATCGAACAGTTCCGATGAGCAATCGGTTCAGATGGGAATGCATCACGACGGTCTGCACTTCTATGCGTTGGACAACAGATCCGATCGTGGGTTGCTGGCGATGAATCATGAGTACACCGATGATGGCTTGCTACATCCGGGTGGGATGACGAACTGGTCGGCCGAAAAGGTCAGAAAGAGTCTCGCTGCGCATGGTCTGTCGGTGATTGAGGTCGAAGCCAAAGACGGGCAATGGTCGATGGTCAGGCCGTCTAAATACGCGAGACGTCTCACCATGAACTCGCCCTTTGCGATCGGTGGGCCAGCGCAAGGTCATCCGTTGATGAGAACGAAGGCGGACCCGAGCGGCAGCCTGGTGTTGGGAACATTAAATAACTGCGCCAGCGGGATCACCCCTTGGGGGACTTACCTGTCGGGCGAGGAGAACTGGGCGAATTACTTTGATGCGCCGCGAAAGCCCGATGCGCATCAGCAACGCTGGGGACTGAAGTCTCGAAGTACCTACCGTTGGCCCGAGTTTGATGAGCGCTTCGATCTGGAGAAGAACGCGAATGAAGCCAACCGGTTTGGCTGGATCGTTGAACTGGATCCCATGGACCCGACGAGCACGCCGATCAAGCGCACGGCTCTTGGCCGCGCTGCGCACGAGGGAGCTTGGGTGGCGGTGACCCGATCGGGTAAGGCGGTGGTGTACTCCGGCGAGGACGCCCGCTTTGAATACATCTACAAATTTGTCAGCCGCGATTCGATCAAACCCGCTGGCAACGGGTTGAGCGCGGCGCAGGCGAACCGGGAACTGCTCGACCACGGCACGCTTTACGTCGCCAGATTCGGGTCCGGCGGCCGCGGTGAATGGATTCCGTTGGTCCATGGCCAGGGCCCGCTGACCCCGGATCAAGGGTTTGGTGACCAGGGTGAAGTCCTCATCAAAGCGCGCCAGGCGAGTGACTTGCTCGGGGCCACCAAAATGGACCGGCCAGAATGGCTCGCGATTGATCAGAAAACGGGTTGGGTGTACTGCACGTTGACCAATAACAGTGCCCGGGGCACCTCAGGCAATCCCGGCGTTGACGCCGCCAATCCTCGGGCGAATAACGTGATGGGGAGCATCATCCGTTGGAAGGAAGACGCAGATTTCGACGCAACGGGATTTGTCTGGAATCATCTGGTTCTGGCGGGTGATGCAGCCAATGAGCGCGCTGAAGCCAAAGGCAACATCAAGGGCGACATATTCGCCTGCCCGGACGGGATTGCCTTCGACAGGCGGGGCATTTTGTGGATTCAAACCGATACCCATGCGACTCAGATGTATCGGGGTGAGTTTGTCCGAATTGGCAACAATCAGATGCTCGCGTGTGACCCCCAGACGGGAGAGGTCAAGCGGTTTCTCACAGCACCGACGAACTCTGAAGTGACGGGAGTGACCTGGACGCCGGATGGGCGGACCATGTTTGTGAATATTCAGCATCCTGGGGAAACGCCGACCGATCGCAGTAATCCGTCGGAGCCGTCCAAGTATTCCAATTGGCCGGACTATCGCTCGGATGGGCGTCCACGTTCAGCGACGATCGTCGTTCAGCATAAGGACGGCCGTGTCATTGGCAGTTGACGCTACGCTTTTGAACGCCGGCCAATGTCTGGCAAGTGCATCCTGAGGTGCATTAAAATTTCGAGAATGATCTTTGTAACGACGTAGCCCCCTACTTCAGGCGATCAGATGATTCGAGCTGGCGAATTTATCCTCAGGGCGTATCAAGATGCCGACGCCGCGGAGATGGCGGCGGCTGTTCGGGAGTCATCTGAGACCGTTGGAAGGTGGATGACATGGGCGAAGCCCGATTTCAGTGAATACGATGCGCTGTGTTGGTTTGCCACCTGCCAGACCGCGAGATCCACTGGTTCAGGCCATCAGTTCGGCATCTTTACCTCAGACGGCCACTTTGTAGGCGGCTGTGGGCTGAACCAGTTTTCGGCTGCCAATAAATTGTGCAATCTCGGTTACTGGGTTAGGCAATCAGCGCAACGCCGTGGCGCGGCAACGTCGGCCACGATCGCGCTGCGGGACCTTGCACTTCAGTCGCTTCGCCAAGCGCGCGTTGAGATCGTGGTCGCAGTGGGCAACGAGCCGAGTCTTGGCGTTGCGAGGAGAGCGGGAGCCATCTACGAGTGTATTGCTCGGAATCGCCTGCAGGTTCATGGGCAAGCCAAGGATGCACATATGTTTCCATTTACGTTGGACGCACCTGCATAGCCTATGCCTGACCAGGGATTCGGAACGATTGCTATCTGCCATCGCTTGACTATTCTTTTGAGGATCTGCCGGAACCGACCTCGAGTTTGATCGGCTTAATTGGTTTGGCGATGTAGGCAAATATATGGGTATCAGGCAGGTTGGTGGCGTCACCATTCAGGCCAGGCACTGGCTAGAGTGTCACTGTGGCTGCGTGGTCCCGGAGCTCGAACTGCCACAGGGCATCGTTAATCCGCGACGCTGCGATTGCTCGATCTGCCGCCGCAAAGGCGCGATCTTGGCATCGGTCTCTCTGGATGGGATTCGTATCGTCCAAGGGGGAGAATATCTTCAGTTTTACCAGTTCAACACCGGGGTAGCAAAGCCCTACTTTTGCAGTATCTGCGGCATCTACACCCACCATCAGCGCCGCTCGTTTCCGGATCAATATGGTTACAACGTTGGCTGCCTTGAAGGCGTCAATCCCTTCTTGATACCCGATGTGCCAGTCAATGACGGGGTGCATCATCCTGCGGATCGAACATCATCGGGCGCACCTGATGCCAAAAGTTGAGAGGTGCTCGAAGCGTTCCGATTCAGACGGGGTAGCCAGTAAAACCACCATGCGCATTGAAATCGACAATCCTGCCCGAACCGATATGCTCGCACTGCTCGAAGAGCATTTGCGAAACATGCATGAACTCTCGCCCCCGGAGAGCGTGCTTGCCCTTGATGTGTCTGGGCTCAAGAGTACAGACATGACCTTTTGGTCTGTTCGCGAAGGGGATCTGCTGCTTGGGTGCGGTGCCCTCAGGCAGCTCACTTTGGAGCACGGTGAAATCAAGTCAATGCGCACGCCGGCAGCCAGCGGTATGCCCGCCACGTTGTAGGCAAAGGACAGGAACAAATTCTGCCGGATGTTCTTCATGGTGGCGTGCGAGAGCTTGCGAGCACGCACGATGCCCATCAGGTCACCCTT
>JACCDO010732227.1_pt1 | contig 52134 bp, 23 predicted proteins | sample 7446101 | NCBI WGS metagenome assembly JACCDO01 (sample SAMN15323440, study PRJNA562643) | freshwater metagenome | isolation source: river surface water | place: USA:Blue River Watershed | collected 2017-08-16 | reverse complement strand
TCTTTGAATGCTCTAAATGTCAAATGGAAATGAGACCAGCTAAAGGTCGAGCTGAAGTTATATTTGGTCGCGAAAGATTTCGTTGTTCAGGGCCGAGTAACAAGTATGAGGAGAGAAGTAGAGAAGTAGAATAAGAGAAGAAGGTATAATAAGAGGAGAAGAGGCGTTATAGGAGAGGTGTAAGAGGAGTTGAGAGCCTAGCTACTACCGAGAGTAGGTCATTTAATATATACTGCTACTGCCGTACCCACACTCCTCTATTACTGCCATTACTAACATTGTTATCATTACTAACACTGTTGTCATTACTAATGAAGCTGCCACTCTGAATAGTGCGTGTGTAGCTGTCCTCTAACTGCTACATGAGAGAACTTCATTGATGCGGCCTCAATCTGGTGATGCACTTCGCAAAAACTCAGTTGTTGTTGTTGGGATCGTTGTCTCACAATGCACCGTTTGACGTTGCTTCTCGCGCTGTGTCTCTTGCTACTGTGTCTAGCGAGTGGCAATAATTTCTTCCATCAAGTACCTGAGCAGCATAAGCTAGCTCCTGGATGGCAAGAGCCTGGCCTTTGGCGTCCCAAGTGGATAATGGATCGTGTATTCACTAGCAATGACGGCAAGATACTTAAGAAAGACAGAGTCTATTTTAAGTTGAAAAGTGATAGAACAATGAAAATATACACAACAAAATCACGACCATTACTTGAAATAGGAAAAAAGAATAACAATAAAAATAAGAAAAAGAAATTATTTGAAACTGGTAAAGAAAAAATGGCATCACTCGAGGACCAGTACAAGTCCATGAAGTCTGATGAGTCGCAGTTCACTATAGACGGCACCTGGTGGTGGCAAGATGCTTCCCCGTTGCCACAAGGAAAAGTCAAACTAGAAACTAGAGAAGGTGCCAACAAGGAGAAGATAAGACATGATACCAGATGTGATTGGGGCAAGTTAGATGGTTATGCTGCCAATTTTAGGATAGGAAAAATATTTAAATATAAACTAAGTGAGAGTGGTGTGCCGCTAGGAGACTTTCAAGTGGGATCCTTCACGATACGCGTCAATCCTCACCGACCGCTAGTGAATAAAGAATACGTGGCATTTCAATAATGTAATATATACAATTTTATATGACTATTCTACATTTCATCATCATTCTGTGGAGCTAACGTCTGACGGAACATCTCCAACGTCATCTTGATGCCAGCACTGATAGTGGCGGTGCCATCCACCAGCGACTTGCAGAGCATACTCAGCGACTTCTTGTCAATGATATTAGATAAATACAGCAGTAAGTGCACGTCACGCAAGATGCCTTTGATGTCTCTGCTGTTCATATTGCCGAGGTTCTTGTGTAAGTGTCTCATTGCTGAGGCGCTCAGTTTCTGATCAGTTTTCAGCTCATCGGCAGTGGGAAAGTAGTGTTCATAAGTCACCTCATTTATTGATGGATTGACGGATTCAAATGATAAGATTGGTAGCGGTACGGACAGCAAGAAGCAGTCAACGTTGTTGCTTTCCGTGCTCTGGATTAGTACCGTGCCATTTAAAGCTACTAAATTGCCATTACTCGAGTCCCCAACCGAATCAGCGACAAGAATGCGGTTTTTACACAGCTCATTGGCTTGATCGCTGAATTGGAAAGCTTCTACTTTGAACCCTTTGCTACTGCTGGATTTTGGCGTCTTACTGCCATCACTAGAAACGTCTGCAGCTAGCGATAAAGTAATAAATGTGGTGGTATTACTAGCGTAGGGAAGTAGCTCCAAAACAGTGGATACGTGATCAGGACTCCACATTACATCGCTAATTTGTCCCATACTAATGGCGGCTCCTACTATAGACAGTCCTAAGTCGCTGGCAATAGACAGTAACACACTCATAAGTGCGACCTTCTCTATTCTTGCGGATGGTTTGAATGATTTATCGTTGTTGCTGTTACTGCACAACTCACATGCGGCGTGAACCTCTACACACTCGCTTGATACATATTCTTGAACTGTTTTTTTATTCTTATTGACCAAAAACTTTGATCCTATTGATGTAGTGCTAATTTGTCTTTGGTTTACTTTACCAAGTAACAATGCAACACCACCATGCTTGCTAATTCTATTTAATATTCTACCTGTAGACGGTGATAATATCACTGATCTACTGCTATTAGCCTTCTGACGTGTAATTTTCATTAAACTTTTCCTGTGTTTCTCTATATCTGCAACTGTTTTGATTCCTTTTTTAGTAGTCGTCTGTCTAGTTATTCCTTTCGTTGATGAAGTAGTACTCGTATTGGTACTGGGCTTGATACTGGGAATAATGGTAAGTAAGTCGCCATCAGACACTTGTATGGCCTCACTGAGATCCGTAGAGTTATATATAGCATTATTGAAAGAAATAGCATCATTTAATGACACAATATAACCTTTAGCTAGCATATCTTGCCGAAATTGATTAATATTTAATTTCCCTTCGCCCTCCGCACCTTCTGCTTCATGTCGAATCACTTGACCATTAGAGAGTCGAATACGGAGCAGCACAGCTTCAACCCCTGCCAGTACGAAGCTGAGCACGCTGATGATACACAAATATTGCCACTTCATCGCCGAAATGTTGTTAATTTTTTGCTTACCTATTTAGAGGTTCCGCAATCCGCAGAAAATTCAACTAGTAAGTTGATGTCATAATCACACCAATTATATAAGAAAGGAAGGCACAATATAGTTGTAACTAACAAGTTTAAGGGCAAAATGCCACCTCGGTGTCTACTCTGACTGAGACTAAAATTCCATACAATATAATTTGATTTAATTCAGCAGCTAACACTGGCACACAACGCTTTAGCAGCTAACACTGGCACACAACGCTTTAGCAGCTAACACTGGCGCACAACGCGTGAAGTTCCCAAAAGGCCAAACCCTAACAGGACGGGCCGTTGGTGAAAAAAATGGTTGTTTGAAAAGTCAAATTTGGATAGTTCCCTCGCATTAGCCGCTGTCTTTGGTGGAAGTAGCAGGATGCGCAGGCAGGTGGTCGTCGATGATAAGGTGAGTCTCGTTACATAAATTGCATTCAAATCGCTGGATCTATTGGTCCAGACACTGTGTAGAAGCAACAGCAGTGGAAAATGACCATGATATAACCTCTTAAACACCTCTAACAAACCTCCAAATGCTTCATTATGCGGTGTTAAGTTGCGTCTGATTGGTGGTTTGTAATGTGGATTAGATGCATAATAATGCATCAATCTCCCTCCGCATTACATACTATAAGCTTGCTACTTCTAGACTTAACTGACATAACTGACATTACTTCTTACTTACATCTTCCTACTTATAGTCGGATGAAATGATGGGATATCCAAGAGGATGTGGTTGCAATGTAGCTGAGATGTTACAGTTGATGATAAGAGAGCAAAGAGATCATAATTATCATAAGTTTGGGGAGACATACATCAAGTATCGCAAGGTCGTTGCTGAGTGGATGATTGAAGTTTGCACCTATTTCAATCTTCATATTACCACCACTCACTCTGCCATAGCATATTTGGATCGATTACAACCAAATGAAAAGTTTTCACGTTTTGAGTGGCAAATGCTAGCTATTTGCTGCATCCTCGTTGCCTCCAAGTACAACGAGTCCGAGGAGCATGTGCCCGATCTACGCACGTTAGAAGATATTTCACAGCAAAACTTATCAAAAGAAACCATTTTGAATTATGAGTTGTGGGCGCTCAAGAGAATGGGCTGGAAATTGAATGCTCGTGTACCAGTTGTCTTCCTTGTGTCGTACATGCAGCTAGGTATTTGCTTCGATGATGACGCTTTCGACCCACAGTTGCTGAAAGACGACGACACCATCGAGTCCCTCACTCAAAGAGGTAAGTTACATTGACTTATTTACATGCATTACCGACTGTAACTCGCCTTTTCCCTCTCTTAGAAATCATTCAATACGCATCAACTTGTTTACTAAACGCAAGTCTGAAATCGTTCCGAGCATCGGATATCGCGTGCGCTATTCTATACATGGTGCGCAGATCTCTCGACATCAAGCCAATCTGGCGCGAAGAGCTGACCCAAATCACGTCCAATGATCCATTGAACACTGAAGTCAGTGAAATTATCTTCTTATTAGGTGCCGTGTTCACTCCTACAACAATGTTTGAACCAAGTGTTGCTAGCGACAGTCACGACACCTTCACTCCAACCAAATCCAACAACTTGAGCGTGGTAACGAGTCATGATGTGACACCAGAGCAAGACAAGGAAAATCGTAACATCAACCAGAAACACGAACTATTGGTGTCTCCTGACGGTGTTGTTGCTGCGTTGGAGTTCAATTGAGCTTGTAATCTTGTTGTAGATAAAATTTATGTCTTTTCCCACCGAACGCCAAGGATTGAGCCGTTGTGTAAACGACCCATTACCTGCCACGTGGCTTTACTAAGTACTAGCTTATTAAACTGTAAATAATCATTATTTTCAATGAATACGTAAGCTTTGGAGCCGAGACGGTGGCGCCAGGCGCGCACTCGGTGATCTAACTCAGTGGAAAGACCAGCTGGTCTAAGGCCGCGGGCCGCTCTTTTGCATGCATCAGCATGTTGAGTGAGGTACACAACTGTGCAAAGAGAAGAACACATGCTCGCACTATTGCTGGTGGTGCTGCTGGGATGCGCGCATGCACTTCGTCTGTCCCCACACCGTTCGCTTCGCATGGCAAAAGTGGGAGATGCGAATTTGGATTGGCCCAATCTAGGCTTTGAGTATCGTCAGACGGCGTCATATGTGCAAGTAGACTACAAAGATGGAAAATGGGGACCTTTAGAGCTAAAGCAGGATCCTTATGTGAAGATTCACATCGGGGCAACTGCATTGCATTATGGACAAGCTTGCTTTGAAGGATTGAAAGCTTTTCATTGTAAAGATGGGAATGTTAGAATATTTAGACCACAAGAAAATGCAGCAAGAATAGCTCGATCATGTGATAGAGTATGCATGGCAAAGCCTTCAACAGAAATGTTTATGGATGCATGCAAATTAGTAGTAAAAGAAAACCTAGCATATGTGCCACCATATGGGACTGGAGGAGCACTATATATTCGTCCCGTACTATATGGGAGTGGACCTCGCATTGGTTTGCAGCCAGCAGAGACTTACACCCTCATAGTGATGGCGTTACCTGTAGCAGACTACTATAAAGGTGGACTGAAGGGGGTACCAGCATTTGTTATTGATGACTATGACAGAGCAGCACCACGAGGAGTGGGTAGTGCCAAAGTAGCTGGTAACTACGCCGCTGACTTATTGCCGAATATGGCAGCCAAGAAAGCGGGTTATCCAATCGGATTGTACCTGGACGCCAAGACTAATAGTTACGTTGAGGAATTTTCCACATCCAATTTTTTAGCAATTGATAAAAATGGTGCGTACGTTACACCTAAGAGTGACGCCATCCTCGCTAGTGTAACCAACAAAAGCTTGATGGAACTAGCTGCGGACGAGGGATTAGACGTGCAAAGACGGCAGGTTTCCATCAACGAAGTCATGCAAGGAAACTTCAACGAAATCGCTGCATGTGGCACCGCAGTCGTGGTTACACCTGTGAATAAGGTAGTGTATAAAGATAAAGTAGTGAATATTGGCTCACCTGAGAACCCAGTTGGACCCGTGATGAAGAAGCTGTACGATAGAGTCCGCTCGATCCAGAAAGGTGAGGAGAAGGACAAGTTTGGATGGATGGTGGACGTGTAGTCAGTGGATGACAGAGACGAATAGGGCGTAGTTACTGGGCCTCGGCCTCCTTGTGAATATTTAATTACATTATATCTCAATAGGCTTAATGACTGGGTTCTTAATATGGCGCATGTTGGCTCCCGCTTCAGTGGGCTTGAAGGGCGCATTGCCACCGTATGGCTTGGGTAGCCCGGTGTCGTCGGGGATGTAAGCCGTTGGACGAGGTAGTGCCGCGGTTTTCACCATATGAGCCATTTGAGCATTTTGCATTTCTTCTTGGCGTCGAATGGAGGACTCGGCTTGCGCTGCTTTCTTGCGTTCCTTTCGAGTCCAATCCTTGACCGCTTCCTCATTAGGTGCCTCGCCGTGATCCAATTTCCACTTGGCATCATCTAATAATTTTTCTCGTTGAGATTTTTCTTGTTGTAATCTTAAAGCAGTAGCTTGATACATAGATAGCTCACTCACTGATGCTAACATCTTCTTTGTGGTCATGGTGATGCGGTGTTGCAGGTCATTGAGCTCGTCAGCTAGCAGCTTCGCTCCATCCCGCTTGTTCAACGCCTGTACTCGCAGCCTTTCACTCAGTGCAGACACCTCCTCAAAGATGAGCTCTTTCTCTAGTAATTGCTCACGTTTCAAGTCTAAACGATGCTCTAAAATCTTGATCTTGGATGCTAACTGCTCCATATCTGGGTCCTCGCCCTCCAACGGACGCCAACGATCAACATTCTGCGGATCTTCGAGTTGAATACTCAACTCTTCCGTTCTCTTGCGCTCTTCCACCAGCTCCGCCTCCAACTGCGCGATCTTATTGCGATTTACATCTAATTCAGGAAGTCTTTTCCGTGCAGCGTTGTACTGTCGCTTCAACTCCTCCGTCTGCAACCGAACCAATCGCAGCTCTTCTTCTAGCTTAATCAGCGTCATTTCTCCCTTCTTATTCGCTTCCTGCTGCTGGTTGTTGCGCTCATACAAGATACAAAGCTCGTCGTTGCGGTCGATGAGCTGGACACCAATCATATTCCGCTCCTCCACGGCGCGCTCGTACTGCTTCTTGATGTCGATCATGTCCTTCTCCAGGTTGTTGATGACTACATTCAGCTTATCTATTTCTTGCATTTGCTGTTCCACACTACTTTGCTTGCTGCGGTACTCAGATAGGAGGCGATTCATGTCCTGTCGAAGGGAGTCGCGGTGACTGCAAGCTTGTGTGTGAGCTGTTCTCTCCTTTGACAACGCGAAGTCTTTGGCTGACGACTCGTTGCTGAGGATCTCCACCTCGTTGTTGAGGATGCGGATCTTCTCCTTCATCTCCGCGAGGGACTGCACACTTATTTGAATCAAATTTACATATTTATTGCGCTCATTCTTAACTATGTCGTACAACGCAGTGAACTCCTTGATGCGGTTGGCGACTTCGTTGCACCTCTTCGTCAGGTCCAACACCGACAGCTCCTTGATGATCACATGTTGCCGGGCGTCCTTCTCATTCTGCACTATTCTCGCACTCTCACGACTGATAATATCCCGCTGCGCCGACAGCACTTGCAACAGCTTGGATTGTCTCTTACTCTCGGCCATGTGGCTCACGACCTCTCCTTCTAACTCATCCACTTCCGCCAACACTTTCTCTAATTCCTGCTTCTTATCTGCTTCCACGCCCTCTTGTTGCAGGAAGTATGCCATAAGCACGTCGACTTCCTCCTTCAACTTATTCAATTCCTTCTGTTTTCTGTCTCTGTCTTCCTTGTAAGTGATCAACATCGCCTCTTCGTCACTGAGCTGCCCTTCAAGCGTAGGTAAAATCTGTTTAATAGAGTTCACAATGACTTGCTTCTTGCGCAGCTGCCGCTTCACGTTATCATAATCCTTCTTGCAGAAGGAAAGTTGATCAATGTTATGGCGCAGTTGACTATCGCACTCCTTCTTGTTAGCGTTACTCTCCAGCTTCGCGACCGTGAGGTCGTTATTGAACGCCTTCACGCCCTCCAAGTTGGACTTGACTATGGCGACGTCCTGCTCGCGCTGTTCGATTGTTTGCCGTTTTAATTCTAGTTTTTCTAATAAAGAGTCTTTTAATTTCTTGGCATCTTCACGCTTCTGTGCTTGTTTCTCCACGTCGGCGTCCATTTGCTTCTCTCTTCTACGTAGTATACGCAACTCTTCTTCTAGTGTTTCTACAGCCTTTACTATAGCCTCTATCTGACGTGCAACACGAGATGGTTCCACTGATGCAGATGCTAATATTTCTTTACTCTTACTTAAAATAGCATTTTTATCAGCTTGAACTTGCTCCAACTGGTCTAATGTAGCAGACAAGCTATTCTTTTGGATCGTCTCTTTCTCGTAGATCACCTCCATCTCAGCGCACTCATTCGTCAATGAAGTGATATCTTCCTTATATTTAGTAAGTACGGGGACAACAAGATCATGATTCTGCTTATGCAATGCTTCTAATGCATTTGTAAGCTCGTCATGAATCTTTTTCAATTCGTTTAATTCAAACTTTGCAACTGTTTCCCTCTGCTCTGTGTACTCCAACTCCTTCTGTAATGAGTTTCTATTCTCTTCCATTTTACGTAGTTTTGATGTTTCTTCTGCTTCTTCCAACACTGACTTCTCATACAAAATCTTTTCAGATAAGATTTCATTCGTTACTACTTTCAGCTTCTTGGTAACATCTTGGTCAGATAACTTCAGACCCATCCATACCTCGCATAATTTGTAATACCTTTGTTTCAAGAAATCTGCATCTTCATCGGTAACTGTTCTGGTTCTCAGAAGCTCCCCAAGCAATGAGTATGCAACAGAGTCGTTTGCCTCAGCCAGAGCTAATGACCCGATCTCCTGCGCACGGCTCATGACTCTTTTCCTTTCCTATATAACTGTCTGTTATAATCTGGCGACGCTGGGACCGGGTCAAGACAGAGGGGCTGAAGCGGATTTGTCTCTCTTTTAAAGCAGAAAGTGAAGAGGCTAAGGGAAGGTGATACAGTGGCTAAGACACATCAGTTGTAATTGAAGGTCCGTTGGGTCATTACAAATCAGGTCACAAGAAACGGCATTGATACAGTGCTGACTACCGCAGAAGCCATATTCCAGTCGGAATTGAGTAGTCGATTGAAATAACTCTTCTTTCTACTTGTCAGCTTCTCTTTTTGCCGATCTTGTGGGTGTGTAACTCAATTATCATCTACCTAGCAACCAACTCTTACGCCCTGATTCAGGCTGAAAAAATTCTGAATTCGCCAAAAGTTTAGGAAAAGAAACCCAACAACTTGGTTGTAGGAATGGATGACGAATGGATCGAAGTCCCCGATAGGAAGAAGAAGCCAGAGAGGGATCGCGTTGCCGCAGGGGGAAAGCCTGCTTACTTCAAACCTGTTAAAACTGATAAAAATGAGTTCAAAAGTGTATTTCCTAAAGCAGTCTTAAAGCGCGGAGAGCCGTTGATTGCTGGAGGAGCCAGTAGCAAGACAGGTGGAAGTGCAAGTGCTAGTGGTGGCATTGCCAAGCCTCCATCTAACCAGCCGATAAATAGTAAGCCAAAAGCAGTTATTGTGAATAAACCAGTGGACAATGTAGGAGTAAAGCCACAAAAACGCCAACCAGTTGCCTTATTTGACTTGATATTAGCCCCCAAAGTGAAACAAAGCAAGCCTGAAAGTGTAGCAGTGAAACCAACGGTGAGTAGTAGTAGTAGTAGTAACAAAGGAATCGACCGTGATGCTAAGACAAAGCATAAGCTTGACTCGGTAGCATACTATGACGAGAACAACAAACTTACAATGAGGACAAAGAAGAAGAAGCTGTCGATCATAAAGAAGAAGATATTGCTGGAACGACTGAATCGATATGTAAAAATGAAACAAGCTGAAATAGCTGCGACTCCCGTTCCCTTGGAAGGCGAGGGGGGCAACGAAGTGCTGTGCATACTAAACTTTGTGCAGCAAGATGAGCTGCAGGACCACGACGAGAGGAAGGAGATAGAAGAGAACGTCAAGGAGATTGTCGCTCCATTCGGGTCGCTCGTTTCTGTTTCCTTCGGTCCGGGCGCTGGTAGTGAAGATCAGATAGTTTACGTGAGATTTGGCAGTGCCAGCGCTGCTTCTGCTGCGTCTATTTCGCTAAACGGATTCGTGATTGGTGGCAACACAATCAGAACGTACACCGCATCCAGCACCCAGCTGCCGCTATCATCGCTCAGTGGCGACGATAGTCCCGGCAATCGAGATGATGATGAGCAAGTCCTCGTGACAACCACTTCGGCGGACACAGCCGAGATGGCAGCTGTCGTATGCTTGGAGAACTTGGTTTTCGAAGGCGATGTAACCGACGCAGACGAAACCAACGAAATGCTGCAGGATGTGCGTCGGCTATGCAGCAGCAAAGATGACTACTTGACCTCGATATGGATAGAATCGGTTGCTACTGCCGCACAAAATGCGCCCAGTGGCAAGTCAGTAGCGCTAGCTGCGCCTTGGGGTGTAGTAGAGTATTTTTCTATTGATACTGCAGTCGCTCGCTGCAGGGATTTGCACGGTGTCGTCATAGGCGGCACCCGCATCGAGGCTTGTCTATACGATTACGAACTGTACAAGCAAGGCGTCTTCACTGAAGAAGGGTTGATTCCGTGCGCACACACTTCGCTGGATAGCGACTATGCTATCAAGATACTCGGATTCATCGAAGACGGCCAAGTGGAGGATGAAGACGAGGCAAGTGACATCAAGGAGGAGCTGCACAAGCTAGTGAGCGACCTACTACCTGAAGGGGATGTAGGCGCCGTCAAGGAGGTAGTCTTCACCCCTTCGAGGTCGCATGTCAACTACCACGACACGTTAGTCGCGCTACACCTGTCTCTTGATGGCTGTCGCAGCCTCATGAGCGCGCTGGAGGGACTGGAGATAGGTGGAGTCAAACTGGAGTATCAGTTGGTGGTAGGCAGTGATCAACCGCGAGTCGCATGTGACACGAACAAAAATGCGGTGTTAGTATTGAAGAATTTTATAACCGACGACGACGTCAGTGTGGCCTCGGTCAACCCGCTGGCCCACGACCCCTCTGGCTTCTACAGTCACAGTGAGGAGCTCTTGGCCATCAAGATGGATCTACTAACACTGGCGAAAGGTGAACATGCGACGCATGCGGTGGTGAAGCGGCTGTTCATTGAGGTCTCGAACGCGCCTCGGTCGAGTGATAGATGCTTGCCGGTGTGCATTGGATTCAGCTCGTTGTCTGTCGCAGAAGAAGTAATGATTTACTTGGAAGGCACCATGATAGGTGGTGGGGTAATCAAGAGTTTCCTCCGGCGCACTGATGATGGCCCGACCCGCCAAGACTACGTCGCCGCTGTATCAATGACAGCAAAGCAGGCAACGACAGAGAAGCTCAACCAGGTGGCACCTTCCGAACACGCGGCGGGAGTGGTACCTCCAGTAAGTGTGCTAGGGGAGGAAGCAGCAGTTAAAGTGGTTGATGCTGCACCTACCGCTGTTGTATCTAAATACGTTGAGGCTGCCACTGCCCCGAAGCAACCTCGCCACACGTCAGTTTGCATGATGTCGGTGAAGAAGGCCAACGATGAAATAGACAAGCTTATACAAACAACCCTGAACACGTTAGCTGGTTACCAGAAAAGATTGAAAGAGAATGAGCCACTAAAGGCAAAGCAGAAGATGAGGTTTGTTTGCGGCTTGAAGCAGTGCCTTAATGGGGTCAAGAGTGAGCGTGCAATACTAGTGCTGGTAGCTCCCGACACAGAAGAGAGCGAGGCACTCGACTCCAAGTTGGACGACCTGATCCGCGAGGCACAAGCCAGAGAAATACCAATTTTATTTTGTTTATCACGTCGAAAACTAGCCAAATCAATTCTTGCGTCTACCAGGCAAGCGGCGGTCGCCGTGTACAACGCGGACGGGGTGTTCAAGGAGGTGCAGCGCATAGCGCAGTACGCCAAGGCCGGGGACTCCACCACCCTTTGATGAGATATTTATTTTTTTGTTTAAATTGTTTATTATTCTGTGAAATTATGTCATTGCAGAGCACACAGCGCACCTTCTTCTCTCCTCTCCTCTCTCCTCTCTACTCTACTCTCACTCTCTCTCCGGGGATCATCAACCCTAACTAGGTCATAGGGTTTCGAAAAAATTCCCCAAAAATTAGCCAAAAAAAATAAAGCTTAGTGAAAGGAGAAGATGAGCAGCTCCCCCGCGTTCAGCATCTCGTATGGATCTATTCCCAATACGGGTAATAGTGAGCAGTCTGTAGACATGCGCAATGCTGGTCCTAAAAGGAAGAGCTATGCATATGTTCTCGGATTGTTCTTCATTGTTGCGTCTGTTCTATGCGTTTCTGTGGTAACATTCAGTCCTGCATCTTCAGGACTATCATTCACGTCGTTGTTTAGCGTGAGTAAAGAGTCTGGTAGTTATTCGTCAACCACGACTAGTACAAGCAGTACAACTACTGCATCGAGTACTACAACTGGAACAAGTACTTCATCAAGTACTACTACAACTGGATCGACCACTTCATCAAGTACCACCAAGACTACTACTACTACTACCGACATAGATTTCGCGTTATTCCGTGTTGGGTATGATGCAATTGAGTTAAATCAAGAAATATTAAATTACAAGTTTTTAAAGGGTTACGACGCTGTCATCGAGCCATATGCTACTATGCAGATTCAGGTAACCGACTATTCCGCGCTCAACGATGTATACTACAAGTTCAAATTATGCTCTGACGACTCTGGTATATGCAATGAAGGATCGTTATCGTTAGTAGCTGGCGTAACTAGTACTCCAGTGATGGTGAAGTGTTCACCATATGACACATATTCCATCAAAGTGGCAGAAATTGATGTTGCCACTGGCTCCATCACTCGCACTACTACTGGCAAGGCCATGTGCATGTACATCCGTCGTGAGATGAGGTCATTAAGTGAAACTGACTTGAGCACTTTCATGGATGCGTTAGAAGTTATGTACTCAGTGGATACTACCACGGGTCAGGAGTTGTATGGCGATGACTACCGCAGCTCAAGCTATTTGTTATCATTTCATCACTTTAACTCTGCATGGCAAGAGTCTGATCACATCCACGAAGGAAACGGTTTCCTCATGCAGCATGTCAAGATGACGAACATGGTAGATGACTCGTTGAAGGCGATCGACCCATCGATTGCACTACCTTATTGGGACTTCACCATCGACCAAGCCAATGGCAAGTCCAGTATCACCAGTGATGTCATGACTTCCACCACCTTTGGATCCATGAAGGCCCCCACTTCCATCAGCTGGGGTTACACCTACGAGAATGATAAGATAGTGAATGGTGCGATCTATGACGGTCGCTTCAAGGCCTTGAAAGCCGAGCTGAATACACAGTACAGCGACTTGAAGTATGGCTATGGCTACATGCGTGCCCCATGGAACATGAACCCTTCCCCTTACATCAGTCGCTTTGCCATGGACTTCCAAATCGGAACTTACCTACCATCGTGTCAGCAGCACTACGACATGTTGGAGTACGACGATATGATGGACTATTTCTACGACATCCAGTACGGTCCTCACGCCACCACCCACTCGCTCACCGGCGGCATCTACGGCTGTGACCTAATGAAGCCTTTACTGGAAGCCGGTTACATCAACGATGAAAAGGCGTTGAAGACCATCTGTTCGTCGTGGTTGTTCTACATCAAGGAGTTCTACCGCTACGACTACATCAGTCCTAAGACTGACTGCGTCGTTGCTGATGACATCCAGTCGTCGGAGTGCGGCTTCACCTGCAATGATGAGCTAGAATCGGACTTCATGTTCAACATGAAGACCAAGTTCACTGGTAACGTGCCAACAACGATGTCCGAAACAGGTTGGACTGCATGGAAAGACTTCATCTGTGGCGGCGATGGTGGCAAGATCTTCTCTGGTGACCACTTAGAGTCTGCATCACCAGCTGATCCATCTTTCTGGGTCATCCACCCAACACTTGAGCGTCTGACCCAAGCCAAGCTCATGGCGGGCGGCTTCAGCAGTGAGAAGTGGGCTAACGATCCTAAGAGTGATGATGTATGCGACAAGGCAGAGTGTTACATGGAGAAGTACGGCAGCAAGGACTACTATAGCGAGTGCTGCTACGGTCACTATGAAGACAGTAGAATATTAGATTTTGCGACAGGCAACAAGACCAACCACATCGGCGCGACCAACCTCGACACCTTCAGAGACCTTGACCCAAGAAGAAACGAGTACTCCATGTCGTACATCTACGACGACTTCACATGGGATCACTGCACTAGTAACGACTTCGACGGTCTCATCAAGACTTTGGCCGAGGCACGCCGTCGAAGGTAACCTTTTTGCTTATTTTATTGCTGATTGTATATAATATAAATAACAAGAATACACACCGCGTCTTCTCATGCGACACACCGCGTCTTCTCATGGGCGACACACCGCGTCTTCTCATGTGGCGATGCGCATCCAGGCAAGAGAGTAAAGAGAGAAGGCTTTAAATACAAATGTTTCGTTATTTACCGGAGTTCATAAAGTACACCGTGATAACTATGGCAATGATCAGGACGGCGGCGATGAAGAACAGGATGAATCGCTGCTGCACGTCCCGCCTGGACATGGACGAAACGAGACGTCTCGCCGAGTCAGTTATACTCGAGAAATCTTTTACTTTACCATGTGCTGATTGTATTTTTTCTCTATTTCTTGCTAGTTCTGTGGTGATCTCTAGCCCCACTTCTTCTGTTTCTGCTACAGTACGCTGCGCATTCATGATCATTTCATTTTGTCTGTTGAGCTTCTCATTAGTGTCCAATAGTCTCTGGCGCTGCTCAATACTCTTGTCACCGATTAAATTAGAGCGGTTTATTGACTCCTTCACTTTCTCGTACTCTGCCTTGTATCCTGTGAGTATAAGCAAGCAAGTAAGTAAGTAAGTAAAAGAGTAATAATTGACTGATTTAAGTACCTCCTAATTCTTTTTTATATTTTGCTAATTTTTCTGTCAATTCCTTTCTTATTTTTAGGTTCTGTTCTCCTCGAACTTCAATATCCATCTGCTTGATGAGCTCATTAGCTTGCGAGAGCAGTGCTTCCACCACTGATGGACCCTTTGGATTGGTATTACTCGCCTTTAGCTCTTCTAGCTTTGTAGTGATATTACCCGTCAATCCCTTGAACTCTTCATCGTATGCATTGAAGATTAGCTGCTTGTCCTTGCTCATTGCCTCCCTTCAACAGTACTTTCAACAGGTATATGTGCAAATGAAGGAGAATGAGTGAGTGTACTGGTTTTTGCCCAAAGTTTGCTCTGACAAGGGCCGCGTCGAGCTCGATCCGTCAGAACAGAAGAGTTTTGTGTGAAGAGTCACTGCACTAACATCGCCGTGGACGAGCTGCAAACGCCAACTAGGTAAGAGCTACGCGTTGGCTGCAAGAACTACATGTATAACATGGGGTACCGGCGGCCGCATCGCCTCGCTGATTCTGGAAACAAGTTTCAAAACCAAAAGAGAATCCTCGTCTTGGCTCGTTGGTGCTCTTAGTGATGAACGCACGCAACGTGAACCAGGGAGCGACTCTGTCGGAGGCAATCATGGCGATTCCCCCAGTGACAAGATTGCTGCTTTTCGCAACAATACTGAGCGGAGCGCTGTACACTTTTGGTGTCATAGATGCGACGCATTTCTTGTTTATTCCATCAAAAATCATCAATGAGTTCCAGATATATCGTCTGGTGCTACCAGTTATCTTTGCGGGCAAGTTTGAGTTCTCTTTTGCTATGCATCTATATATTTTATATCAAAATTGTAAGAGTTATGAAACTAGTCCATTCAACACAGGAGCTGGAGGCACTTCTGCAGATTTCCTATGGATGGTGATGATTGGCACTGCATTGCTCTGGCCAATCGCTTACTACTTCCAGATATTCGTCTTGTCCCAGCCGATGGTGTACATGATCATGTACGTATGGAGTCGACGTTTTCCTGATGAACAAAGAAATATGTTCGGAGTATTCAGCTTAAAAGTAGCATATATTCCGTGGTTTTACGTAGCTATTCACGTCTTAATGGGCAACTCCATCACGCCGATCCTCATCGGGATAGCCGTTGGACACATTTACTACTACATCATCGAGGTTTTGCCTCGTACAAGCAATGTAGATCTAGTAAAAACACCAATTTTTTGCTCCAAAATAATCAATTATTTGACAGGCGGAAGCCAAGGCGCGGCGCCAAGACCCGCGGCGACGCAGCAGGGCCCCAACGCCCAACGACCGTTGAATCAACGAGCCAATCAAGGATTTCCTAATGTTGGAGGTGGTTACAACTGGGGCAACGGCAGGACGCTGGGCACGCAGTGAGTGAGTAACTGATTGTTTGTTTGTTATAATAATATTTATATAGTTACATCTATTTACTATCTTCGGCGTTCTTGGCGCTTTTCTTACTACTTTTGCCGTCGGCTTTCTCACTGTTATTTCTTCGCGCATTACGTTCTGCTTTTCTCAAACGACTAGATAGAGTCTTGCTGACCTTGACGTCGCCTCCGGCCTCTTCTGCGCCCTCTTTCTTCTCCTCGGCGGGCTTCTCTTCCAACACATTATTGTAACGTTGAATGTACTTCTTTGCTTCTTCTTCACTAGCTACTTTCAGGTCGTTAACGGATACTTTCTTGTTCATCAACGGATCGGTCGCATAAGCAGCTACTCCCGGTGCGAGCCCGGCAGCCGCGTAGTCAAACGAATCGATTTCATTCTGAATATACTTGCTGTACTCGCTATATAGCGCAGGAAACTTGGAGTTGGGGCAGAAGCACCAGTCGTTGAGCACCATATGCCGTCCCGAGATGATACACATGGGGATGGAGTCGCGCGAAGACGCCTCCAGCTGCGTAATAGGGATCATCTCGCCGGTAATAGGGCAAGCAGACACGTCCTCGGTTGGCTCTGCCTCGGTTTGAGATGACTTACGACGTACTATTGCTTCAATTTTCTTCTTGATATTCGGATCAATTGATGGTCGATACTCTGGTCGCATGAGGATCACCGCGTACTCATACGACGTGGCTAGTAAGCCAGCTCGGTGGCACTCGATCACAGTCGATGTGATGATAGGCACAGTGTGTAGCGGGAATTTAGAAGCATTTTTAGCAACACGAAGAAGCATTCTTGCTGCACCTGAGTGGTCGCCTCCCTTGGCTAGCAGCTTAGCCAGCATATAAGAGTGAACCAGCACAAAATGGGATCTGATCTGCGAGGGCACCTTGATGTTGGAGTCCTCCAGCTGACGGATCGTCTCCACCACCACCTGCCGCGCTAGGGCGTAGTTACCCATGTCCTGCTCTTGTTTGGCGATGATTAACGCGGTTTTGGCAGCATCTTCGTACTTCCTTAGCGCCATATACAGTCTGTAGATGTAGTTAGGGTCCTTGGGCATCCCGTCCTTCTCACCCAACAAGAAATCAATCAGTTGGTGAGTTAACGAGTCATTCTGGCTCTTGCCAACCACCTCGATAGCGGCGTCTATCTCCCGATCGCCGCATTGCATGAACAGCTTCAATGCGCGCGGATATTGACCACACATGGAGTAAAACTTGCCTGCGCGACCGTATTCCTGCGCTTTTTCGTAGTGATTCGCCACTTTCAAGGCATATTCCGCACTGATTCCGTCGCCCAAGAAGGTCGCGTACAAGTCCACCAATGACTGGCTCTGCGCGAGGTTGAAACCTTCTTCAAGCTTATTAGCGATGATAAGGAACTCAATAGCACCGCGGAAATCACTTGCTTCTTGGCAGTACTCCGCTACTAACAACGCGCCTTGCGCAGACGACGTGGCGCGGACCAGGTCGAAGGCCTGCTGCACTTGGTCCAAGTTTTTCAACTTGATTTCCACGATTTTATCTGTATCTTTGGCTTTCTCATAAGCTTTCACGGCTTCTTCATAGCGACCGGCAGCGACACACGCCTTGGCGAAGATGGCATGCAACTGGTCGTTGTGCACCCGCTCCATGATCTGCGCCGCCTCGTTGATCTTGCTTTTGTCGTTCTTGATCAGGTACTTGGTGTATATATACGCCGCTCGTTCATACTGTTCACCTTTCACATACATGGTGACTGCTTCGGTGTACTGCTTCTGCACCTCCAACAGGTCGCCGCACTCCTGGTACAACACCTTGTCGTTGATCTCGTTAGCACCCCGCAGACCCTGTCGCAGGTTGCCTAGCTTGATTTGGCAACGTGAGATACCTTTTTGAGCTAGTTGAACCAAGTTTTCAGGGCAAATTGGGCGTTGATTGGAGTCTTGCAGGTCGATTGCCTCCTCGTACATGCGCAGCGCCGTGTTTGCATCGTCGTGGAACTCGAGCTGCTGCCCATATTGCACGCAAATATCAGGGATTTGAGTGGTGAAGTTCAATGCCTTGGCTAGTTTCAACGCTTGATCCCACTGCAACAAGTCCTTCCTTAGCTCCAACGCTGCCATTGGTCTGCTGGAAGACAAGAACAAATCTTGTGCTCGTTGATAGTCACCGAATAATGATGAGATATGACCAGCAAGAAGGTGGCGATCCTCGATGTGCATGCAGTCTTGCAGCGCCATCACCATCGCGGCATCACCTAGTTGACGATAAATTCGCGATGCCAACTCCACATTCAGCGTTTCCATGGCCTTGTGACTCAACGCCAACCAGAACTGCTTCTTGTCCAGCTCCAACGCGGTTTGCCACGCGGCTTCCAGCTGAAGAATAGCTAAATTTTGACAAAATCTTTCAGTTAACACCTTGGCGCTGACTTTGTCGTCGCGGCTGTTTCGCTGCGATGTGTTCGCGTGCTCGGCTAGTTGACTGAAGTAAGGGTGCAAGATGGTCGACAAGCTGCCGTTCATCGTCTGACAAGTGATAAGCCCTTGTGATGCAATCAATGGTAAGTTGCCAGAGGTAACCTCTACACGGTCAGGCTTCATGCTTATCTCACCTTCGGGTGACACCTCCACAGGTCCCAACTTACTCAAGAAGGAGCCGCGCATGCTGCTTTGGACGTACACGTAGGTGTGGATGCACTTGCCGTCGTACAACATGACGATGTTCTTGTTGTTCACGTCCCATATCGCGGAGACAACCGTGTTTGGGGCATTTTCAAACTTTATTAACGACTGGTTGACTCCTCCTCCGGTGACGGGGTTATACAGGTACACCTGCGCGGTGGAGTCAACGATCACTAACTTGGTACCGTTCAAGTTGGGGTAGATGCGTTTCACACTGTTGTCTATTCTCAACTCCGATCCCGCCAACAAAGTCCAATCAACCAAGAAAAATATCTCAACGGTCCCCGCTTCAGTGCCGTAGTATAAGAAGTCATCGGTAAGCGCGACGCAGGTGATGTTGGCATAGCTGCCTTCCTCCCTATTAGGGAACGTCTTGGTTGACTCGTTGTACGCTGCGCTCGATGGGCCACCGCTTGCGCCCTCGATCTGATGCAACATCGCCTTGTTATCCGTGAGAACGACCGCAAACTTCTGATTCAATTGAACTTCTCGAACAGTTCCTACATACTCTTGCTCATTCACCACGTTGCTGCCATTCGAGGCGGTGATCTTGTGATAGTAAACCTTGTTGTTCATTCCTGCCGCCACGTGCTTCGATCCCACCGCGATCACAGATGGCTCAAGGCTAAGGGGCACGTCTACGGGTCTACTGCGCTTCACTGCATCCACAATTGACAGCTCTCGCAGCGACGATAAATAGGCGATCGAAGTCTTGTATTTGGCGTTTAAGATAGACATTTTCGCGAGGAAATTGTAGACATTTCCTGCGTTCGTACCGACAGTAAGTATCTGGCCGTCAGGCGACCACGCGATGATGGAGATGCGTCCGTCCTCGAGGTCGGCTGGTGATATATAGTCGCTTTTACACTCTTTGAAGTCGGTGATGTCGATGATGCGAACACCGTCGTCTCCAGCGGTAGCAACGCGTTTCAAGTGTGGATTGTATGAGAATGATGCCATGTTTGAAGTGTGAAACTGTTGGCAATGCTTCTCTTCACCCATTTCACTGGGATTAGTGGATACTATGACGAGATATCCGCCTGAGAATCCTATGAGGAGCAAGTTGTCCTCCAGCCAATGGTGCTGGACGATGTCGCCGTACTTGCAGCCACCACCACTTGGATTGGTTGCAAATGTCAACTCAATCGGATCATCTCGCTCGTCCATTATGTTTAGTAAGTGTAATGATTTGCCGTTAAGGTTGGAGGAAACCATGTCGTCTTCCTTGGTGGACTTGGGGCCAGTGCGATGGCAAGTGAATAAAGTTTGTAACGGATTATACTTTAACTCTGTGTGTAGTAGGGTGTCTCCATTCTCATTACTGATAGTCAACACTTTATCCTCTGAACCAAGAGCCAACTTGTTGCCGGTGTTGCTCCATGCACCACAAGATATTTTCTTGGCGTGCTTACCAACAATTGGAATCTTTTGCTTCTTCATTTTATTATATATTAACAAGTTGCCTTTCGCAGTACCAATTGCTAGTTGAGGACCAGTCTTGGACCATGCCAAAAAGTTAGGATCCCGTAAATTAGTTTCTAACGGAGTTATTCTGCGGGAGGATAGGCTCCACAATGGCACAATTCCATTCCCTTCTTGTAATATAGCGAGATTATCCCCGTCTTTGTCCCACGCTAACGCCAGAATAGGCGCCGCGGTGGTCATCGGTATCTCGTCAACAATGTCTCCATGTCGATCAGTAATCTGAACAATGCCTGAGTAAACAAGTGATGTATGAGTAAGGAATAAGTTCAAGTAAACAATTGATGAATGAGTAGAGGAATGGCTAAAGAATGACTAAGGAATGAAAAAATCGTTAATGAGTCGAGTTATGGAACTAATACTTACTATTTTTGCCTGCAGATGCGATGAAATTGCCCTCTGGGTGCCACGAGAACAAGATCTTGCCACTGTCGTGGCGGTCGACGCCCACCTTGAACAGTCGTCGCATTCGTTATGTAATTTTTCAAAATGTTTTTTCAAAAAAAGGCCCGGTTCCGCTGCGTTTCCTAGTGCATCACCAGGTGCAAAAGCGCTGATTAGAGCGGTGTTGAAGGCGAGTTTCCTGGTTCGAATGCGCCGATTAGAGCGGTGTGAAGCGAGAGCTGAGAGTGGCGTGCAAGATGCGTTACAGGTTTACAGTGTGCTTTTTACTCATAAATTAACGGTAATATCACTACTACGTACACTACTAAGAGGTGAAGTTCCGTCGAAACCTTCAGTTACACTTGCACTAACTTTAGAAATCGTAGCCGTAAATCCCGGGGCTAAACAGCCTGTTGATTGGCGATATTTACTTCCTCTGGCGAGAGTCAGGTTTTGGATGATGACGATGAATGAAGCCATCGTGTGGTCATACCTCGATGTTCAGTGGCTGCTAGTGCTTTCGCGCATAACATCCGTTTTCCTGGTATAATGCGATAAGCACATGCACTAGAAGCGACTAGAGCGATAGCAAGCGAGCTGGGACTGAGATCAGATCGCATGTCGAAAGTAATAGACGTCGAATGCACAAGCAGAGTACCTGACAGGAACAGTATTCGTTGTCATGTCTTTATCTGATACTGCAATACTCTGGAATAACACTACGCAGCTGAATTCACGCTACAATACAGCATTGTCCAGCTTCAGATAACCTTTTCCTCTCTTCCGCGGCTCGATCCTCTGCTTCAATTTGATCAGCCCATGCAGTTCGTGCTTCAGTCTCATCGTCCTTGTCTTTATGTATATATGCTTTCAACACTTTATCGTGAAAGGACAAGTCGTACGATGTCAGTTTCACTCCAGCTAAGTCGCCACTAACAATATAAAATGCTTTAACTACATTTTCACCTGTTTTAGCAGACATCCATAACGATCCATTTAATTTATTTTCCTGCACAAATAGTTCATGCGCTTCGGCTGTAACTTGTCGCAAATTAATCAAATCAATCTTATTCCCTACAACGTATACATACTTGACATTCGTAGCATATTTCTTAATATTCAGAAGCCAATCATTCAAGTTATTAAATGACTCACTATTTGTGATGTCATAGACCATAAAGATGGCATCCGTAGATGCCAAATATTGTGCTAGACTCTTGCTATTCAAGCTTTGACCACCAATATCCCATACTCGCAATGATATTGATGTATTCCCGGGTAATGAAAGCTTTTTCTCATAGAAATCAATTCCTATTGTCTGCTTATACACTGGAGTAAAGCCTTCGGTGCGAAATGCCTGGATGACACTAGACTTACCCACCGCCCCGTCACCAATGATGCACAACTGACTCAACTGGCTCATATTTATATCTTATATCTATATCTATATCTATATCTTTATCTTTTTTTAAAATTCCAAATCAATTTGCTCCGACATGATAGGCCGCATTTGCTCTGCATAGAAGGTGTTAGAGAAGTAGGTTGTTCGGTTACATCGGAATGCCAAGAGTCTTTCGCTGCAGTTGTGCTGCATATCCGCGAGGCGAATAGTATCAACGGTTTCAATGTCCAATAATTAAATTCTATTAATTGATTCCCATTTTACCTGTTTCTGCCGCAGGAATGAGCATTCGACACGTTGGTTCTCTCTGTGTAGTCAGAATGCGATAGATTAGCAACTATTTTATTATTTTTCTTGTGACGCATACGCAAGTTGAAGTTCCGCAAAATCTGAACATAGCGTACTTCAATAATCAAGCAAACGTACGACTATAGTATTCCTTGATTGCAATGAAGTTAACCCGCGTATTGAGCACCATTAGCACTTATCGTCCTGCTGCAACCAAGGGACAGACCTTTGTTAATGTCTTACTTGGTCACGACTATTCATTTGCATCGCCTGAATCTGATTTTCAATCATCGCCTATAAATAATCAAGTTCAAGCGATTGCAGAAGATGCATCGAAATGGGAAAGTACATCATCAATTGTAAAGCATCAGTTGCAGCATAAGAATAGTTTGTTGATGAAAATCCTATTGGCTCCAACAACTGTGTCGTTCGCCACACCAGAGACTGATATGCAATTCGATGCAAAACCAATTAGTGCTACCAAGAGAGAGTATACTCCATTGTTGTCATTTGCTAGTCCAGAGTCTGATTTTACAGGATATATGGCAAATTATAACTATGAATCTGTTGCTGACTATGCCACAACATTAAGCTTTGCAAGTCCAGAATCAGACTTTATTGCATCCAATGCTCATGACATCACTGCAGCACATGAATCAGTAGATGTCAACGATGTCCATAATACTCATGTCAATTATGCCTCACCTGAAACAGACTATGCATCCATTCATGTATCACCATTCTCCATACACTCAGATAACACATTAAAGTTGGCAATAAACAATCATTCATTACTTTCATTTGCTTCGCCAGAAAGTGATTTCTGTGGATCACTTGCAAGAGCAGAGACCCAGCAAAGCCTAAAGAGTGCACAGGAGCAGCTACCCATCACCTTTTACGATGCATACAACAACAATGCTGATGCCTTTGTCGTTACCAAGTTGAATGAACCATTCGACATTGTTCATGTAAATTCTGCGTGGGAAGATTTGTGCGGCTACAAACTGGATGAGTGCCAGGGCAAGACTCTGTCGTTGATTCAGGGCCCCAAGACAGACCTGTTCATCCTGCATGAAATTGCATCCAACATCGCTCTCTTGGAGAAGGAGGGAGTCTCCTTCGAGGTGTCCCTCGTCAACTACACGAAGAACGGCGAAGAGTTCAACAACCAGCTGCGCATTTCCGTCATTGAAGACGCCGTGGGAGAGAAGTTTTTGTTGGGAAAATTATTAAAAATGTAACTAAAGAAATTTTGTCATTACTCTATAAGCCTTACAAGGTATGAATTATTTACACGCGATCCAGCACTCTTCCTTCGCCTCTTACACCCCCTCCTCTTACACCGCCACCTCTTCCTTCACCACCTCGTACACCTCCTCCTCTTACACCTGCTCCTCTTCCACGGCTGCCGCCTCTTCCCTCGCCACCTCTTCCTTCACCACCTCTTGCACCACCTCCTCCTCTTGCACCATCACCTCTTCCACGGCCGCCACCTCTTCCTCTACTAAACACACTTCCACTGCCACCGCCTCTTGTCGGCACTGACGATGCGCTGCCACTAGCGCTGTTCCCGCCGTTGTTTAGATCCTTTGTGGCATTGTAACAACCAGTGCATCTTTTTTTGGCAGCAGCAGGAAAGCCTTTTGATTCAAAGAAAGCCAGCTCGCCTGCGGTGAAGGCTCTCTTGCAGTCTACGCATGCATTGCCGCCTCCTTGCTGCTTGGTCGACCCTCCTCGCTTCGCCCCCTTCAGATGTCCCAGCAGCCGCACTATATCTTGGGTGGTACTCGTGTACTTCCCATGGTAGTCGCGGTCAGCTCCCGCCGCAAATGCCTGAGATATCTTATTGTCGCGATCAGCTACGAACTGAAAATCGTCATCAAAGAGCCATTGGTACTCCTCTTTCGCTGCCTCAATATAGGGTGGCCTCCAGTTGACAAACACTATCTCTCCCGTCCGAATGAGCTCCTGGTAAGCTACCTTGCACCTCTCTAAGTCCCCCTTTTCCTTGTAACACTGCGCGAGTCCATGGAACGCGTGCAGGTAGAAGAAGGTCAGTAGATCGTCCACTGTCTCCTCGGTGATGTCGCAGGATGTCGCGAGTAGGTAGCTGTCAATAGCTGCGTCGTACCTTCCTCTCACCTGCTGCAACAAGCCTACCGTGCCGTGAATAACACCTAAGCACCGCTCTAAACTCTCGGTGTTCTTGCACACTTCTTCCCACTCCCGCAACCTACTAGTGTATGCGTCCATCTCCGCATCCGTGCACATGCGTAGCAGCAGCGCTGCGCGTATATTGCCACACTCTTGCGTGACCCGCCGGAAGCTAGTGAACACCTTCTTATGGTTGATAGTGCACTGAAAGCACTCATAAGCAAGCTGGTAATCCGCGAATAAGAGTCCGAAGTGACCTCCCATCTCTACTGCGGTGACCACGTCCACGTGGTCCAGACCCAGCAGCATGTGCGTCTCGTGATGGTACCGGAAGATGTTGTAGAACACTCGCAGCGCGTCGTGCCGGAAACCGAGGTTCATGTGGCAGTGCGCGAGGCCGCGAGAGTACTTCATTATGTTCTGTTTGCGGTGGCTAGAGTCGCCCATTTCTAACAGCAATCCCAACACGCTAGTGAGTGAGTGAGTAAGTGGTGAGTGAGTGAGTGAGTGAGTAAGTAAGAGAGTGAGTACCTCGAATAAATACTTTGCGCAAGCTCGTATTCACAGGCGCTTATGAGCTGCGACCCGATGTTGTTGCAGGTGTCGAGGATGGCGTACAGGGAGTCCAGCCTCTTGCCTCGGAAGTAGTACCTTTCACGGCATTTCAGCGCCTCCAGCAGCAGCGCCAAACCCGCTTCGCGATTGCCGTTGAAGCGGTAAAAGTTGCCAAAATTATTGAGTAACGTGCCGTTGAGCCAGTAGTCATCTGGCTTGCTCTCGGCGTGCTTTTTCAGTCCGAGGTAAAGCTCCTGTAAGTGAGTGAGTGAGTAGGCGAGTAGGTGAGTGAGGGAGTGAGGGAGTGAGGGAGGAGGGAGGGAGTACCTCCGCTTTCTTTATGCAACCAGAGTCACACTTGTCCGCATACAGCTTAGCAAGGCAAGAGGTGTACTTGGACCAGCGCTCCTCCTCTTGCTTGTGCTCATCAGTGCCTTTAACTAGCTGGTCTAAGTGGTGGTTAATCCCTACCAGCTCCTCCTCTACCTTCTTCATCATCAAGCTGCGTATCCCATCAATAATATCGATGTTCACCTTGTTGTACCCGCCCTCGCAGCCGCGCAAGATCCCTAGTATCTTGTCGCGCACTTCCACATCCGCGGGACTCGTGCCGTTGCCCGCCAGCCCGTTCTCAACGTTGATATTCGCGTACATCCTGTTGATCCAGTCGTAGTTCGACAGGTTTTGCTTCAATCTCTGCCATTCGCCGTTGGATATCGCGATATTCAACTTGTTTTGACGCAGTGAGTGGTAGATCTCAAAGATGCACCAAACCCTAAGGAACGGACCAGGCTTGTCGATCCCAACCGTCTCTTTGACGCCGTTAGAGTCGCGTTTGAACTGGAACTCTTTCCTTCCAGTGGTTGCGTCGACCACCACCTCCTCCTGAGGGTGGTACTTGCACAGTATAAGCAGGGTTTTGTCGATGCCGTCTATTGGGGCCTTGAGGAAATCCCCGAAGTTGCCCCAGCTAGTGATCAGCTCCGCCACCATGTTGTCGTCGACTTGGTTGATGGTGAAGATATCCAGCCAGACGAATACTTCATCGGGACGAACGCAATCCGTGAAGTAGTCAAATATCGTCTGCACCGTGTCCTCGAAGAGGTACGCCCACGTGTGAGAGACGAAGTGGGTGGCGTCTGCGATCTCGTCGGGATATTGAGCTTCCATTAACTCTATGTAAGATATTCCGCGGTATGTTTTCCCGTTTATCACAGTGTTGTGTGTTGGTTTGCTGGTCTTGTCTTGAACTTTAGGTTTGATGTTGTATAAGGTGGCTTCGGCATACGCAGCACCTAACTCTTGCTCCATTTCATCTCGAAATCGTTTTAAAAACTTGAGTGAAACACCTTTGATGCGTCGATTAGTATTGTTGCTTAGAACTACAGACCCACTGCCTTTCTGCGCAGCTGACGACTGATTGCTACTACTGGAACTCGATATAGAAGTATTCGAAAGCGTCAGGTTTTGCAGTGAATTATTCATGCTTCTATAGCTTTGCAGCTCGTTCAATGTAGCAACCCAAGTGGAAATGATATCTCTTGAATGTTCTTCAGCAGATCGACGGCAAAAAGTGCAAACTTTCCCTGAAGTCTCGCATCTCATAGCTTCTGTCGGGTCTTGCAAGTAGCCCTCGCACAGCTTGGGTCGGGTATTCAGAGCCATCCCGCGCCTTTTCTTTCTCTTTCCTTTTCTTTTTCTTCAATAAAGGGTGTGGAAAAAACAGGAAGGAGAGAAAGAAGAATTCTATGTTTATTCACAATAGAAACAATATAGAGCTGCGCTGCCGCCTTAGTTCTTCGCAGTGGTGCATCTGCTGATGTCCGACTGGACCGCGGTAATATTCGCCAGAATGTTCTTCGCCTCGTCGTCCTCCTCCAACGTCACCGCGTTGCCACTCGTACTTCTCTCATCTACGACACGCTTCCGGATCTCCAGCGCTTTGTTATACAGATTCAACGCCACTTCCAGCTTCCCTAAGCGGTGCAAGGTGCCTGCCAAGTTGTTGTAGCTTGAAGATATCGCGGAATGCGCACTACCGAACACCGCGAGTTTGATAGCCAGACACTGCTCATACAGCGTCTTGGCCTCGCTGTACTGACCTTGCAAGAAGTGCAGCAGCGCGATGTTGTTGATGGACTCGGCGACGGCTGGGTGGTTGTCGCCGTACACATGCTTGCGTATCGCCATTGACTCGTGGTACAGCTCCTTCGCCTCGCCGTACTCCTTTATACTATACAAGAGTCCCGCGTAGTTATTCAGCGCAGAAGCCACTTGGATGTCGTTGTAGCCGTATATCTTGCGCTTCATATCTATTGACTTCCTAAACAGCTTCATTGCTTCGGCAACCCGCGATTGCGACACATACACCACAGCCAGGTTGTTGTAGGTCGCGGCGATGTCTGGGTGGTCTTGCGTCAAGGTACTCCGCTGGATCTCCAGCGCTTCGTGGTACATTTGCTCTGCTTCTTGGTACTTCCCTTGCGACTTCAACAGCAAGCCGTAGTTATTCATGGCTAATGCGACGTCGGGGTGACACGCGCCAAACGCCTGCTTCTTCACCAACAAGCAGCGCGCATACATATCCGCTGCGCGCTCGTGTGCTTCCATCACATGCAACAAGCTCGCGTAGTTGTTGAGTATCTGTCCCACCGAGGGATGCATCGCACCCATCGTGGCAGTGCGCTTTTGCAGCACCGCGCGGTATATCTTGTCACTTTCCTCGTACCTAGCCTCTGCATAGTAGAGTATCGCCAGGTTGTGCTGCACATCAAGGAGGCTGCTGTGGTCATCTGCTATTCCATGGAAGGACTCGTGAAGGATCTCGCGGGATTTGTCGTACACAGCAAATGCTTCGCGGAATTTGTTCTCGGTGCGCAGGATGTCCCCAATAGAGAGGAGACACAGAGCTATCATGGGATGCGAGCTGCGGTAAAAATGGCGACGCATTGCAAGTGCAGCTTGGATCAGAGGTAGCGCGCGATTCAGGTGTCCTCGCGCCCTCATCAACTCACCTTTTCCATAGAGTAACGAGGCGGTCAACGGGTGCTCGGTGTGCTCTCCGTACAACGCTTTCTGGACCACTAGAGCCTCCTCGTAGATGGCCTTGCAGTCATGCGTGCTGCTGGTCGTGGATGCCACGATAGCCAGAGGCGCCTGCTTCTTGCTGGCGGGATAAGCATACCCTTGATAGCCTCCTTGGTAAGGGATTATCTTCGTTGGCTTCTTCGACTTGGGTGGGAACAAGAAACTGTTGGATTTGATGGTCTCGTTCATATGCGTTGGTGGCGCAGTCAATGGCTCGAGCTGAGACACGGGACCGAATCCCATGATGGACCCAACATGCTCTTCTAGCTTAGGAGCAAGAGATCGGTTGCCGCCTACTGCGGTAACTCGTGGCTCTTCGCTCTCACTATGTGGGTATATCTTGGCTACGGTGCGCAACATGTCGGCGAACAGGCAGCTAGCCTCGACGCTGTCATAGTGCTCAGAACCAAGCACGCGCTTTGAGGTGATATAAACGTGCTCCAGGATCTCATACGCCGCGTTGTAGTTACCGAGGCACCTCAAGGTCTCTGCGAGCATGCTTTGCGTCTTCAACACGTACAAATGCTCACTTCCATACAGCTCCAACTGCCGTGAGAGGACTCGCTTGTACAGACTCAGCGCACTGCGATACTCGTCCTTCTTCTCCACCACCTCCTTCTCTACTGCTTCCTGTTTTGCAGGAGCTGGCGCCTTCTTCTTCGACGAGGTGCTATATGCAGTGCTAGTGTTCGACACACTCGCATCGTCGCTGACAACTTTGCCTTTCTTCTTCGTTGAAACTAGTTCCTTCTCATCGATTATATACGTCAAGACGTTGTTGACTGTCTCCATGACTTCAGTGTGCAGCTTCTCGTCCTCTCCCTTGTTGCTGGACACCACCACTTCGAAGCTCACTGGCTCGCTTCTAGTGACGCTCTTGCTGATGGCATCCTCGAACGGGAGAATCACGGTCTTGAGGTCAATAGCCGCCACCGCCTCATTATTCACCACGTCGTAGAGCCCGATAACCCGCAGGTATTCAGCGATGGCAAACAAGCTCTCGTCGATGTCTGGGTGGTTGATATAGTCCTTCTCGAAGATATTCTTGCGCATATTCAATGCCTCAAACAAGTAAGACCTGGACTCGGCGTACCTGCCCAAGATGCACGACAGCGAGCCCATGGAGGTCAAGATGTTGGCAATGATTGGGTGCGTCGCGCCCCGCGCGATGCGCTGCTTCTCGTAGCATCTCTCGATATTAGCGAGAGCTTGCTCGTACTTACCATATAGCTGGTCGAGCAGGGCGTTGGCGTATTGCGACTCGTACACTTCCACGTGCTCCCCGAGAATGGTGCGACGCATCGAGAGCGCGCGTTCATGCATTGCCTTGGCTTCAGAAAGCTTTCCTTTCACCAAAAATGCAGATGCTAGTCCATACAAGGATTGCGCGATATCCCGGTGTACTTGTCCGAATAACACGCGTCGCATCGCAAGTGAGTCATCAAATCCTTGGACAGCCTCGTCGTACCGACCTAACCTCAGACTCAAGCAAGCTCGGTGGTATATCGACTGCGCGATGAACTGGTGTTTGTCGCCGTATATTTTCCTTCGCAGTAACAGCGCGGCATCGTGCAAGTTGATTGACTCCTTGTACTTCGCCTCGTAGTAGGCTGTCTCGGCTAGCCCACTGATACACGCCGCCACCTCGGTGTGGTTCTCTCCATACACCCTCCGCGTGTAGCTCAACAGCCTCTCGAAGATCAAGCGCGACAGTTGATAGTTTGCTAAATAAAGGTTTACATTCGCGAAAACGAGTAAGGAAGCCATGGTTTCTGGGTGCTTACCCCCTAGCGTATCCCGCTGCCCGACCAGACACTGCATGACGGTCTTGCGCGCCTCTAGGAACTTCCCTTGCTGCCGCAGTATCTCCGCCAGATTACACATACACAAGTACAGCAGGTAGTGGCCTTCACCGAAGATGGAGCTAACCACACTCATTGCCTGGTCCACCAGGGACACACTCAGCTGGTAGATGCCTTGATCCTTCGCACACTTCGCTTGCCCCAACACTACCATCGCGGAGAACAGACTCGAGTCGCCGGTGGTTTGGTGCATCATCTCAGCTGCTCGCTTGTAATTCTCGTTGGCTTCGGCATAGTGACCGTGAAACTGCATCACATTCGCACTGTACAAGAGCAGCAGCCCCTTCTTAGGGTGAGCGTCTTCATACGCCAGTTGATAAATCTTACTTGCTTCAGCGAAGTACGTATCACAGCTGCTGAACTTGCATAACTGGAACAGCAAGTCGCCGTATTCCGCCATGGTATCAGCGCGCAGCGGGTGTGTCTCGCTCAAGGACTTCATGCATACGTCCAGCAGCGCCTGGTAGGTCGCCTCGGCACTGGCTAACTCGCCTAGTCTTCGCTGTGCGTATGCGATGCCGAGCATTGTAGGCGCATTCATGAGGGAGTCGCTGTCAAAGACGTCGTCGCGCATCACCTTCGTGAACTTGAATAACTCCGAGGCTTCCAGCAACTTGCCTTGCTGCAGACGCACCTCGCCTATGAAGTACACCACCTCGGCCACAAGTGGGTGAGAAGCAACGACGTCACCCATGAACACAAAGGGTTTCACTGATGTTTTGCTGCTGAAAGACTGCTTCATTGACTTGATGTCCATCCCCGCAAACAGCGGTTTATCCTCTTCATACTGCGTAACGGCTACCTTGGACAGCCTCTCCAATGCTTGCAAGAAGTCCACTTTGCTCTCCGGTAACTTGTCGTTGAAGAATTTCCTTTTGTTTGTGACTTTGTTGTAGTAAATCACTCGGATACTCAGCGCTTTGTTGGCTAACTTCATGGCTTCTGCATACTCCGACCTCCACATGGCGCACGCCGCTTGCACCAGGTAAAAGCTACTGAATATCGGGTGGCGATCGTCACTGGAGAACTTGCTTGACAGGATAGTGAGTGCATCGGCTGCAACAGACGCCGCCTCGTTGAACTTGGCTGTTGCCAGGTGAATCTTGCTCAACACATAATGAAACTCCGCCTTCTGCAAGGGATCAAGAGTGTCCGCGGACGGGGTGCTCTGACTCTGCGAGTACAAGTCCAAGGTCTCAAATGCTTTGGTAATCAACCGCTTGGCTTCCACATACACACCCATTTCGTAGTGCAACTCAGCCATGGCGCGGTAGGACTCGGCTACGTCCGGATGATACTTGCCGAATAGCTCGATTTTCAGCTGAAGGACCGACTCGTGCAGCGCCTTGCTCTCCTCTAACTTGCCCAATTTCCTGGTGTTTTCTGCCTTGCAAAAGTTCCCTTTAACGGTCAAAAGACTCTTGTCTCCGGAGGCCTTCTGGCAGATGCTGATGTACTGAACCAGGCAAATATTGCTGCGCTTGTAGTAGCCGAGTGCACTCAACACCTCTGCTTTGCCGAAGATAGTCGTGGCTACATCTAGGTTGACATTCGCGGCAACGGGACCGAAAGCCTCAATGAACGAGGCTATGGCATCGTCGTAGCTGTTGCTGGCTGCGAAGTATTGGTAATGTTGCTTGCGATACCCCTCCGCCTTCAGCAGCGCCCTCTTCGCAACCACCAAGTCCGACGGCTTCTCTTCCTTCGTCTTGCTATACTTGGTAAGTCGCACCATAAGTGGATGCTTCTCAGCCAGACCTACCTTTGTTAGCATCACTACTGCGTCGCGGATAGCTGTGACACCAGGCACAACGAAGTCCTTCACGACATCCTCGTCACTCTTGCTGTCCGTGCTGGACTTCTGGAGCAACGCGAGATTCTTGGCATCGCGGTACGCCTTGCGGTCAGAGATACCGAGTGAGGCGTCAAACTTCTTCTCAGCTTCATACTCCAATCGCTCGACAATGCCTATGTTCGCCTTGACCTGCGCTAGCAGCACATCCGAGCCACCTGTCGCGTTGCTTAACGACTCCAGGAACTTCTGCGTCTCGTTGAAGCGATCGATTAGGGATCTGAAGTGCGTGTTGTTGAACACAGGGACGCCGTCGTCCGTCCGCTCAAGAGTGTCTGCGCTGCGCACCGACACCTCTTCATTCTCTTGATTTTCTTCTTCTTCTTCTTCACCCAACGCATCAACGTCTTCCTCTCCTTTCTCTTCAGCGAGCAAGTCCACCGACTTCTTATTCGCGGCATCGTCGTCCGCATCTGCATCACTCAACGAGAATTTCTCGTCGGTTAAAGGGATGTAATCACACAAGAAAACCACTCCCAGCAGGTTCATGCACTCCGCCACCTCCACGCTGTCGCCAAAGAGCATCCGACGAATAGCCAGCGCTTCATTGACGACTTCCTTCGCCTTCACCAAGCTGCTATCCGACCTCTCCGCGCACAGGCAGATGCCCTGCAACACAAGGGAGTCAGCGTAGTCAGGGTGGTCGTCCCCTAGCAACTCCTTCCTTGCCTTGAGAGTGCGCATGCACAGAGTATACGCTGGTGCCCATTGCTCTTGATGCATCATTAGATTCACCTGCTCGTGCTGACTCTGCAGGTACAACCAATGGTTCTTGGTGAAGATCTCTCTGCGCATATTCAGCGACGCATCCACATACTCCTTGCTTTCTTGTAAGTTCCCTAGCAAGCAGGTAGTCCGCGCAATGCTACATAAGGTCTGCGCGACGCGCTCGTTGGGTCGTGTGACGTAGACGGCCTTCCTGATATCCAGCGCTTGCTGCAGCAGCTGCAGCGCCTCGCTATACTTGCCTTGCACCACCAGGTTGTCCGCAATACCCTGCAAGCTGTCACTAATAGAGATATGAGTAGGAGACAGCGTGGATTGGCGCAGCGACAAGATCCTGTTGTGCAGCTGCAGCGACTCGCGGTACTTGCCCGTCTTACACAGCACATGCGCAAGGTAATGAGACACTTCTAGTATCCGCAGGTCATCCAAGTTCCCATAGAACGAGTTGCGCATGTCGATGCACTGCTGCAGCTTCACCGCGGCTTCTTCGGGCTTGCCCATGTCTAGCAAGCACAGCGCCATCAACAGAATGCTGTCGGCTATGTCGTGATGTTTGTCTCCTAAGAAATTCCTTCGTATCGCTAGTGCTTGCTCTGCCAACGGCTTGGCTTCCTTCAGTTTCCCTTGCATCTTAGCCACCGACGCGCGCATGTAGAAAGCATCTGCAATCCTCACATCTCTCGTGCCAAACGCCTTGTTGAGGATGGCGTAGCCCTTGTCGCACTGAGCCTTGGCCTCGTTGATGGAGCACAAAGAGAGCAGCGCATCGGTGCACTGTAATAGAGCAAGACCCACGATGGGATTAGCTTGCTCGTATAGCTTAGCTGCTGTCTCCAGCCCGGTCTGACACATATTCAACGCCTCAATCGGCTTGCCGAGAGCAGTCAAGCCTTGAATGAGGGACTTGGTCACCGCCAGCAGCAATCCCTTGCCCGAGTCGCTACTCAGGCCTTGGCAGACCTCGTAAGCCTCTTTAAACCTCTCTTGCGCCTGCTCCAAGCAGCAAAACATGGACAAATTCCTCCCGGAAGTGTGCAAATACAAGGCTAATCGCTCTGTTTGGGGCTGGTTCTGCGCCAGCACCAAGCAGGCCTCGTTGAACAACGGCTGCGCCTGGTTGAAGTTGGCTTTCCCGCCTTCATTGTGCAGCTCACTAGCTCGCTCGAAGAGGAACTCGGCGGCGTTGATGGCGCGGGAAACCTTGTCGTTACCGAGAGGGCGTCTCTCCTCGTTGGATGCTGCTACAGGCGCCGCGGTAACGGGTGCGGACGCGGTGTCAGCACCTGCAGCCACGTCCGCATCGCTGCGAGTGGATTCAGCGAGTACCTCGGTAGTTGCTGGTACTAACTCATCTACTTGCGAAGTCTCCGCCACGGCGACTACCGCATCTACATGGTCTGCCGCGGGTTGGCTATCCACAGCCGACGCGGGATCCTCTGCGGGATCTGCTTGCACTGCGGGATCTGGTTGCACTGCTTTCACCTCCGCATCACCTGCGTGTTGCTCTCCTTCTGCACTCACCACAGGCGCTGTTTGCGCATCAACCGGTGCATCATCTACCGGTGCTTGATTCACTACTTCGTCAACCACGGGATCTTCAGCTGGTGCTTCATCCTTCTGCACGGGATCCACTTGCTCGGGCTCTGCAGCCACCACCTCCACCTTCTCACCTTCCTTCGCCGCCTCTTTAGGCGAACCACTCGCACTTCGCGTCGCTGCAGCGGGAGTTTCTGCGAAGTGACTGTCTAGCACCACCGGTGCCACGTCCTCCACACCACCGTACACATCCCGACTTCCCAGAGGTGAGAACTTGGGTGGAGTGGAGTAAGCCGGGGATTCCGCAGGCCCGCTCTGGTGCACGATCGACCCCCACGACTCCACCGAGTCCGTATTCGTCAGTATCACGTGGTCCGCAGGGATTTTAGCCTGCATAAACTGTGGATCATTCACACTTGCCGGTAATGCCCACGATGTCAACGGATCCTGCTGTGTCGTCACTGGAGACTCTGGAGGAGATGCAACGGCTATGTCGCGGTATCCCCCGTACAGCACAACCCACGGGTGCATAGCACAGAACTTAATCTGGTTATACTGGCGCAGGGACAGCAGCAGGTCGTCGATGACCCTGTCGCCGGATCCCGCGGCCAACTCGTTCCTGCACAGCGCAATGCAGCCGTGGATATGCATGGTTTTGGGGTGGTTCTTGCCGTACACCTTCTCTGCGACTGGCAGCACACTCACCTGCAGGAACTCGATGACTTGGTTCTGCGCGATCGCATACTTCACCGAGTGGTACATAGTGAGTCCCATCCCGCTTTGCAGGTCGAAGTAGGCGGTAGTCGCAGTGTTCTCCCCGAGTAACGCCGTGTGTATAGTCAAGGCCTTCTGGTACAGAGCAGTTGCGTCGTCGTGCTTCTGGGCTGTGAAGCAGCACCTCGCGTAGGCGCTGTAGGTGAGCAGATACCAGTAGTTGCGCTCATTCCGCAGCACTTTCTTCAAGGTTTCCAGCGAGGATAGCAGCAATTCCTCTGCTTGCTGCACCTTCTCCTTACTCCCGTAGTCACACAACAGCTGCGCTTGCAGGCAGTTGATCATACACGTGGTGACACTGTCGCCGTTGGCTTTGCAGAGCTTCGAGTGGATACTTGCGGCGTTCATCACGGCTTTCAAGGCGTCATCCAAGTAACCAACTTCGCGGATATTGGCGGCAGCAGCGAGTAGTGCGTGCACGGTGAAGGGGTCATTCATGCCTCCGCCGCGGATGCGGCAGTTGGTTGCGACGCTTCTAGACAGCAAGAACTTGGCGTCCTTGTACTTCCCTCTGATAGTCGCGATACAAGCGAGCTCGTACAGCGCGGAAGCGGAGATCAAGGAGCTGTCACCGACTACACGGCTGATATAGATGCCGCAGGTACTCACAAGCTCCTTGGCCTCGTTCACTCGACCTACTAGTCGGTACATCGCTGCAAGCTGCAGCTTCGCTCCCACCACGTGGATATTCGTGTCTATCACCTTCGTCTCGCTGCTAAACACACGGTAGATCTCTTCGTGCTTCTCTATATTGCTCTGAGCGAGAGCGCTGGCTTCACTGATCTTCCCTTTCAGTGCGTATGCAGACGCCAGTAGGTCCGCGGTAAGCAGCACATCCAGGTGTAGCGGGTTCCCGATAACATCGCATTGACGTTGCTGGATGTCCTCGATGATTGCGATGATTTCCGTCTCTGTTACTCCTAATGAGGCTGGTAACGTGGCTTGCAGGAATCCCCACGACACATGCATCTTACACAGCGTGCGGATCACCGCCAGGCATCCGGGATGGCTCGTACTTACAGTGCCGAGACTCAAGGTCTTATACTGCTCAAACGCGGCAACTAGACTAGCTTCTGCCGCTGCCGCATCACCCAACTCATACTCAATATTGCCACGCAAATAGTCTAGTTCTGCACACGCATGGTGCACCTGCACACTGGACATGCTGGGCGAGCTACTGGGTGACAGAGTCGCAGGTGGCGTGATTATCTTCACCACCATTTGCTTTGCTGACTCGACACATTTCCGCGCGTGAACCAGGTTCTGTCCTCGCGTTAGGTCAATGGAAGCCAACAATCGCAGTGTTGCCGCGATTTCTAGGTTCTCTTTCCCATATAGTTGCTGCTGAATCTCGAGGATCGACAGCGCTAGCTTGTGTGCATCGCTGTACTTGCCTTGCAGCACCAACACGGCGCATTGGACCTGCATGAGCTGCGCATACAGCGGGTTGCTCTGACCCAACGCCTTGTCACATATGTGTGTGCATTGAGTCAGCAGGTTGCTGATGTTGCCGTAAGAACCCGTTCGTAACCAGAGTCCCATGAGCAGCAGACCGCACCTGATGAACACCGACGCGTGCACCGTGCCAGTCACCTGCATCTCTGCCGGTTCTAGGTTGATAGCATCAGTTATAACGGTCAACGCAGTGCCTAGAAACGTCTCCGACTCGATATACGACGCAGTCACTAGGTAATACTCGCCCAAATCAACCATGACGTAGGCCACGTGCACGTGGTCCGGGCCGTAAGTATCCGTTCGGATCTTGAGGACTTCCAGGTAGATTTCCAGCGACTTCTCATAGTACCCAAGTTTGAACAAGGCATTCGCTCGCAGCAACGAGAGTTGCGTCAACAAATCATGGGATTCTCCCAGGGAAGAAGACGCTTTTAGACAGCTGTGCAACCCTTTTTCGATGTCGAAATACGAGTTGCTGCGCCCTAATTGCACGTTGTATAGCTCGATCACCGCCTTCGCGCGCGCCTCCACCAACACGGTCATGTCCCCCGTCGCCAAGAAACGGTCCAACGGGGTCTGCGCCGCCTGTTTGCTTCGCTTGAATGCCTCTAACTTCTTGTTGATAACGTTCTGATATAACTCTGCTGCTTGCTCAAACTTACTCTCGTTAAAGAGCCGTTGCGCGCGATGAATAGTCTGTTCTTGCCCGAACTTCACCACCCATGGATGGCGACTGTCGTACTTCTTCAGCGCCAAGTATTCCACTGTATTCTTGACTAGTTGCTCTCCCTTTTCAAGACCTATCTGCGCCTGCCTTCTGAGGGTCAAGCCCAGGTTCCCTTTGGCGTTCATGTAACCCACATGCTCTACTCCCACACTCTTTTCAAACGCTTCTACCGCTGTGGCATGGTAAGAGAGACTCGTGATGAAATCCAGCCTTTCCCTGGCAATCTCGGCTAAGTTATTCAGTGTCGAGCCTATTGCGGGGTGATACTCACCGAAATTCAACCTGCGGATCCTCAGAGCCTCCAACAGAACAGTATCTGCTTCATTCAAGTCCCCAAGTTGCTTGTATAACTGACCTAAACTGTTATAGACCTCCGCCACGTACTCGCTGTGCTTGCCGTAAGTCTCCAAGTTGATATCTAGCGCCTCTTGGAACACATTTCTCGCCTTTCTCAGGTTGCCGTCAAGACGCAACATTTCACCGTAACTCAGTAACACGGGAGTTAACGCGGCGCTTTTAGGTCCATATTTCTTGCGCCTTAACTCCAGAGCTTTTAGATACATTCTTTGAGCCTCTTCATAATCGCCATTCATGCGCGCTTCGTCAGCGATGTCACTATACACAAGAGTTGAGTCAATAGAATTCTCTTTGGTTATATTGGTACGATGTTCATGAGACACTGTCATTGGTGTGCCTTCTCCTAACAAGGTCGGTTTAACTTCTTTATTCCCACCCAAAACTTGATCAAACTGTTCACGAAGTGACCTTATCTTGGTGTTTAAAGTTCTCGTCTCTCTACTATCACTTCCCTCTGTTTGTAACGCAACTAAATTTGCTAATCTATAATGAGCGTCTATAGTTTCTTCATTCGCATTGCCGAATAGCTCAATCAGTAGATTCAACGCCTTTTCATAGTACTCACGAGCTGCTAAATAGCTCTGTTTCGCGAGATAATGGTCACCAATTGCTGTCATATTTCTCGCTACTGTGACATGCTTCTCCCCGTACAAGATCACATTGTTCTGCATATCTTCATGCATCTTCTCAACGAGCACATCATACTCCTCTTCCTTGCCATCGTCACTCGACTTTATGGTCGTCGAAGATCCTTCGCGCTCCATATGCGCTCTGTTCTCCTTTCTTTTTCAAATCTTTTGGCGAGGGCATCTTTTTGTGAAACGCGTTGTGGGTGTGGAAAGAGGTGGAGGTAAGTCTTCCTTTCTTTAACTATTGATTCTAGTGCTACTGTTACTGGTGTAACTATTGACAGAGTTGAGACTGGACAATTTGTTCATTAATTACACGGTTTACACGTGGCCGAGCGCGACCTTCTTGCTGAAAGACTCCAGAATGAGCTTGTACTTCTCCTGCCGTTTCACCGCGAGGATCCCTCGGGCAGGGTTGTGTTCGTCAGGGTATAGCTTGTTGAGTAGCAATTGCTGCTGATTTCTCGAGGGATTCGTCACTAATTTGGGTCTCCTATGCGACTGCTCGCTCCTAACACTTCGCGCGTTATATATGCTGTTATTATCCCCTTCAAACAGTGACGTCGACACTCTGCCGGCGCTGTGCAAGGCAACACGTCGTTCACCTTGCGCCGAGGCAACTTTAGTGTTCGCGACACTAATAAACTGCCGATTGCCGAACAAGTCATCCATGATGTCGCTGGAGACGCTAGTGATGGGGGCGCCGGGTAATAAGGAGAAACTGGCGTTCATCGGGATGAACTCCGATGAGCTTATCTCGTTACTATTGCTGACACTGTACTCTTTGGTGTACAAGGTTGCGTCCAAGTCCCCGCGGGACGTCGGCCTAGAAGGAGAGTTGGATCTCGAGCTAGGTCTGCTTTTATTCCTTGAGTTCAAGCCGTTATGATTGGAATTAGTGACAATCAGTGACGTTACCACCAAGGGAGGAGGCTGGAAGGACTCCTGCACGTTGCACGTCTTCACGACCTCCTCGTCTAACTCGTTCATGGTATCTGTCATGTCACGTCCGATGGCACCGGGCTTCAAGCTACTCGATCGACGCAACAGCGCAGACTTTCCTCCTGCGACAAAGACGTTGCTTGTTAGTGGATCTCGCCCTACTACCTGGCTACTGAGAATTATGTTGTGCGCCCGCGACGGCTTATTCTTGATGGGGTAAAGCGTCTTGACTCCTCTCATCGCCTTGGAGTGGTTCATGCGCATGAAGTCCCTCCTGTCGCTGGCGCAGCTGACCAAAGGATCCTCTTCGCTGCTGGTTGTGTTAGTGATGACAGGAGGAACTCCAGCAGTTTTAACCATCTTCTTTGCCTGCACATGGTCCATAGAGTCGCCTTGATACGAGAACGTGTGTGAGATGGTGCTGCACTGACTCCGGTCGTCTTTATTGTTAACGGTGGAGTCATCCAGATCGTTGAACTCGGTGGCGACTTGCTCATTCGAGGACGCAGGCTCATCCAAGCCCTCTACTGTAACTGGATTCGTAGCAGTGTCTTGAGGCGCCGAGTTGTTATAGTCAAACGTCAGCACTGACATGTCTGTAGTGCGGTTGTCTATATCAGCATCCAAGTGCCAGCTTATTGTACTATGTGTAAGAATTTCATTGAATGGATCAGGACTAGATACTATGTTATCGAGACTAAGTGCCCGTTGAATGGCAGTGCTGCTCGAATATGATGACTGCGCCGACATGAATGAGGATCTGTCAGTCATCGTCCTCATTGTAGGGTTCAAAGGAAATAGTAAGTCCTTCACATCGACGTAACCAGATTTAATATAACCATAAATCCTTTCATCTCTTTTGGTGTTATCCACCGCCTTAACAGTTTCATCTGTATATGTGGTGGTTGCATCATGCGATGACTTCGTTTCTGCCCTTTTCTTCAGGATTTCATCAGAAGAATTAAAATTTATACTTGTTCTAGGTCTTCGAGGCACCACGACTTTACTCGGTCCACCTAGCAATAGACGACTTTCTCCCATCATTGCTTGTTGATGCTGCAAAGTCTTTCTTTTCAACGCAACAGTAGCAGAGAAGCGTGATGGCTTCTGATGTGCTGGATTATAAATGTACTGTTTTGCCTTCGTCCCGCTGTACTCAACGATCGAAGACTCAACGTATTCATCTTGCTTCTGCTGAATCACCAAGTCACCAATCGATCCGCTTTCTGCGGACACAAATGATGCAGATTCCATGGCTCTTTCGAGCATAAACAGACTCGATTCCTTCTCTTTTCTCTAAGTTTGTGTAACTGTATCGCCGAAATTACCATCTGGGACCGGTATATTCGAGGGGATAAAAAAGCAAAGTTATTAGCCGATTCTTTCTGCCGAATCTAGTCGCGGTTAGCAAGCCGCAACCCACGTGCAGAAACCACTGCAAGTAACTGGTCTATCGTCCCTCTTTTGCTCTCCTTTTTCTGTGTGGTGTGGATTTGACTAAAAAGGTCCCGCCGCGACTCGCTGAAGAAGAAAATTTGAAGGTCTTCTTCCAGGTTGTTGCCTTGTTTCTGATATAGTTCCATGGCATGGACACAATACGGTTGAATTTGCGGGCAAAAGTAAGCCAGCGCAGCATTAGAACAACTGATGATACGAAGGGTATAATCAGCGCGCAAGGGGAAGGCGCTGTATGCTTGGTGTGCCACGTGCAAGTGAGTAGTTATAGGTGTCCCAATTGCTTCATTAGCTACTGCACTTCAGCTTGTTATCTTAAACATAATCATGAATGCACTGAAATGTTTGCGAAAAGTAGGATTGCACCAGTATTACAGTTAGAAAAAATGGCAGAAAAGGATGAATTGCACCAGCATATTCCACCGACGATGAATCAAGATGTATACAATGTGGACGATGTAACTGATGAAGATGATACAAATATTCAAAGTATTTTTGTGAAGTTAGAAAGTAATAATAATGAAGTAAATTGTTTGAATGAAGAAGAGTTAGAGGCATTGTACAATGCCAAATGTACCAGTAACAAGAGATTAGCGGATATTGTGGCTAGAAGCACAGTCCCATGGACCCCTTGGTGGGACGACAGCACTAATGACAGTATCCAAGGCAAGCTGCAAGTCATGAATGCTGTCAGGAATGAGATCATAGATGAGGTCGAGAGGACGATGACTGCACGCGCAACTTCAGCGCTATTATATCAGGTTTTGGGTTTAGTTATTGGCTACGTCATTGCCATCAGAAAAGTCAACGGCAATATTCTGGACGAGGACCTAGTCGAGTTGTTGTGGTCTTTCTCTCCAACTGCCGACAAGACCTTCAAGCCGTTGAGCATCGTACAAGCAGTGAGTATGTGGATTAGCCGCCATAAGCATATAGAAAGCTTATCCAGGTCAGAGATGCGGTCAATCCTACTCGACTGCTGCAAAATCCTGCAGTCCCGCGAGAAGCTGCTGTACACAGCATTTTCCTGCTGGCTTGTCTTCTCCGAGCGTGCAGAGACCGAAAGCATCTTGTGCAACAGTACTGATAGTGCGACGATAGCAAGAAAGATCACGGAATATATTCCGATATTCACCTCCAAACCGGCGGAGAAGTCAGGAGAAATAGAACAGGCGTTATATACAAGGAAATGCTTCTATTTGCTACTGTATTCCTTCCTAGGAACGCGAGAAGGGGAAACCACTGATACATTATTAGTACAATTGAATGAGTATATTTTGTCTTGTTTGTAACTTATTTGGACACCATGAGATTTTGCTGCGGCAACAACAGCTTCTTCACCAGCGTTTCTGTAGATATTTCGCCGTTTAAACTCATTCTTTGTTCATTACTCAATCCAAGAGTAATTAAAAATTCATCAAATTCTTTAAGAGTCATTCTAGTTGGTGCTTTCGTCCCTACCAACAAATGCCGCAATTGCTGCAACGAGATAGACTTAGTGACCCCGATAACAGAAAATAATTCCATAAAATCAGGTGGTTCATGATTACTTACTTCATCATATGTAGTAGACACAAATGTTTGTAGATCAACTTTATTCGCACTCTTTTTCCCATCTCCAACATGGAAATACTTCTCGATGGTATACTCAGAAGGATGCACACCAATCATCTTCAATGCTTCGGCAACTTGTTGGCGATTCAACAACAATTCACCTTTGGTGTCTAAGGAGTGGAAGATACTCACCAACTGTAGTTGAGTAATGGCACCATCATCAGAGCAAGAGCTATCCATCGATCCCAATGTGGGCTTGATGAACTCGGCGAGCTCATTCAACGTATGCCGCGCAGACATGGTCCTTGAATACCTTGGTTTCTACCTTGGAGGACTGTTTCCTTCTTCAGATCCTGGTACCGGTACCGTTATCACTAGGGAAGTTTATTCTATTTATCGAAGAGTTACACATTGATAGCGCGAGCGCAGCGCCGGGAGGCAAACTCGTTGCATGCCGTCACCCAGCTCATGCACTACACGTTACTACCGCAATTTGAGGACGGTTTAGTTCCGGAATTGAGCTCGATGAGCTAGTTGTCGTTTTGGCGAAGTATATAAAAGAAAGAATCTTTCCAGCAATGAGCGCATTTGAGTCAAGTGAGGTCGATGGCGCCGAAAGCAACACTTCAATCTTTGAGTTGATGGCAGATAATCAACTGGAAGTGTGCAAAGAGAAACTAGCGAGTATGTCGGTTGAAGAAATCAACAACAATGAGATGAACGGAATGAATCTAGTGCATGTCGCGCTAATCTCAAACAATCCAGAGATGCTCAAGGAAGTATTAAAGTATAATGTGGATGTGGACAAGAAAGAAATGAACATGGGCTCAACACCATTGATGATCGCGATTGAAAGTGAAGACAGTGTTGCATTAGAGTTTGCTCAAATATTGATTGATGCGCATGCAGATGTCAATATAGCTGACAATGGCAACACAACACCGCTTATGAAAGCTACAGGATTTGGGAAAACGGAGTTGGTACGCCTGTTACTAGATAACAAAGCTGATGCTACTGCACTCAAGTGCGGTAGCAGAGGACCCAGTGCACTTCATATTGCATTAGAGTATAATTTCCCTGAAATAGTTTCTATGCTTCTTGAAAACGGTGCTGATGTCAACGTTTCAGATTTATACGGTCGATCCCCATTGATGCTTGGCGCTTGCTTTGATGCGGTAGGTGCAGTTGAGGAACTATTGAAATCAAAAAGCGTTGAGATAAACAAACAAGGAGACGACGGCGATGAGTATGGCTACGGCTTCACCGCTCTCCATTTCGCAGTGAACCAAGGAGCAGTTGGCGTTACAAAACTGTTAATAGCGCACGGAATTGATATTTCTATCAAGGAAAGATCACGTGACGTGACAGCGGTGGAGATGATCGATCAAGTCGACGACGACGTCGTCCCTGCCGAGGTGAAGGAGCAGCTGAAGGCGTTGTTCATTGACTGCTGAGAGTCCCACACACTCACTCGCTTAAGAGTTGTAGATATAATTTATTGATGTAAACTATCTTAATTACACACTACGTAACGTCTATTTTAGTAACTCATTGCGGATTGCCTCGCAGGTCTTCTTGGCGTCGCCCAAAAGCATCTCGTTGTTGCCCTTGTAGAAGACAGGATTCTCCACACCTGCATACCCTTGAGCCATACTGCGCTTCATGAAGATGGTTTGCTTTGACTTCCATACTTGGATGACAGGCATACCGGCGATGGCACTGGTTGGATCATCTTCAGCGGCACAGTTAACGGTGTCGTTGGCTCCGATGATCATGGTGACATCGAACTGGTCGATCTCTGGGTTGATCTCTTCCATCTCGTGCACCATGTCATATGGTACACCAGCCTCTGCAAGCATGACGTTAAGTTGACCAGGCATGCGCCCAGCTACTGGGTGCACGGCAAACTTGACATCTTTACCATCTTTACGTAGCTTCAAGGCGATGTCGGAGACAACACCAGCTGCTTGAGCAACGGCAAGACCGTATCCAGGTACAATCAACACCTTTTCAGCGTTACGCAAGACCTCAGCGGTTCCTGCAGCATCGATTTCACGGTGAACTAACTTCTCAGTGGATTTGGCGGTGGTTGTTACAACGGTGCCGAAGCCACCAAGGATGACGTTAGGCAACGAGCGGTTCATGGCGTCGCACATAATACGGGTAAGGAAAGCACCAGATGAGCCAATCAATGCACCAACGACAGTTAATAATGGCTGGTCAAGGATGAAGCCTTCAGCGCACAACGCCCAACCACTGTAAGAGTTCAACAAGGTGATCACAACAGGCATATCAGCACCACCAATAGATGCGGTCATGTGAAGGCCTAGTGCACCACTTGAGATTACACCTGTACCCAAAGCCAACGCGGCGATAGTTGGATCACTAGAAGCGCAGAATCCGAGTAAACCTAAAGCACTTGCTGCGCCCAAACCGATGTTAATATTGTCACGCATTGGTAGCTGCAATGGCGCAGAGTCCAATGACCCAGCAAGCTTTCCGTAGGCAATAACAGACCCAGTTGCTGTGATAGAGCCCATCCATGCACCTAGATAGGTGGAAAGGTTGTGAAATGTGGAGGCATGAGCCATGTCATGCACCATGAAGTCACCAACGGCAGTTAAGGTAGCTGCCACACCGACTAGAGAGTGGAATGCAGCGACAGCTTGAGGTAATTCAGTTGGACCAATTTTTTGTGAGATCAAATAACCAGCACCTCCACCAGCACCACCTAGCCACATCAACTGGGCGTAGGTGGCGGCTTCGGCAGGGTTCATGTAAGCCAAAGTGGCGACCAAACCCGTGCCGATACCTCCCATTCCGACCGAAATACCTAATCTAGCGGTTTTCTGTGAGGATAAGCATGAGATACCACCAACGCAACCAAGTGCAGAGCCAACTGCCAACATAGGGGTCAAGGACGCAGGGTTCAAGCCAGTCATCAAAAGTAAACTGGATCCACCAGCTGCAGCCACAGCAGGAAGCAAGAAGTAATGGTTGTACTCTGGCGGATCGTCAGGGCGACGGAACATATCAAGCATTTTCTTGGTGACGATAGTACCACCCGCCAAGTTAACGGCTGATAAGCCAACGGCAGCTGCAGCTAAAATTTGAGGTGTTGTGTGAGGCACGATACCACCACCTAGTTGCAGCATACCACCCACAATAGTCATACCAGAAATAGCGTTGGTCATGGCCATCAACGGGGAGTGTAACGCGTGAGTGACGCCTTGGACACATGCATTACCAACCCAGCAACTTAATGCGAAAGTGGTCATCATTGATGAGTTAGGCACCATCGATGCCAAAGCTAGCGCACTAGAAGTACCAGCAGTAGCGAATAATGCAGATTTCTTGTACTCGGCTTCAACCTCGGCAGGAGTCTTTACCACGATCTTCTTCTCTTCCTTCTTCACAGGAGCAGCAGATGCTGGTGGTACATAAGGAGGTAATCTCTCACCATTTTGTGCAACAAGAATAGATCTGACAGCAGGATCCTCTAAGTCAACGACCCATTTATTAGTCTTCTTGTCGACCATCGAGAGAAGGAAGTTGGACACGTTACCACTGAATAGCGACGAGGCAGTTGTAGCCATACGACTTTCCATGTTGGTATATCCAACGCAAGTAACACTTCCGTGCTTCACAACTTGACCAGGCACTGTGGTCTCGACGTTGCCACCAGCTGGCGCCGCAAGATCGACAGTAACACTACCTGGAGGCATGTTTTCAACCATGTTCTTCTTGATTAATAACGGTGCTTTTCTACCAGGAATCAACGCGGTAGTAATGATGACATCAAAATTCTTGCATTCTTTCAATAACATGGCATCGGCAGCGTCGAACCACTCCTTACTCATCTCTTTGGCGTATCCACCAGCACCAGAACCGTCTTCTTGCACTTGTACTTCTAAAAACTTGGCACCACAACTTTCAACTTGTTCTTTCGCGGCAGAACGAACATCAAAACCAAATACAATGGCACCTTTCTTCTTGGCCAGTTGAAGGGCAGCTAGACCAGCCACACCTGCACCAACAACCAAGACTTTTGCTGGCTGGATTTTACCTGCAGCTGTCATTTGACCTGCAAATGGACGTTGTAAGTGATGCGCAGCTTCAATAACGGCTCTGTATCCAGCAACATTTGCTTGAGATGATAAAACATCGAAGGATTGTCCTCTTGATAGGGTGCGAAGTAACGAATCCATAGAAAATACGGTAGTTTTTTGCTTCAATAATTGATTCATCAACTCAGTATTCACATTTGGTTGAATAATAGAAACAATATTACGATTTTGCACTTTGGCAGCTTCATCAGCAGTTGGTGGACGTACTTTAGTCACCACTTCTGCAGTCCAAACCTTTGATGCATCAACAATTTCAGCTCCAGCTTTAGTATAATCAGCATCCTTGAAACCACTGCCTAACCCAGCTCCAGCCTGGATATTGATAGTTGCTCCTGCTTTTTTTAACTTAACAACATGAGCTGGAGTTAATGCAACTCTCTCTTCACCAGCCAAAGACTCCTTTGGTACACCAACTACAAGCCCTTGCAAATTGCGTACAACGCCATTAGAAGAGGGAACAAATGGCTTCTTAGCGCGATACAATCTACTCAACAACATTCCTTAAATGCGATGAGAATCTAGAGGTAAATGCAAAGCTATGAGTAACAGAAGAAGAGAGCAGATACAGAGCGTGGGAGGTAGCGAGTAGCGCGAGGCAAACAGCCAGTCAGGAGAGGGGGGAGTACCTTCGTATCTTTGCAGCTCAAACTTGGGATTTTTTTTTAACATGCGACTGCTGGTAGGGTTATAAGTTGCATTTGCACGAAGTTGGAATGAGAGATTAGACTTAGTTGTTGAAGAGAACTTAATGAAGAAAGTAAAGGCAGCGAGCACTCATTAGTTAATAAGCACTGAACAACGGTATTCTAGTGGTGAATAGGCGCGGTTGAGTGGTAGTGAGCAAGACGGTCCTGTTACTGTGGAATTCTATTATATAGTTAGAATTATTAATAATTTCAAAAATTTTACGGTTAAAAGCGAAAGTGAGAGATACTAGCTAGTCTATCACTCAAGTCTCATAACACCTTCTCCTTTTTCAGCGGCGCCAATAGAATTATTTTTACTACTAGACCCACCAGAAGTCCTGGAAGTCGTTGTCTTGGTCGAGGATGAAATAATAGTCTCATTTCCATTGGAGAACATCGTATTCAAAGTAACAGAGCTTTTCTCCACAACAGAATCTAACAGCCCTCTGATTTCGTTATTTTTCCAAACGCAAACTGAAAAAATAGACAATCTATACTCAATATAGTGAAAAGAATCACCCAACAGTTCGTTGATATCGCCAGGAGCCTGTGTAAGATAAAACAAAATTAGTATGTCTGACTGTATATACGATACCTATTCTATCTAGTATATATAAAACGCACCATGTTATTCGTAGTAAGTTTGCTGTCGCTACTTCTCTTTACAGCTACTGCTTCCTTCTCCATCTCACTAATACGCTCTTCAATTTGCCAAACACCGAAGCTTAAAATAAACCACTTGTGTATTCGAAAGCGAATAGTGTACACCCCTGCGAAAAAGTAGAAGAATCTGAAGAGAAAGTCCTCAACATTACTGATCACATGGATTGACCAAGCGTAATTGGCTATCGTTTTCAAAGTGTATGAAACTTCGTTGGATTCTTTAACACGACCTTCACGTATGATATAAACCAGATTAATTGTTAACACGCTGCACAAATACACTGCCGCTAGTGATGCAAGTATCAGCGGGAATGCAGCGGACTGACCACAAAATTTTACTATCGTAGTAAGTGTTCTCTTGCTGCATATTGAAGAGCCTTTTTCTTCTGCAAGAATAATACTATTGCCATCAATTGAATTGTTCTTACTACCGATCCTTGGTATTTCAATACTATTGCTCCGAATTGCTTCTTCTTTCTCTTTGATAAGACAAGGGCATACGAACAGATAATACATCAACCTATTGATCAAGATGATTAAGGGACTGATTACAAACACTGTGATAACAAATACGAAACCATCATCGCTAAAGAACCTATATGTTGAGGAGGAAGCATAATCATCATCATCGTAATTTTGAGAAGCAAGTGCGGATAAAAATGCAAGAACCAATTGCAAGGAAAGAGCGAGTATACTCTGGCAGAAAAAGACTATACGTCTATGCATACGAGTATAAGGAGACTGAATATCGGCAAATATAGTGGACAACAACAAGTTGAAATTGATTATATGAAATATAAAATCTTCAAGAAACCCCTGTTGAAATTTGAAGTAGCTTCGTCCAAACAACGAACCATTCTGAAACACGATGTTTCCGATTCCATTGTATACTTTTGAATTATATCCTAGAAGTACGTTGCGTTTGAATCCATCGGAGAATATTTGATGATACTTATTCGCTCTGTTGAAGTCGATGCAACAAAATGATAAACAGAAGGACTTCGTAAATGAAAAACAAGTTTCGTCATCATCATTATTACCAGTGACATTATTACCACTAGAATTATTGTTGTAAGTACTGGTTAATTGCTTGTTTAGCCCATTATTATTCTTCGCACTGTTAGGCCGATCCTTATTATTACTATTATTATTGACAAGACATGATAGGCCATCCACAGACGAATGCCTTTGCTGACTACCATAATAGTTATAGGCAGCCGTAGAGAGTACATTCCCCATTTTAAAGCGCGGTCGCGTGAGACATTCGTCGATTAAATGTAGCAAAAGCACAATACCAACGAAGTATGCAATATAATTAACAAGTGGAAGATATGATTGGAAAAAAACAGTAGCATCATCTCCGATGTAATAGTCATCATTTCCGGTGTAGTAGTAATCATCAGTACTATTACTACTAGTAATACTATTCATACTATCTCTATTTCGAGCACTCACTCGCTATTATATGTAGAGGTATCCAATAAAACCAGTTCGATTTCAGAAACTTTTCGAAGAAGATCACGACGAAAAATATAACATGAGCCCTCTGACTTCAGCGCGGTTAGGGTATAAATAATTAAAGAAGACGTGAGAGAGACAGAGAGAGACAGAGAGAGCAGAGAGAGGCGTCTGATTTGATTGATTATTGAGTAACAGAAAGAGTTAGTAGTAATCGGTAATACACGCTTCGACACTCTAGGTTTGTCTATAGGTCGTCACTACTTGTGCTTGCACTGTAGCTACTCTCGTTCTCGTCGCCATATCTCGCCAAATTCCTGTTATTCTCTGCATTCTCCTTCACGTAGTACATGTCTACCGTGTTACCGATGGCGGCGACCTTCTGCACGTCGTTAGTGTGTCGACGATGCGATCTCCAATACAAGAAGCCTGCTATTACCACTGCTAGTACCACCGACAAGGCTATAGCGACTTTGTTCTTGCTAATAAATGCAATGAAAACGTACGACGCGCCGGTGACAAATATCGGCTGAGTGAGTCGAATGACGATTCGTTGGTAGATAAACGGCGCGCTTCCCATCACTTTCAACAGCCCGAACAGCGTCGAGAACACGGATACATTCCTCAAGCCGAAGAAGGAGGACTGCGTGGGGTCGAAGACACTCGTGTGGTATCTCCATTTGCGGCTCAGCAACTCTCCGGGTAAATGAGAATAGTACGTCTTCACCACCATAGACTCGATCAACTTGGGGAAATGGACGCACACGTTACTGGAGACGAACAAGAAGGCTGGCGCGTTCAGGAAGTACTTGGTGTTCGGGACCGATGAGCTGAAGAACTTCTCCAAGCTATCCATCATGTTCGTGGTAGCGAGTAGCACCTCGCGATGCACCATGTCGGGCACGGCGAAGTGGATCCAGAAGCACTCGATGGACTCGACTATCAGCACCTCCATCACCAGCTGGATGATGCACGCGAACATGTAGGCTCTTTGCCACGCCACGCCTTTGACGAAGCCGTACAGCATGCAGTAGTAGATGAAGAACACGTTGATGAGGATCACCGCCACCAGCATCAGCCCCTTGTACCCGTTCGTCACCACCCTAGTGGACTTGAAGTCCTCGTCGACCTTCCGGAGGAATATACGCGCGGCAGGAGTGTCGCGACCGAGCAAGTCCAGGATGAACAGCGTGAGTATCTCGATGCCGACGTTTTCTTCTGGCAATTGGTGCAACTTGGCAACTCGCCGAGTGGACTCATCACACACATACTTGATCTCTCGCTGAATCTTTCTGTCGGCTCGATTCGAGAAGTTACCCGCAGGGTCTATGCCCCATTGGTGGTCGAACTCATCCTTCTCATCGCTATGCAGAAGCTTGCGTTGGTAATTAATGTCATCCTTCAACAGGTTGAACTGCTGCACGTTGATTGGAACATCTGGGACACACGAGACACGATTTATTACTCGTTGCACAAAGCTTTGACGGCGAGCTCCAACCACGAAATTGGCTTGGCGTCGGACGGGCACTGCGCGATCCGTTACGGCGACTTTGTTAGATTTCTCACTAGGCATTTTTGTACCAAGTAAATTCGAACCGAAAAACTTGAGAGAAAGCATCGCCGGAGGTGCTGCAGCTGACGTGGTGTTCTCAGGCCTCGCCTCGTCGGCTTTCTTCTCCTCCTCGTCGTCGTCGGAGTCGGAGAGATAGCCCGCGATGACCTCGTTCTTGACACTAACTTTCTTCCTGTGACGAGCTTTATTGACGAATTCTAATGTCTCTGTGAGTGAAACGTCGATAAAGCTGAGAGAAGCCTTGGCTAAGGAATGCGCAAGCATGATGTTCTCGGGGATTTCCTTGACTTCTCCCATTAACTTCGCTCTTCTGACATTGTAGACAGAGTTAGATGCAGCCATAACATCGATGGACTTCTTAATGCTTAGGTTGGACACCTTCTTGGATCTGGTAAATCTTGACGAGATCGTCGATAGCCCGATTAACGCATCAGCCACCTTGATCGAGTCCATCGTGGGTGAGTTCAACACGTCGAATATGTAATCAATGGGCTTGTCTAACAATGAAGATGCAAGAGACGTCATGATCAACACAACAGCTATCACCTCCCTGGTAAAGTGAGGTTGGTTGTAACTGCATGAGTAACCGTCCCATGAGCAATACGACTGCCTTTGATCCAGTATAGATTTGCGGGTCAAGCAAGTCGTTTCGGTCACATTCGCTGGGCAAGTGCCGTCATCTGATGGACCTTGCAAGTCGTAGAAGACCGCCAGTAAGAACATGAGCATGGTCTGCACTGACAGCAGGTGGAGACAGCCTATGATTTTCTTTTCAGGTGTAGATCTCTCGTCGGGATAGAATAGCTTGAAGTACTTGTGATTAGTAACGAACTCAAGCCACAACCGCTGCATCTCACTTTTCTTGGAGAAAACCGTAGGAATAACCGACTTGATGTAGTCGAAGATGTGATCCTTGGAGACTATCGGAGACACAGTGAGATGTAGGCGGCGTAGGCTACTAGCCGTTGCTTTTTTCTTCTCCCTGTTAGCTCTGTCTTTCAATTCTTTCGAGGAAAGTGATGACAACAACAACACGATTCCGCCTATCCACAAGGCGCCGAACATCACTATTATGGTCAGCACTCGGTAGATGTCTTGCGGGCTGTCCAACGCACCTTCAGACAATGTGCCGGCGAATTCGTCTGCAATATACCCACCAGTCGACGCTATTGTGACTGCGAAACTCTCAGTCTCTTCATCGCCTAATTTACGGCTGGTGGATGTTGAGGGAATAAAGCAAGAGCAAGTGGTGTTCCACTCGGTGCTGCTGAGCGAGGTGCATCGCTGCCCTACGGTGCTAGTCGACAAGTCCAAGGAGTTGCAAAATGTGCGCACAAGTGTATCGGGGCAGCTGGAGTTGTACCAGTAATTGTTACTTCCATCGCAGACATGAGTGATTACGTAGTCACTGATTGAGCAGGTGAATTGCTTCGTCTCCCGCAAACCTAACGTGCATTGCGTTGCAAAGGACTCGTTAGAAGGAATTGTGCTGAAAGTAAACCTGTTTTTGTTCTGAAGAGTCACGTTGATGTAGCTGCCCGCCACGTTGTCCTCGGAGAGCGTCGCAGCTACTCCCGACAACTTTATTCGCACTACATCGCT
>JACCDO012412931.1_pt1 | contig 52155 bp, 46 predicted proteins | sample 7446101 | NCBI WGS metagenome assembly JACCDO01 (sample SAMN15323440, study PRJNA562643) | freshwater metagenome | isolation source: river surface water | place: USA:Blue River Watershed | collected 2017-08-16 | reverse complement strand
CTCACCGAATTTGAGAGCGTTATCAATAAGCGACTTTAAGTTGTTACTCATTTAAGACTCCTTAGTAAAGCGTATTCGTAGGTAAGGTATTCATATGACCTTGAGGCAATTGTTGAACCATATCCTGTGCGGTATTTATACGGCTAGTAGGATATGGAGGAGGCGCAGGAGGCGCTTTGAACACTGTTGGTACTGGAGGTGTCATAGGACCCTGTTGCATACCTACTTGTTTGGCGATATTGGTTTGGACGTTTGGAGCTTTTTGAGCATTTATCGGAGATTGCATAGGATTCATATTAGCAATCTTAGTTAGTTCACTTTTAAAGCTATTCCATACGTACTTATTCATATATTAACCAAAAATACTTCCTACTAAACATTCAATGATGTATTCGGCTGCATTATCTAATTTACTATTGTATTCAGATAGTACTTCCGCGGAGTATTGTGAGCTTGCATCTTCAACACCTGGGAAAGAAGCGATCTTAACATGTTCAGGTTCAACATCTTCTAAGGTAATTGGATCAATACCACAAGCTAAAAGAATTTCGGATGCACGATATTCAGCTTCCTTGGCAAATTCTTCGGAATCAAGCATTTGGATATAAGCTAATTCAGGTTCGCCGAGTTCTAAGAATTCCAAGGCAATATCAGAAGATGCAGACTTAACAAAGCCTTCACCATTAAGTTCTTGATCCCATGCAACAGCAATATCACGTAAAGCAAGCGCTACAACATATTGTTCTTCAGTCATTTGTTCGTCCCCTTCGTAGGAAGAAATTTTTGTTAATTCGTCAGCGTAGGAATGAGCCATAATTCTGCCCATTTCGTCTGCCTCTGCAATTTGTTCTTGTGTTAAGATTGAACCTTGAGTTTGTGGTTCATTTTCTGATGACACGTTATCTAAAACATATTGAGCAAACTTGTTCAATTCATCATCATTTAAAGTGTCAATATCGATACCAGCTTCTAATGCAGCTTGTTCTACAAATTCGGCTTGAGCAAGCTTAACTTGTTCATCATCGGCAGATTCGACATTGCCATATAACTCATTTAAAAGTAATTCGTCCATGGTTTTTACTCCGTTTATTTGTAAACTATATAGGTTAGTTTATTTATTGGCAAGAGATTTGAGTAAGTAGTTTGAAAGTTTTGGGCTAAAAGACGCAAACTTACTCATGCTAGAGCTTGCCTGTGGGTTAGACCAGTAGGCATTACTAAAGTATGGTATAGCGAATGATGCGATTTTTTCAATAACTTCATCATCATTATAACTACCGCCTCTAGTTTTTTCAATTTCTCGTTTTAGTCCACTATTATACGCATCAGAAATTAATGTTTCCATATTTTCTAATACATCTTGTCTGTAGCCATGATACATACTAGCAATCTTCTGTAAAATAGGCATTGCGTTAGAGCACCCGCACCCGCCCATAGAACTATCGTCGTAGCTGTCGTCTTCACTATAGCTATCGTCATCACCACTACAACCACAGCCGTTTGATGGCTTTGGAACTGCTGTTATAGTTATCATTCTACGAGTTGCAAATGGTGTCAAGGCACTTCTAGCTTGAAGAATAGGCGCAAGCATGCTTGCTATATTTGGTGTAACGCCTCCTGTAGATCCAATAATAATTCTTACTGATCTCATAACAGGGACGTGTTCATCATGACTATCAAAGCATGTACCCTCATCTTCTAAATCATCAGCTAAATCTGGTTGCCCACTTCTTGTTAAAATAACACGCTGAAACTCTTTGGGCTTTAAAACAATACCCATACCTGCTGCTTGACTTAGTGTTGATCCCAGATCGCCTTCGGATGCCATCGCATTTAAAATAGGTTTAGGGAGATCTTCATCTGTACCAGCTAACATTTTTACGGCTTTGCCCATTGGCGTTGCGTCAACATCTTTAAATATATCGCTATGCTTGGACGTTTCGGCAAACTTGAATGATGCAGTTTTCATCTCGCCTCCATCAATTTTTTTGGTTGTACCACCCGATCTAATCAACATACTACTACCATTAGTAAACAACAAAGAGTTTTTTGGACTAAAAGCAGTCTGTGTGACCAACGGAATAGCCTTATTCTCTTTATCGCGTTTTAGCATAGTGTTTATCTTACCAAATGACATTGGGCGAGGTCTAAGTCTATCTTGTCGCTCTACCTTACGTGGTATTCTATCCACAAGTTTTTCTTGTATAGTCCCCGCATTTTTTCTTAGATTTTTCCCAAGACCTGCGTCTCCCGCAGTCTTCTCTACGGAAGCAATCTTTTCAAGTACAAAGCTGGTACGATCTGCACCAATAAAAACAAAGCTAATATCAAAAAATCTAGGGTAGTCGTTGTATACAAATACTTTTCTACCATCTGCGTAGATTTTTCCCGCCTCCGTTTTCATATGGTCGCAGTATTGAACGCGTGTCTTAGCCCTGTTCCCACAGATACTACAAGTATCATAAGGTACGCGACAGCCCATAGATGTGCTTGGGAATTCACCATTGTTAATACGTTCAAGTGTCTTAGATCCACCATTGCGAATACACTTCTCATTATCAATAGCAACAATCAACTCTACACGTTTCATCTTATGATTTAAAACGCTAAGAAGAACATCTCCATAAGCCTTTTCAGGGTCTTTATTTACATGGTGCGCAAATGCGTGTGCATTTAAGAATGTCTTATAACCATGTATATGTTCGTGAGGAGTTGTTGTATGGTCATGTGCTAAAGCTTTCCAAGGAAAATAGTCGTTGTTAAGATTAGCACCATAGTATTCCCCTGCTCCCAAAGCTATGATGTGAACATAGGTTTTATTAGGATCTGGAGTTAAATTCATCTTATATGCAAGAATTTCGGGGTGAACTCCAGCAGTCTTCTCCATAAGTCCGGGCGTACCTATATCATTAAGGAGTCGTACGACTGGTTCTCCATAGGAGTTAAACGCTGGAAACATGCTCTCTTTAATGATCATTTTATTTCTCTATTATGGTCTATTTGCGAATGGATTTTGAGACTTAAAATCTTCTTTTGCAGCTTCTTGGTAGTAAGACTTATCATATACTCCCTGCATAATTCTATTATTGTTTTTAAGTTCAGCCTCCGACTGCCCTAAAGCCTTGTGGTATGACTGATTATGAGCTAGTGAATTGATCTCAGCTTGATTTTTAACTTGGAAATTATGATCAGCTTGTGCTCTACTAAATGCCTCATTATGAGCAGTTGTTTGTTTATTGAGAGTTTTACCACCAAAACTGATATTAGCGCCCATATTGTAATGCGCATTTGTTCGGTTAAGCTCATAATTTTTGTTAGACAATTCTTGTGAGAATTTACGATCCGCTTGATTAGCGTTAAAGTTTCTTGTAAATTGTCTCTTTTGTTCCGCATCTCGCGCTTCTTGCATGGACAGTTGTTGTTTCTGCTGAAGATATTGTCTATTTGCTGATGTACGTTGGAAATCAAATTTGGCTTCTTCCAATTTAGATTTCTCCTTATTCTGGTTATCAATAACAGCGTCGCGCTTCTCTTGGTAGTCAACTTGCGCTTTTCTTGCAGACGCGTCATAGTAAACAGATCCAGCGTTACTAACACCCTTACTAAGCTGTTGTAAGGCGCTGTGTTCATAATCCGCAAGACCACCCCCGGCCGTACGATTGAGGGTACTATATTGATTAAGATCCCAACGCATTGCACGCCCTGTAATTTCTTTCATAACTTGCCCACCAAGAAGTGGGTCTTTGATAACGCCTGGACTATGCATTGCCATGGAATTGTACGCTAAATCTAAATCACGTTGTGAAACGTTTTTAAGTTCAGGGTGAGCATCTTTCATCGCTTTTAAGTATTCATCCTTATTTCGCCTAATACTAGCCGATCTAATAGCGTCAACTAACTTAGGAACGCCCATAGAGATGGCTGCACCTGCGGTAGAAGCTGCTATCCCTAGCCCCGTTTGAGCAAGTGGTGAGTGCCAATCTATAGCCACCTTTTCAAGTGTATCAGTCTTTTGCAATTCGCTAAGTGTAGATGCCACTTTTGTCATTACACGATCACGTTGTTCCTCTGTTAAATTATACTTATCAAGAATGCTCATTATTATCTCCCCACGGTATGTAGTAATTTTTGTCGTTGGTCTTCTAGATATACTGAAGCGCCTCTCAAACGTTTAGCTTCTTTTACAAGACCAACGCATTTGTTGTATTGAATTACAATTGGGTGTTCAGTGTTAGGTACTTGATTTTTATTTTCATGCTCTAATACAGGAATGTCAATAATAGATGCAATTTTAGTTAGTGTTTCTTTATCGCGTGTACTTGCATCTAAAAGATAAGCAACACTTTCTACACCATGCGCTAAGCTTGCTCGCTTACACATTGTATTTAAGATAGCAATTTCATTCTGTAAATCATTATCAGTTCTTAACAACCATTCGGATACATGTGCTTGAGCTTGCTTAATATGTTCTCTGTCGCGTTTGTCTACTAAATGCTTTGGGACATCTGTGTAGCTACTTGCTTTTTCAAGAGATTCACGATCAAACAAGCTTGTTTCCATCTTAGGTGCGTCAGGAGGTACTAGATATTCCATACTGGTTGGCTCTTTACCGCCGTGCATTTCTGCTTGCATTTTTTCTTTGACCTCATTAAACTCAGCCAAATCGAATGTAATGTGTTTTGAGTCGGATGATTTGAACATCTCCTCGAATGTCACTAAATTTGCGTTCTCAATTACACGTTTTACATGTTCGTCTGTAAAGTCGGGTAATTTACTAGCTACTTTAACGATGGCATCCACTAAAGGCACTTCATGTTTCAGAAATAGATCTGATGCACGTTTTCCAATTTCTGCTAGTGCCATCTTGTCATATATAGCCATTGGGAGTCTCCTATGAATCAAAAAGGTATTGATGATGTAGTCAGTACATACGTCTCTCAAAAGGATGCAGCGGATTTTTTAAATTGTAGTGAACGAACTATCCTAAGATATAGGAAAAGAGGCGTTCTACCATTTGTCAAGATAAAAAACAAAGTTTGCTTCAAGGTTGAGGATGTGTCTAAGCTACACATTACTATGCAGAATACTACAATAAATGCTAAAATTGTTCAACGATTAGAATTTGCAGAGCAAGAAATAAGATCATTGAAAAATAGAATTTCCATAATTGAGTCTATCAACGGGCTTATATTAGATGAAATTACCGAACTTACTGATGAAGAGATATCAATTACGAGGGATTGCTTCAATACGATTATAAATGCTCAAGAAATGCGTTGGGATGATTTAGAAACGTGGGCTAGGGATGTTATTCGAATATCTAATGCATTATATAAAAAAATTGGAGTTGACACTGCTAAACAATGTATTGAAAAGATTATTGCGCTTTTAGGTTTTTACAAACGTAAAAATGCTCGCGTTCTTGAAACCAAGCTAAAACTACGTCTCTATTCTTTTTGAGGTACTAATACATCAGGTCGTGGGTTTGTGAGTTGAGATACTAAAAAGCATAGTACAAGGGAGTGAAAGGTATCGTCTGATACACTCTTACTCTTCTTATACTCATTACACCTACGTTGTTCAGAGTATTCAGAGAATATATTAAGCATATCGGACGCAAACGGCTGTTCCCAATCCGCCCAACAAGGAAACGAAAAAACATCCTTTCTCTTTATTGCATTGAATATGTCTGACATTACCTCTGTACGATTGACTAGAAAACGCATAAGACCATTATCCCACTTTACTTTCCCTTGTGAAATTGTTGAGTATTGGTACTTAAATACCTTTTGTGGACCATAAATACGAATCAATGCGTCATTTCTATCAAAACCACCACCATAGTCTGCTCCTATCATAGATACTCTCCAAATACGTACAAGCTCCTCTATCTTTTGTATTTGAATTGTTGGCTCAGACTCTGGCCCTTCAAATCGTCTTGCATATACGATTGTAAACTTATGTCCAGAATAATACCCAATTGTAACAAGTGTAAATGTCTGTTCTCCTGTACCCCAGTCTATTCCCATAAATACTTGCTTACCAATCGTTCCTTGTATAGATCTTTTAATACCTGGAGCGTCCAACGTTATTGTTGGATTGCAATTATCCTCTACGTCTTTTCTTGTAAGTGGTCTAGTACCGCTGTCATAGGACAAACCAAGAACTTCGTTATGAAACTTAGCGCGTGAGTACGTCATCTGCTTATTTAGGATATCATTCCATTGTAACCATGGTACCATAATTTGTGGTATACGATAACCGTCCATGGGGTATGGTACGCGTGGGTTTGGATTTAAAGACGCCCACTGGCAATCATCATGAAGGACATTTAAAGGCTTAGCACACTTTGCACATATTAAACCCTTTTTACCTATATTTTCTTCGCCCAATATATTCCAGTGCCTAAAATCGCCTCCCCCACATGAGTCACAAGGAACTACCCATTCGTTTTGCGTCGACTCCTCAATCCATAAACCCTCAATTGTATTATCAAGAGATTTAGGTGTACCCGCATAGAGCTTAAACTTGAACGAGCTGTGTGATATACATTCCTCAATAACGGGAATATTGTCTGTAAGAATGTCTTGGATTTCGTCTATACACACTAGATCTGCAGGAATACCACGAACACGGTCTGCATTTAAAAACGCATACCTAAGTACAATCTGTGAACGGTTAATAAACTTCTTTTGGAAAACGTTTTGGGATAGTGATGGGTTTGTCCACACCTTTAAACGTGGGCTTGTTTCTAATGGCTCTCTAATACGGTCATTAGAGAATGTTTTTGTCTGTTGATTAGTAGGCGATACATATAGAGCTGTTAAGTTTGGCTGAATACACGTAAGAGCTAACAAACGATTACCAAGATATGTAGACTTCTCTACTTGGCGACCACATTTTAATAATACACGTGGCGAAGTAGTGTCATATATTGGGCGTAAGTACCTACGATTACCAAAGGAGAATGGGAGAAGCGCCTTAGTCTTTTCATCTGGTATCATAATCGCAAACTCTACAAAGTCTGTTGGGCGTACTTCTACCATTAGAGAAGGATCAAGGCTCATCATCTCATCTGGTAGATCTGGCTCAAAATCCCACTCCTCTAGTATTGGGTTTGGATCTGTGCTATATCTTGTTACACGATAGGGTTTATCAACACTAGATCGTGTTCTTGCTGAATTTTTAACTATGGGCATGTACTCACCATGAATTTACTAGAAAAGGCTAATCTGCTATTAGGATCGGTCGGACGACTTATTAATCTCGTAACCTTTGATACGCTAGATTTACGAGAATCACAAGTTAAACAAAGTGCTGATCCACTTATGATTATACTAGAATATAAGCTAATATCAAAAATTGCTCCACAGTTTCATACAGAGCTAAGAAAATGTATAAAGAGCACGATAAAGGATCAAGGAGCCTTTGCGGGAGCAATAGATTTAGACGGTGTATCTATTAAGGTTTATTATAAAAGACGCTTTGATCCCGTATGGACACCAGACGATGATAGTAATTTAAGCTAAAGAAAAACCTGTTTTCTTAGTCAATCACGTTCTTGTCTTCGTGATTATTATCGGCTGTTAGATGCCACCGAGAACTTTGGCGACACTTGGCGCCATACATTTTTGTAAGTTTCCGCTTGTTGCCTCGTACAACTTATATGCTTCACTCAATTGTTCTTTTGTACAAACAATACAGTGAGGGTCGTACCCCTCAGTTGTACGCCCAACCTTGCCGTAGTGGAAGGTTACATACAAGGGATCATTTTCTCCGCAGGCCTCAATTGGTTGAGTCCCGTGGGATACGCCACCGTTGAGAATTAAGTATACTGATAATAATTGAACTGTGTGGTCCATTTTATTTTTCCTTTTGTTTGGTTTGTTTAGTTATGAGAGTTATAGTTTTTCTCTCTTGGGTTCTATATACTTATCACACGATATTTACATATTTTGCGTATTCGGATGATAGTGATTTAAGCTAAAAAATATAGTGTATTAATTGAGTTTACTTTCCATCTTTATAGCCGTTTATTCCTACTCGTCTATTGATTTATTCATTAATACTACTTTTGATCAAACGCATTGCCTGCATAGTAAGGGTCAACCTTAATTCCGCTAAACCCTTCGACCATTTTATTTTGTAAAACTGTAAATGAATTTTGTAGCTTCACAATTCTAGGTGCAAGCATTTTTATCTTGCCAATGATCTTTAAAGCGCCTTTAATAATTACTTCTGCCGCCTCTGGACTACAGTCCATTAACGTAACTTGTGCTTCTGCCATTTGTAACAATTTGTCTAGCTGACATTTAGTAAAAGGTTCAATCTTTAAATCAGCGGCACCCATAGCTGGTAGGAATTTGAAGTATTCACGTAAATTCAAATATGCTACTCCTGCAATTTCCATTGAGATAGCATTATATTCATTTACAATTACAACGATATCATCTGTTAATGGCTTTACGGTTTCAATGATTTGCATGAGGACATCTTGAATTGCACCCATTGTGTTGGTTGCGAATTTTGAATTGTCAGCCATTTGAGCCAACGCCATAATTAAGAGAGTTTCAGCTTCGTTGATATCTGTAATCATAGTTTTTAAATCTGTGTTCATACTGCCTTCTTGTGTTGTTGTTTTCTTGAAACGATTGATACGTAATTTACGTGTTTCTTGTGTTTCAGCTGTATTGTTCATGGTTGTTTGCAATCTTTCGCCGATCTTTACGGCTTTGGGTTGAACTTCTGGGAATGTTGACTTGAACATGATAAATAGCCTTTCTTTACGCTATGTGTTGTTGTTTCTGTTCTATATACTTATCCCAATATTTTTATTATTTTTGCAGATTTACTATCATCAGGCGAAAATTATATTGCCTATTTACAATGTTTTGGGTCTATACCTTCAGGACATTCGTCTTTATCAATTGTATCAGGGTCTACGAACATATCCACCTTTTTAGGCTCTTCCTTAGGTGGTGTTGGGGTTTGTTCAACCGCTTTTAATAACACATATAAAACTAGCACAATAAAGCTACGCATATCGCTCTCCTAACTTTCCATGAAGTAACTCAAAAACATCCCTACGCATTTTCTTAAGAGCAAGCTCATTTTTACACAGAGTTTCTACTTTTACAAACACAGACTCTAAGTTATCTAAAAGCGGGTCATTTATAAACTCTACGCTTATGTACTTACGGCTATCCTCACCCAGCGTTTCTAAAAAGATTGGCTCGATGATTTGGGATATTGCTAGAGAGCTACATTTAGGGGTACCATAAAAATGGTAAATCATGTCATTACCTTTTTGTGCAAAGCTACATGTGTAAAAGGTAGATGTAACATCATGAAATATAACTGGCTCTGTTTTAAAATTTCTAGAAAAGTACTCGTCTTTAAGCATGAACTTTACCTTGCTTGGATAAAACATCTAATGACACTGGCTTGTTTGTATTTCTAGCAAGCTTAAATTGTTTTAGTTCTGACGCAACAGCTGCTAATTCTTGGTCTGCGGTATTCATGACCGCATGTGCCTTAGCAAGCGCACTTACAGTATCTGACAAAACTTTAATTTTTGATGATGACGCCGGCCAATGTTTTACTTCTTGTAAAGAAACATAAAGAGCAGTTACAGCCTCTTTTACGACTTCACGTATTGTAATATTTTGTTCAATGCCAATACGGTATGAAGCAACACTTGCGCCTCCAGACAAACAAGATTCAAACCCCGTGGCATCTGTACCACCAGGCATGTTTGAAAAGAGCTCCGCCCAATCTTCTGAGGAAATGCCATCGGAATTGAAATAATAGTGTTTGATAATCTGTAATGTTCTAACACTTATATCTAAGGAAAACTTACGATTAATATGACCAATCAGCTGTGATTCTTCAATTCTTCCCAATATCCCCATAAATAGATCACGCCTAGCTTGAGGATTATCAAAGACCTGCACACACGATAATACTGTTGCGTCGGGGTGCAGCAAATTATAAATCTTATGACCTTTGAGATAATTCACGCTTTCGTCGGATGTGTCGGCTATACTAAAACATTTAGGCTTGTTTGCGTCTAATCCGATACGTAGATCATTTAAATATGCTACATGTGTATCTAAAATAGGTGGTAGACCAAAATCTTTTAATGATGTCTTTACAGCATCATCGTCAAAGTTTAATGTTAATAGGTGCTTGATAAATAGCTCACTTGGGTGTTTTATCATACGTTCATATCCCTCATAGTAAGTAATCTAATACCATTAATTACATCATCTAAATTTCTAAGAGCATCGCTACACGCACCCTCGGGTATTTCTTTTGCTCCTACTCTTGATGCTAAAAGCATATTTGATAGTAGATGAATTGTTTCCTCTAGCTGTGGTATGTTTGCGATAAAATGAGAGATATTATCTGGCGTCAAAAAGTTCAAAGATAAAAGTGTATCTGCAATCATAGGATCTTGTATAGCGGCCGCTTCTTTAATTAAAAATCTATTTAACTTATAGATTGGGTGTGATAAAGACGCCACCTTGACATGCTCGATACGTGGTGGAGTAAGTCTACGTAAGGTAGGAAACTCTAAGAAACCCTTGTCCATAATATGAATAGAGGCAAGCTTACTCATTGTATAGTCTGGATCAATCCCTGCCAACGCTAACATCCACGCTGTGTCGGATGCATCCAAGAAGTGCGTATGTTTTCTATCTAATTCCTCAAACGCTGGTCCACCAAGAGTATATGTATTGTCTTGCGTTGCTCTAACTGTAGCCATCAAAGAAGCGGTCTTTTGTTGTTTACCACCTCCTTGTTGTTCTTGTTGTTGCTGAGCCATTGCCATTTGTTGTGCTTGAGCCTGCTGTGCCATTAAATATGATGCCGAGCGCTGACTAGCTTGCATAGGATCCTCGACTAAAGGATTTGTTTGGTTCTTAAATGAAACCCACTTTACATCCATGGGTATTGCAAACATTTGTTCGCCCATTTCCGCGGGGGAATTCATACCTTGCACCTTTTGAAGTTGAATTTGGTTACCACCTAAGATTGTAGTAGCCATGTAGACTACACTACCGTCTGGTTGTTGTTGTTCACCCATAAGATCTAATGGAGCAAAAGCGAATGCTTTGCCATTTCTTACTACATAGAAGAAGCCTCTACCTTGTGGAGTTTCACTTGGTAACGCAGTTGAAGTACCCGCTAAAACACCAGGAATCATTTGATGAGTTGCATAATTTGACCCGTCTGTGAATAACGCCATTGGGATCTTTTCCATTCTAAACGATAATAAGAATGGAAATACCCATCCAAGCATTTGTTCATTATTAACCGTAATGACTTTATAGACACCAAATGTTGATACTGGTTGAAATTCGTCCATATCCATTTCTTCTGGGGACATTACCTCCATTTGAGGTGCTTGTACGGCAGATCCGTCTTGAGCTAACTGTTCTTGCTGTTCTTGAGGCATTTGTTGTGCAGCATCTTGAACCGGTACTTGACCTTGCTGTGGGTCAAAACCATCGGGTTGCGCAAACTTGACCATTACTTTATCCCCACCGTTCCACCTATATTGAATGATGGTTGGGCCTTTTGGTGAAGCAGTTTTTACTAAATCATCCACATTCATTGGTCTTAGGCTTAAGGATTTGTGAAATATATTCTTCGCGTCATTATTATATAATAAGTGTTTACCTTCGTCAGAACGTACCCAGTTAGCAATTTTTATAAGCGATTTGGGCTGAATATATCCATTTAAGCTAGATAATAATGATGAGGTTTTAACTTGACCCGCCTGACTTACGGCACTGTTAACACCTCTGTAAAACTGACCAACATTTTCCCAAGGAGGAGTTAGCATCTGGCGAACATCGCTACCTGGCCCTGGTTCATTTTCGTTAACAGGGCCGTCAAAGGGATCCATACGCATTAGAGCTTGTTGTAATCTACGCTCTGTAAGTGGAAACCCATCGCCAGATTGATCAAAGAAAACATCAAATGGGGACAACCTAAAGTTACGAATAACAACGGGTATTTTTACAGATGGGAGTGTGTCCGCAAGTAGTGGGTTATTAGTTTTAGGTGTTGCGATGATATAACCAAACCCGTACCCCTTTTGAGGATCAGTTCTGTCCATTACAATATTACTGTGGTAATCTTGCATAATAGGAGCTTGTCTATGCAACTCGCTTAATACTTGTGGTCCCCACTTTTTTTCATCGTCTGGCAACGATACAGTTGCTGGCATAGCGATCTTGGTAAGTGAATACCTATCTTTAAATAAAGGAATATCGAACATAACTTCTCCTAGGAAAGTTTACTCTTTGTAGTTATTTTTTCATTTTGTATTAAAAGGTCTAGTGCTTGAAGCTGTGGGTTGTCTACCGGAGCACCTCCGTGAGTATGAGTTTTGATCCATGGAATTAAAAACTCTGTTACAAGTTTCTTTAATGTATCTTTCTCCAACCTTACAACTTCCTCGCCATCCATGTTGATAACAAGTGGTTTACTAGTATTGATGATAATCTCATCTGCGTTAATTGTCATCTTACTCGCTTCATCGTTTTCTAGCAAGACGGATGCGTTACCCAAATTCATATTAAGAGACGTCTGCTCAATGATAACTCTTCCGTTTAAAGATAAAGGGCCTGTTCCCGTAGATATTTCGATTCCATTCCCTGCAAACAACGCTGTTGGTTGACTATCAGTAAATACCCGTAGATCGAATATATTTGTAGAATCGTTATCTCCTGTGTCTTGCACACTTACAGAAAAAGTTCCATTATTTGCATCTCCCGCGGATACTGTAACGTACCCCCGCTCGTCTGACGATGACTTTTTAATAACAGCCGTGAAATCTGTCGGCCCTCCTTCTATATCTGAGTTTGTAATCCATTTAACAGACCCGCCCATTGTGTTTAAAACATATGAAGGGGCCATCGTTTGCATTAAAGCTCTAGTAGACAAAAAAGCCGTACCTATTGCGGGTCCAGAAAACAAATACATATCCCCATTATTACGGAGTAGAACTTCCCCACTACCGGCAGACATTCGTATATCCCCCGGAGATATTTCACTTCTTGTTCCTAAACTGGTATTCTCTGACCTGGGGGACATAAAACAGAATATTGTAGCTTGTGTATACTTAGCATCTCCCGAATCCATGCTTCCAGAATCGGTAGCTATGAAATAACAATAGGAACCAACTTCTGGGCATATATCCATACCATTACCGTCGGGACCTAAGTATCCGGTAGCGTATGGTATATCTTGATAAACGGATCCTCTAACGTCCAGAGTTTTAACATCACACGTGCCTCTGTTAGAGTATACTTCTACAACAACACCTTTTTTTATCTCAGCCGGTGACTTAGAAATAAAATCGCTTTTTGTTTCCCAAGTTGATTGAGCTGCTTTAAACATCAGTAAACTCCGGTTGCGGATTGTTTCATACCAAATTCTGCACCATATGCAATCCCTGGTAATGGGTTTATACCATGTAAATTAGATTTAGCACCTAAAGCTGCACCTTCTGTAATAACATCTCTAATTTCTTGGTAATTTAATCCCGCTAGGAAGTCGTTTTCTGTATTTACTTGAACAGCCTCATTGATACGTTTTAATGTATCTTTAGCAACAATTAGCTTTTTCTTAGAGGCGTTTCTTTCCGCATTTGTGCGTAGCATTTGTGTACGTGCAATTACTTCACCAGGCACAAACTCAAACTCTGGGTCCTCTACAACTTCTACCATGTTTGTTAGATTCCTAAGAACAGTTTCAACATGTCTCTGCCTTACACCATAGGATCCGTAGATCTGGGACATTTCTTTGAGTAAGTAATCACGCGCCATTGGCATACCGCCTACTTCAAGTAGTTCATGCGGATTTACGGGGCCATCACACAATGCTTGCCCCTTTTTAACAGTATCCCCTATTTTTACAGATAGCTGTTTACCACTAGGAATTTTAAATTCAGTTTCGCCAATCTGTACAAAGTAACCGCCGGCAACGTCATCTTCTTTTATATTAACGACACTACCGTCTATTGTAGTAATAACTGCTTTATCTCTAAGTGTTTGGGGCATTTCAAAAAGCTCACTTAAACGATCTAATTGGTTTCCCATTTTAGCCCCTGCCCCATTTGCGGAACCACCAGAGTGGAATAATCTCATCGCCATCTGTGTGAGCGGTTCAGACATAGATTGTGCAGCATTTACTCCAGCGTTTTCACCCACATTATAATCTCTACCATGCTCGTTAAATCCTTGGCATTTCTTACAAACACCCCGAGTCAATAAGCATGTGAGCGGGCTACGTAATTTTATTTCACTAATATGCTTTTGAATTTCCTTCATGGATTCGACAGTCATGAGTGTATTTCGTTTATATAGTGTTCCACCAATAGTTGTATCTTCCCCTAGGTATCTACCTTCACAATCTATATTTTTAGTTGGCATAGAAACACCATTCTTGGTTCCACAATCGTCTTCAGTTACAACTACATTGATCGCTAAGTTTACTAAGTCTTTTGCCTTAGCACCAGGTTCGGATGTTCCTTTAACACGAGCAAGTGTACCAGCACGAATACCAGGTAAAGTATTCCAATAGTCAGATGTTGCTAAGCCCTCCGAGTATGATTTACGAATTGGCTCTGCACATGTCTGCCCACTTGAATCTTGTACTTGTAGGGGGGCGGATAAGATCTGTTCTACATTTGTCCACTTACCAGCGATAGCGCCACTACCACCCGTCCATTTCCACAGACGATTATCAGACTGTTCCGTGGATAGCCTTGCTTTTAAATCTTTTGTAATATTTGAATTTGCTTCACCATATACTGCAACCTTATCACGATCAGTAGGATTTGCTATCTTTGCAAGCTTTTCATCCGCTATAGCTAGGTGGTGATCTCGAATGTCTTTATGAACACGTAGATCATTTAATCCATAGGACGCTGCTTCCATATAGGATGATTTACCGCCAAGATTTTTAAGTGCATCTGCTACTTGTGGGTAGTAATCTCTACGTAAGCGTGCAACTTCGCGCATCAGCTTTGCCATTTCCGACTTTGTCAAATTTGGACCAAATAAAATCTTTTCCTCAAATGTCTTTTTTAAATCATCTGGCATAACATTTAACAGTTTCATTCTACCGATTGTTGTAACGTTGCCCTTATATTTAAACCCTTCTCTTTCTTCTAGAGTATTTTGTTTATGTGCTAAATACGCAGCTGATTCCGTATCAAATGCTTGCTTACCAGTAAATTTAATCTCAGACAATTGCCAAATACCATAAGCAGCGTCCCATTCGGGCAGATTCATAAGATCAAAGTCTTTAGCCCCGAATAGATTACGACTAGGTGTCATACTTTTAGCCTCTTCTACAGCTTCTTGTGATGCTGGTAAAAATATAGCCATAGTATCACCGTCAAAGTCGGCGTTAAATCCCTTACAAACCATCGGGTGAATTTGAATAGATTTATCCTCCGTGAGTGTGGGGTAAAATGCCATAACACTATGTTTATGAAGCATGGGATCACGCTTCATTAAAACGGGTCTATTTTTAACGGCAAGATCGGTTGCATACTTCACGGTATCAGAGGTTGCTTCATCACGATATTTCTTCATCGCTTGTGCGGGAGTATATCCCATGCCGATAATTTCACGGATAATAAATGGACGATAGATTGCCAATGCCATTTTACGTGGCATACCAATTTGATCTAAAGTTAGATTGGGCTCAGGAATAATAACGGAGCGAGCAGACAATTCAACACGTCTACCAATTAACTTGTCTTGGTAGAACCCCTCCTTACCTTGTGCCAACCCGCCTGTTGTTTTTGGATTAGTAATATACTGTAATAACGAGGATATTGGCGCGCCTTTGTTGTCCATGGCTCCTTTAACATATGTTTCTTTCACGGAATTGAATAGAGCATACTCCGCATCCATTCTTTTTTCCGGTAATGTTTCCGCTGGCAATTCTTTTAGTTGCATATTAAACATACCAACTTGGCGATACATTTGATTAATATCTGCTGATTTAACGTCACCAACTGCATCGACTGCGTCTGAAATACCGATAGGGCGCATAACAGGCGGTAAGATTGGCATATATTTCATTGTATAGGCATCATATGCACTTAAATTAAGATTTGTAAGTACTTTAAGTAAACGTATTTTTTTAACACAGTTATTACGTTCAGTACCCTTTACTTTGTCAAGTAACTTAATCTGTTTCTCAAGCTCCTTGGCTGTGTTAATCTTCGCCAAAGCGTTAACAATTGCGGTCATACCTGTTCCACCAGAGAATGGCATTTTGCCTTGCGCAGTGGGCTCAAAGTTTTTTTGCATAATGTCTAGAAGAGTACATACAGGTTTCTCAAAGACAGGATTTATTACACGCGACTGTAAGGTTACACGCCCCCACTCCTTACTTAAAGTCTTACCGGTAGGGAAGTCAAATAGACCGCCCTTTTCTGGCTCACCTGTTTTACCTACGATAGCTCTGCTTGGGTTTTCAATTTCATGTGGACAGCTCTTAAGTACATCTTTATCTGTCATGGGAACTAACTGAAACTCGTCTGCATTTCTTGATGTGTTAATACCTAACGCAGTAAGATGGGAGAAGAACTTTTTAGTAGCAAAGGTTGGTTGGGGCGCGGGTATTTGGTGCCCGTTCATAAGCGCATCCCAATATTCATCAGAATCGTACTCACCCTTAAACACATCGCCTTGTTCATAAGTAGAATGGTGTGTTTGCATTTCAAGAATATTTGCACGCGCATTATGTGCAAGTAACCCATACATACCCAATGCGCCCATAGCTTGTCCGCCAATACCAGCACCTTTGACGGGTTGGTGATTAATATCATATACAGCGCCTTTAATACCAGGTAAGGATCCGCCTGCACGAGCTGTAAACTTCTTTTCAACTTGGTGTTGAAGTTTTTGGATATACTGTTTCCCAACAATTACGCTTCCAATAGACTTACCTGTATCGGGGTCATGGAGCAATTCTTGATCACTCACACCGTGCGACTGCATTTCTTTCATTAATTCGTCTAAGCGGTCTTGACTATTTTTATCAAAGTTAGTAACAATGTAAGGTTTTCCCGTCTTTTCAGCAATTTTAGACGCACCTAACTCCATCAACTGTCCAGGATTAGTTCTACCTGTCATACCAACGGGGTGTAAGGCAACCTCAAGATGAACTTGTTCACCAGATGCGTCTTTGTAAAACGGCATTTCGTGATCTTCTAAAATTTTAGTGACAATACCTTTATTACCATATCTACCAACAAGCTTATCGCCGATAGTCATTTTTTCTTGTGTGCGTATAAATACTGTAACTTTTTTACCTGTGTTTACGATTCTAGATACAACGCCTGGAGTTTCTTTTTCCCAACGAACCTCGGAAGCTTTCCAATCTAGTGCAAAGGATGTCGATTTAGACATAGCTCTAAAGGTTGGGTCAGGCACTTTTTTAGTTACGGCACAAATCAAAACATCATTCATCTCAACCTTTTCGCCCAACTTAATTACGCCATTTTCGTCTAGCTTTTTAAAAGATTCGGTTGACAGTCTTGAAGATTGTGGAGCAATTGTATCAAACAAATACCTAGAGATTATAACAGCGTTTGATTCTAAGTCGTTAAGTAAGCTTGGGGAAACCTTAGTACCTATTTGAACAGTTGCATCACGATCAAAAGAGTACATATGCTCACTCTTAAGCTTCTCGGATGCTGAACGAGAAATAACTACACCGTCTTCATAATTGTACCCGCGCATTGGTAAGTAACCAACACGTAAGTTTGTTCCTAATGCTAAGGTTCCATTCCTTGTAAAGTTAGAGTCAGCAACTAACTGTCCCTCTTTTACTTTATCTCCAACCTTTACAATTGGTGTATGTTGCAAAACACCACCTACTGCGTTTGTTTGGAAATTATTGTATAAATATACGGTATGAACTTCCTTACCATCATTAATTTTTACAAAGTCGTCCGTAACCTCCGTTACGACACCGTTGACAGGCGAAAGCTCCGCGGATTTACTACCAACGGCCTTTTCCATTGTATTATCTGTATTGCCAACACGTATTTGAATAAGAGGTTCTTCACGATTTACAAGACTCAAAGACTGCCCCGCCATCTTCGCTGCCATCATATTTCTGTTACCATTGTTATTATTAACGAATGGAATTAAGTTTGTAGCGATACCGAACTGTTGTTGTGCATTTACAATTACGTAGTCGACTTGAGAGAGATCTACTTTACCTGGTTTACCCCCTGGAAGAGACACGCGTATTAGTGGAACACGAGCTTTACATTCCCCATTTACAAATTCTATATCTTCTGGGAATGCTACAGTTGCTCTGTCAGCGGTTAATGGATCCACTTTTTCAAGCTGTTTAGTCTTCATACTATAAAGCATGGCATGCAGTCTATCGCCTTCTTTAGCAGTACCTGTTGCCAACGGTAACACTAAACCAGTGTTGTCACTTTCGCCTGTATCAAGAGGATCAAGGAATGCTAAATGGGAGCTGTGTACACTAGTAGCACTGCCCAATTGCATACCTGGTCCTGTACTGATACCGCCCATACCTTTAACGGTAGTAGTGGTTGCTCCCGAGATCATAGCAACTGGGTTAATTTGGTCACCTTCAGAAGAAAGCTGTGTTTCGCCTCCTTTACGAAAGAAGCCTAGCATATAGGGATCCATAATACCTGAAACAATCTTAGATGCGGAGTCTGAGTTAACGCCCATTCTATTTTTAACTTTTTGTTGGATCTCTCTTGCCTTTCTAGCTAAGTAGTCCTCAATTAAGTCAGGCGTATCTAGAAACTTTTTATGACCAATATTATTATATGATGATTCTGTTTTCTCACCCTTAGATACTTGAATTAAAGCCTTTCCTGTATCAAGTAGCGCATCTGGTGTTAGTGTTGCATGTGGCCTACCTAACACATCTTGCGTAATACGTGTGTCTAACGTATGCTTTGCAAGCTCTTGGAAAATAATTTCAGCTGCAACTCTCTCGTTGGGAATAATAGCTTTATCTCCAGCAACTAACTTAGCCTTACTAATTAAAGAGGTTACCATTGCAGCTGGTTTAATATTACGTTTAGCAGCATCAACCATAGGTTGTCCCCAAACACTTGCAATCTGCTCATCTGTCTTACCTATACCTCTAAGTAACGCGTATAAGTCTAATGTAGCTGACGAATCTTTACTACCAAGTTTGGGCTGGATGGTAATCATACGTTTAATTGGGTCAAATACTAAAGGAATTTGTCCTTTACGTTCATTAGCAGCTACGGCTTGAATCTCTCCATTATCCGCAATACGTGTGTAAATACCAGACATGCGTCTAAATTGTGAAGATACTTGATACTCTCTACCTTGTACTAAATAACTAAGACGTGCGGTTACAACAGGAAGTTTACATATATTAACTTTTTTAGACTCATTGATAAGCTTGCCTGTTGCCTTCTCAATGAGTTTGACCTTTACGGATACATCCTGTGCTAACGTACCCCCTTGATCTCGTAATTGGCGGTGCAGCATATAATTAGAACTATTGGTCAAACCATTAAATTGTACCTCGCTAACCTCTAGTTTTCTAGTTGTGCTCTCAACATTAAAAATAGATGGAATAAGGGTAATTAAACGTTGTTGAAGATCTTTGTGTCTCTTCTCATAATCCAAATGCTCAAGCATAGTAACTCCAATATATGTGTATTTTCTGTGATAAGTATATAGAAAGGAGGTGCAAAATGACAACTAAATCGGCACCCAAAAACGATTTACCAAAATGGCGTTGGTGCGATTTCGGTGGACCCACACAACCAAAAAAGTAGGTTCACCGAAACGCACCAACACTGTTGGTAATTTTTAGCTTATATTACAAGATAAAGATACTTTTATAAAGTATGTGATAATCAAAATGTAAATACAAGCAAAATAGTTAAAAAGGAGCGACTATGAATGAGCGTGAGCAATGGTTATTATTTTGGTCTATGATCGGCGGATTCTTTGGGTGGCTGACATGGGAACTAAAAAATGAAAAGGATAAATGCGATGAAGAGTACGAAAACTATATACGTAGGTGCGTACGACAAAAACAAGAGCATGACTACTACGATAGCCAGCGGTGAAAAACCTCCGGCTGAATACTGCCCTATTATCAATAGCACCTGTAGCTTGATTACATGTTCAAAATGTAAAGCACTAAATATGTTTACAAATGATGCCGTTTGGGTATGCGTAGGATGCTACGACAGATATATGAACGGTATGTATTCTATACTACCCTTTCATTCAACTGGAAAATGTCATGTTTGTGGATGCGCAAGCGTGGCTCTAATTCTTGTGGAGATTAAAAATGAAATGTAAAGATAGGAAAGAGAAAGATATTGTTGGCGTATGTCCCCACTGTATGGACGACACAGACAATATTCACAATTATATTAAAGATGGTGAAAAGTGTTATAGAGTCGAATTTGGCCACACTCTCAGATCAAAAGATGGCGGACATGTTATTTTCGATGCTATGACAGAGCACTGCTACTTTGAGTATATTTCTATGGGTAATTATGAGTTTGAGGAGTTGGAAGATGACCCATTCCAATACGATGATACATACGCTCTAATGTTTCTTCATGCGCATTGCTTTGAAACAATCAAGTGGGGAAAATATGAAAAACAGAAAGAACCAATTAATTGCAGCTGCTGTGATACAAAAATCATCGGAATGCACAACATTGCTGTTGGTGAAACCCCTGATATTATGGCGCGTGTTACGCTAGGCTATGTGGATCTTGATGACAAGAATGAGCCCGTATTTACGGAAACAGTTCAAGCGGATCTTACACCTGATAGGTATTTGTGTTTACAATGTATGTACGAATCATTTTCATGCCCATCTACAATTATGGAGGCTCAAGAACAGATGGATCAATTGCATAAACAACGATCAGATGAGCACGAAAAAGATAAAGATGACTATATAGATCCGGACGATAGGTGGCAAAATCAATAGCCAACTGGATTTTGACGTCTTGATGGCTTCATTGTTGGCATAGGAGATTGGAGAGGATTTAATGGATTAGCCTGACTACCCTTTCTGGATGCCAGAATATTATTTACCATCTGAAATAGTGGAGGGTTTGCTATAGACATTTGGTTTAATATCTGATTTTGTCTATCAGGTGGTACTCCCGTAATATAAGACGCGGCTCTTTTAGCTACATAACTAATATCCATATTATTAGAACCGGCTTGTGCGCCAGATCGCTCAGTACCAAACCATGGTGGAATACCCGTTTGTGGTGTTCTTGAACCATTTCTAGAATAGGCCGTTGCACCCTCTGGGAAACCTGGAGCTACTTGATCCCCTGTCATTGCACCCTCTGGTAAAGCGTTATTAGAGGATACTGACTGACTTATCATTGGGACCTGTTTATTTTTAGCTTTTTCCTCTGCTTCAGCTTGCATACGTTCTTGGATCTCCTGCTGTTCTTGCTGTAGATCTAGCTGACCAATTGCCTGAGATCGTTGGTTTTGCATTTGGTAACGAGTATTGATCGCCATAATCTCACCTTGCATGTGAGCTTGTTGAGCTTGCATACGCTTTTGAAGCTCAAGCATTGATCCTCGTTCTTCGTCCATCTTTCTACGTTCAAGCTCTGGATCAAATCCTAAATCCTCTAACAAGGTTCTATCAGCTAGCTTTTGTGCTTGAACAAGCTGGAAATAAAGCATTGTACGCTGTAAATCGTCCGCCATTTTAAATGGTCTAAACTCGCCATCTATCTCGGGGTAATTCATAAACTGCGCAACACGTCTAAGAATAAAATTAAAGACTAGATCCTGCTGGTCTTCAATGTAAGAAATAAATTTATTATGTAGCTGGAACATTGTTAGATTAGTACCGCTATATTGTACGCCCCCAAATACAAACTCTGGTGGAACGCCCATACCCGCAATTACGTGCTCCATCCAAACACGATATTCTTGGTGAAGAATTAAGGAACGTCCCTCACCGCCTATTTGCTGAAACCCTAATGGTAGAGGCATAATAGGAATACGATTTGGGTCTATTTTCCACTGACTAAGTTGTTTTTCGACTTCAGTCTTCCACTCACCAAGATTTAACATTGAGTATGGATCCGCTGTTGGCGAATTAGATGATGGGAATACAATACGCATTGGAACAATATGCTCTTGTGCAATTGCTTCTTGTGATCTACGTAGAATACCAAGATAGTGTAAATCCTTCATTACGGGAAGGATTAAAGGTGTACCATAGCCCATACTCTTTTGTGCAAGAGTCGGGCGTTTAAAGTGAAATACATTTTCTTTACTTAATATTAATCGCTTTGAACGTTGAACAGCTTTAATAAATACGTCTGGTAAGTCTTCTATACGTGCTTTACGTCCCATACGAATTTCATTCTGTAGCTCCGCGGGAATGTCATAAAAATATTCTGTATCTCCTGTGATATCATCGTACTTAACATCAATACGTTCGGGATCCCACCTCATAAGACGTATACCCCGTAAACTACGCATCGATTGGTCATTTACTTCGGCAAAACCAACATGGGAACACTTATTACATGTCAGCTGGTACCTCATACTGACCCACCTATACTTAGTACTTATATCTTTTACATAGTGCTGTGTCTTACATTGTTGGCATATTAAAAACTTCTTGAACGGAAATAAAACGCTAACGTAACAATTACCATAAGTATAATAGTCTAATCCTACCTCAACACGAAATGCCTTCAGATTTAGATGTTTTACAACCTCTTCGTATTTATTACGAAGAATATCATTATCTGTCTTGAATATAATAGGTGTGATTGGGTACTCTGCCATCTTTGTAATAGCTGAATTTACCGCGGGATTTGTAAGAAAATAAAACCTACACCAATGAAACATATTCTTAAAAGATGTAGGTAAATACGCTTGGCCCTGATCAAAAAATGGGTGCGGGTATTTTGGGGCTGATGTTGCTCTACCCTCTGCTCCCGCAGAGTTTAGCATAGACCCTTTTCCGCCTAAACTAAACCTATAACTCATTATACGGCTCCACTAGTAGGTTGCTGCTGTTGTAATGGCATGGTGGGCGATTGCTGTTGTTGCATGCGTTGTTGCGCTTGGAATTTTTGAGCCATAGTATCTCCTGTACCGACTCCACGCAGTCTTGATATGCCACTATCAAGCTTTCTCCCAATAAACTCTCCCGCCTTTTGTCCAAGGTTTCCCGCATAGTTAGAGGCTGTTAATGAAACGGGTAATGCCGCAGCACCTAGATACTTGTTTACGCTGTGTGGCAAGTAGCCTAAAGCGGATCCTACTGTGTACCCAAGTCCTCCAGCAATACGCTCAGTTCTTGATCTACCTTTTCCTTCCGCATCTTCCTTACTAAATCCAGCTGCTATAGTCGGGACACCCATACTAGCTACTGTAAGCTTTGCCCCCATTGGTAAATATCGGGTAAGTGTTCCAGAGCCCCCCGAGTAGCCCCCGCCTCCACCAGCTTCACCTAAGTTTCTCCACACTGCCTTACCGATAGACTTGGGATCCCATTTAGCTGACTGGGCTTGCCCAAGTAACGCTCTAGCCTTATCTTTTGTAGACATACCACCCAACTCGGAAGGGCCCAAGTTTTTAGTATTTTCCCAAACCTGTTTTGCACTCATAGAAGCATAGTTTGGGGTGGTACTTCCTGGATTTATACTCGGGGATGGCTTATTTACTTTAGCCTGCTGAGTAGCTTTTGTAAAAGCTACTGATCTTTTCTTATTTACTCTTCCCGCTATTTTTAATAAGTCATTCATATTACCCCCCTAACTTGTGTATCAAACCTTTGTTTAAAATCTTTACGAATATACTCTGAGGCTAACAACTTTCCTACTTGTACATCAATTTTATCAAGATTTAAATTTATATTGTGCCTTGATAAAGATTTTAAAGATCCATATCGCGTAGATATTGGGGCGTAGTCATATTCGTCAAATCTAATAATGTTTTTTCCACGATCCTCTAATCCTTCTAATGGACTGTCTTTTAATATACCGTCTTCATATCTACCGCAGCAGATATCACATTGACCGTCAACTAAATCGTCGTAATCAGTGTTTCCACAATCTTGACATTTATACATAGGTCGGCATAAGTACCGCATACAAAAAGTTAAAGGCTCAGGCAAAAATTCAAGCTCTTCAAAGCGAGCACAAGCCGCAATAAATTTTTTGACGTCTGTTCCAAAAGGTATTTGTTGTATGAGTCTTAAGCAGTCAACGCCTATCATCATCTCATACAATTTTAAATGGTCAAATTGCTTGAAGTTTGGAATATTTCCTAGCAACGCAGTACAAATGTTCCCAAATGACACGGGGTCTGTCCAAGGTAATACAGTGTTTTTTGCTGTTGCGTATGCGCCAAGCATCTGCCAAGTTCCCTCTGACATTTTACCATAACCTTGTTTTTCTAATGCGTCTCTAGTTACCGACGGTAACCACAGTCTCCAATCATCACCTAAAATTTGATCACAGGCTCTACCAAGAACCACTGGATGACTATCGGTTTTTTGGAAAAAGTCTTTTGGTAAGTTGCTCATTATTCTCTACCCATCTTTGGACTTGCCTGTCCTTTAGTGAGTCTTTCTAACGCTTGTGTTGGTGATTCATATAACTGTTCTTTTTCAAGAGCACCATCATAATCATATAAGGATCTACCGCGTGACTGTAAGTTGTCAATAACATTATCATTTACAAGACGGCTGATTACGGTCTTTTGTGGATCTGGTAATGAGCTAAAAATTGTCCAAGGGTTTCTAATTAGTTCCGCCACTAAGTCAATATGGAATGTTTGTTCAAGAATAGATTTAGCGGATGGATTTTTAACCCACTCTTCTAACTTTCTTTGGGATAGTGTGTCAGATGGGCCATCCCACGTTTCATTACCAACGATGTCCGCAACTTTTTCAAAAACAGTATGAAATGGATCAGGCATTCTACCGTAGCACTTGTCGAGCTGATAAGCCTTATCTAAATTCTCAATCAAACTTACGACTCTGTATGGATCTACGTCTTCGCGACTTGCAATTTTTACAATTTCGTCAACAGCTTCGTTTGTTCTTCCACCAGATAGGTAATTACGCATTTGCATACCAGGTGCTATGCTATTACGTGGGACACCTACGTAGCTGGCTATTTTTTCTGTTGGTTCCAATCCATTTTGTAGCATTACATTTGCTAAGCCTTGTGCGTATTCGATTCGATCGGTTAAACTAAAGTTTTTTTCATACATATCAAAGTATGCACAAGCTGTTTTTATTTGTGCAGAAGAGTTAACGGGGTACTTACCAAGTAATTTCATAGAATCCTCCATAGGTTATCTTAATGCCTATATAAATGTGATAATTCTTTATAACACAAGAAAGGAGTAGTTATAACCAAAAAATGACAAGTTACTACAATAACACGAATAAACCGCACTGTTTTGGTAATGATGATTACTATAACGAGACATCTCGTCAGTGTTCGGGGTGTAATTACCGGCAATCCTGTGCAATCGCGCTTCAAGAGAAAGGAAAACAACAAGAAGTGAGTGAAGTAAATTATTATCGTCCAAGGACAGCAACTAATAGTACATCAACTGGTACTACATCGACTACTTCTAGTAGCACACCAGCGTCATCATATACATCAAACTATACCGCCAACAATAATACGTCCAACAGACCTGTTGTTATGCGAGGTTCTACTGATGATTTTAATTTTGATAAACCTTTAGGTAGACAATTTGCCACATATTTGGCATATGATATTGCACAAGTAAGTACTGAACGCCTACACTCATTCATTGTAGCAAGTAAGGAAAACTACAGAACATCCTTAAAAAAACCGGAGAATAAATGAAGCTTAAAGACTTCTTAAGCGCAAAAAGGGCTGCGTCAAAGTTTCAAACATTTGTAGACATTTCAGCATATGCAAAAACACGTGGTTATGATATAAGCTCAGAATCATTAAGACTGTGTGAAAAGGGCGATAGAATCCCAAACTTGGATACGAGAAAGATTCTTGTTGAAATTTACAAACTAACACCAAGTGAAGCGGATACGCTGACTTGGTTATGTGCATCTGAAACTCTTGCTAGAGATTTCCCTGACTACATAGCAGTAAGTAAACAAAAGACAAATACCTTCTCGGAGGCGTTAGCACAAAGCCTTAGGTATTTACCAGACGACAACAAGTCAAAACTAAAAGACACACCATGGACCAAAACACAGCTTACATAAGCAATTACTTGTTCTTACCAAGAAAATTTGTCAGCGTTGCTCCAATACGCTACTCATTAGCCATCGGCGATATGCCATCAGACTCATTACTAACAGATACTCATATAAGAGTCCCACGACACTTTTTGGATGTCAAAAACACAGAAGTGCCTTATTCGGTAGAGGAGATTACACATAATGCTGAATCGATTGATGTAGAGGCAAAGACTTCTCTTAGACCTGGGCAAATTAACGCCTTACAAGCAATGATCGATAATAAAAACGGAATACTAAATCTCGGATGCGGGCATGGTAAAACCGTTGTGTCATTACATTACCTAGCGCACACAAAGACTAAAACAATTATTGTTGTTAATCGTGCTAACCTAATAGATCAATGGCGTGAAGAGATTGATAAACACTTAGATATCAAGCCCAAGAAAATAGGGATTGTACAAGGTAAAAAGTTTGAATGGGAGGATAAGGATATTGTTCTTGCTACTATTCAAACTCTTGTCAAACGTATTGATGGTAATGATGAGTTTTTTAAGTCATTTGGTTTAGTAATATTTGACGAATGTCATCATTTGAGTGCGCCCGTGTTTAAACAAATATGTCCGTTATTTCATGGTCTACGGCACGGGCTCTCCGCAACTCCAAAGCGTGAGGACGGTTATCAAAACGCTTTTATCTATCATCTCGGCCCTGTGTATTATAGCGATATAAGTCAAGAGATTGTGCCTAAGAGTTATTTTGTAAAGACTGATATTAAAGATGATGACGTTGCAGACGAAGCTTATGATGTAGCTGGGGAAATACATCATCGTAAATTATGTGCATGGCTTGGTTCATTACAAAATAGAAATGAAATTATTTTCAATATTATTGATCGACTGCTAAATAATGGCCATAAGATTTTGTGTTTATCTCATAGTGTAGAGCATGTTCAGGAGATGCATAAGCTACGCTTAGATTCTGGGATTGCTTGTGGTGATGTAGACCCCGAAAAAAGACGAGAAGAGATAGAAAACAATCCACTAAGCTTTGGGACAATTGACGTAGCGGCAGAAGCGTTGAATGTCCCATCTCTTAGTGCCCTAATCGTTATGACCCCCTTCGGCGCAAAAACACAAGGAAATATCCTACAACAATCGTTGGGTAGAATACAGAGACGTTGTCTAGGTAAAAATGATGCAATTGCTATTTTTATTGAGGACGACATAGGTATGTGTTCTTCACTGACACGACAGATTAAAAAAAGACTAAGAGAATGGGATTATCCCTATGAAGAAACAAATTCAAGCAAACTTGTCCAATCCCTATCAAAGGGAACACTTGCGTTTGATTAACAGCGTTGCTAGTGCAAGCAACACCCCATCTGACTGTAAAAAGTGTGAGCTACACTGTACTCGCAAAAATTTAATCTATGGTACAGGCAATCCTAAATCACGTTTACTAATTGTAAAGGATATGCCAACAAGCGAAGAAAACAGAGTAGGAACTCACGATACACCCGATCTTGATCTTCTTGTGCGAGTCTTTTATGAAATTGTTGTAAAAGAAGAAAAGCTGTATGGTCGTGTAAATCAGGACGAAGCGAGACAAGTGTTACTTGATTCATGCTTTATTACTGATTCCGTAGCTTGTCGCTCAGAAATACAATCTGGGGAGAACGCTGGAGAAGGGCGTGATCCTAAGCAATCTCAAGTCAAAGCTTGTAGAGATAGACTACAAGAAACTATATATGAAGTTGACCCTTTAATTACACTAGCGTGTGGTAAATTTGCCGTCACATCCCTATTAAAAAGAAACAAAGACTTGCCTGCTAAAACTGGTAAAGCGGATTCGCTTTTCACATACACAGTCCCTGGCAGAATGGTTGAAGAAGTAAGATATAGCGGAATCTACACATATGATTGGAAACACGCTGAGCGTATAGGTGACTATGATGACCCAAACGGTGCAATCGCAAGCTTTTGTAATGCGATTAGAACCACTTGGAGAATTTACAGTAAAATAACAGGAGAAAAAGATGACTAAAGTAGAAGAACTTAAGTCTAAGATTGACAATATTCACTTTTTGTTAAGTGGTGGTATCCTAAAAGATTTCTTAAGCGAAGAAGCATTTGAAGAGGCACTACCACGCTTTCAAGAAGGTTTATATGAACTAACATTTCTAAACGATCAACTCAAGGCTGAACTAGAAGCCGAAAAGACAAAATTTAGACGTGAGGCTTATGAACAATTCCAACAAGATCTAGCACTTGGTCGTGATAAATCTGACGCAATCAAGAGCGGAAACCTTGTAGCAACTGCTCGCTATACAAAAGAAATGCCATACTCTATTCCAGAGGTTCACTCAATCTTTGAGCGCGAAGGTTTAACAGCACCTGCTTGTAAAACAACAATCGATGTCAAAGCACTAGATTCCAAGCAAAAGAAACTCTACAAGAGCCTTGAAAAAATCACAGGCGTAACTGTAGTTGTTAAAGATATTAGTGGCGGAGATACAGAAGAAGCTGACGAATAAGTGATAATCAAGTATACGGATGCGTATATAGGAGATAGCTATGGAACATGAACAACATGATTACTCAATCACCGCAAGTATTGTACTTAAGCACGGTGATAAACAATATATCTATTCAAAACCAAGGAGTTTATTTATGAAACACTTAATTGGAGATGGCTTAGCAAAGCTTACAATGTCATCCGAACTAAATGACAAGACATATGGAGATGGCGTCTCTTGTATGGTAAGTGTAACAGTTACTGTCGATCAATCAGAAAATGCTATTGCAGACGCTGCACAGATCCTACGTGTAATCACTGGTGAAGAAGCTCGTACTGCTCTAAGTGAATTTCGTGATATTTATCGCCAAATGAAAGCTGATAGCAAGAAGTGAAAAACGCAATCACAGTCGAGGGGCTAAAGTTAAAAATTGTTTCTACTACATTCAAAGCGGATACGCTAACAGTTGAAGTGGTAATTGCAAACAATAATGCGGTGAGTACACCGGCAACCTTTACAATCCCACTCAATAACGAAAAAGCTAAGGCAATCGCAAGTTTCCGTGATCTCTTAGAGTCACAAATTTTGGAGTATTTAGATGCGCGACCTCGAAATCAAACTAATATCTAAGATTATGCTAGACGGCAGTCCCCGTAAAGCAAAATCTTTGGGTGTTGGGCTTGAGTATTTTACAAATCCCAAGTGCGCTCTTGCATGGAAAAAACTACTCGAATACGGCTCTATGCCGGGTCAAATGGGTGAGGTTCCAACAAAGCGACAGTTAACGAAGCATACGGGACTTGAACTATTAGACTACGTAGATGAATCTATGATGGACTTGGTTAAAGAGTTGCGTGATGACTATTCAACTAGAACATTGCGTAAATGCGTGATTGAGGTTGATGACTTATTACGTGCTTATGGACCAGAACTAGCGCTTGAGCATTTAAATTCTATTGCAAAAGAGCTTAACAGCGGTTTAATTCCCGACAGTAATCGTTTAGATTTAGCTGATGCTATTCCTCGTTTCAAAGAGTCATATGAGCTTATGCAAAAAGGTAATGGTATCAACGGTATTCCATTTCCTTGGGCACCTATGAATGATGGTACGGGTGGTATGGCTCCCGGCACTTTTAATGTTATTTATGGTCCTTCAAAGTCGGGTAAAACGTGGATGGGTCTTGAAGTTGGTGTCGTTCACCCATTTGAACGTGCAAATGCAAGAACACTTGTTGTCAGTAATGAAATGCCAAATGAGCAAATCTATAGGCGTGTTTTGGCTAGAATGTGTCGCCTAGACTATGGTCAAGTTGTTCGTGCTGCACTAGATGAAGAGGGTCGTGCTCAAATGTATGAACACTTAAATTCTATTCATCAAGAACAAATAGATGAGCTAAAACAAGGATTAAATCACCAACGCTATCGTGCTATACGTTGTGTTAAACCCTCATCCGCTTTAGGTGGTGGGTGTAATGCAATTCGTAGTGAGATAGAGGCTTTCCAACCTGATCTTGTATTCATTGATGGTGTTTACCTAATGACTGATGATCGTACTAAAACACGAGATATGTCTTGGAGAACTATCGCAAATATTACACAAGATCTCAAAATGCTCGCAACCCGTTATAACCTTCCTATTATTGGCACAACACAGTCTAATAGAGAAGGTGTTAAACGTAAACCAGGCGAAGATATGGACAGCTATGACGACGTTGGGTTTGGCTTGGGCGCTATTCAAGATGCGGATATGGTTATGCGTGTCCAAAAGATTGAGACAAATCAAGGGGAAAAGGTACTCGTTACACTTCCCGCTATGCGTGAGTCAAAGGTAGACAGCTTTACTGTAAACTTTGTTCCCGTAGTAGATTTCGGCCTACACCAAATTAACCTAACTAGAGATCAAGTTAAGACGCTTATGAACCTTGCGGACAACGGATCCGTTGCGCAAGTGTCTAACAATAACATGCAACCCGAACAAAAAGAATACCGAAGGAGACGACAACCACAAACAACACAACAAGCAGCACCCTCGCTGCCAACATTACCCGGAACTACAGACGGAGAAATCTAAATGGATATACGGGAGATTGTTACCGAATACTTTGGGCAATATAAGGCATCCACAAACAATAATGTTTTTATTAAATGCCCAAGCCCTGATCATAATGATAGTAATCCATCGTGCCACCTAGACTTAGAAAAGAAGGTTTTTCTTTGCTTTTCTTGTGGGGCAAAAGGCACGCTTGAAACAGCGTTACGTTGGAAAAAGGCTCCGCCTGATCTAGTGTCACTATTCTCCGAATATAAACCAGTATACAAGCACCCAACAAGAGTTGAAGAACATCTTTTGGATGAAATGATTTTATATGCGTGGGACTTTGAGCCACAGCCTTGGATTGATGAAGGCTTTGATCCCCGTGTCTTACATGCACATGATATTGGTTTTGACATTCATAACCAACGTATTACTATTCCTATATACAACAAGAATGGACAGCTTGTAGCTATATCTGCTCGTGCGGTAGGTAGCGAACAGCCACGCTACAAAATATACAAGTCAGAGCTTATGGATTATTGTCCCGTTGGGTATAATCCTAAAATACACAATTATTTGTGGCGCTTTAATCGTGTACCACCTGATGCACAATACCTTGTAATTGTTGAAGGTTTTAAAGCGGCTCTTAAACTTGTACAAAATGGTGAACATAATGTTGTAGCGCTTATGGGAAAAATGTTATCAGCTGAGCAAGAAGCTGAAATAGTTTCTAATCGACAACGTGTTTATCTAATGCTGGACAATGACGAAGCGGGTCGCAAAGGCCAGCTAGAAATTGCGATAAGGTTAAGTAAACGAGGCACGGATACGTGGATAGTTGATTATCATACTCGTCAACCCGACACACTCACACAATTCGAGCTCCAAGAGGCTCTTTCTAAATCACTTCCGCTATTTCAGTGGAGAAGGAAAGGTGAACCATGACACAATGGTTCCGTACATCACAAATGCTTGACACCAAGCCTACCAAGTCCACCGACAATGTTGGTTACAATGACAGCTACTTAAAGCAAATCAAGCTTGGCGAAAAGCCAACAAACATCTTGTTCATCGACTGCTTATACCCAAGCTATACAAATCCAGAAATCAAAGTGCCTTATTTCGAATGGCCACGTCATACATTCAAAGATACTCGTGATGGTAAACCATACTTGCGTTCTTTTCTCTGCGTTCGTGGTAATCAAAAAGGCGTTGAATGTCCAAGTTGTAAAGCTCAATATGATGCTGAAGACAAGCGTTACACTGGTAGACGTATGCGTTATTTCTCTGTAATTGCTCTTGATTGGTTCTATACATCTACAAATGATTATGGCGATATCACTTATGATCAACCTGAAAGTCCCGCACAAAAACGTCAATGGGAAGCAGAAGGTCGTGCAAAAGTATTTGGTCGTCGTGGCTTCATTGAAGTTGGTCCAGGACATGCCTCACAGTTGATCGGGATTGCTTCTCAAATCAGTAAGTCTTGTGGTATGTGTGTAGAACCTGGTAAAAAGCCTGGTAAGCTCACACCAAGCAAATTCTCTTGCTCATCTTGTAAGCGTGTTCATGTCGATATGGAGACAACAAGTCTTAATGGTAAAGAGATTGAGGAATTATTCTCCAAGCCATACACGTGCCAATGTGGTCATAAGGATTTACTAGAAATCAGCTTTGAATGCGATCGATGTGATGATCCCCGCCCCGCAGAAATCTTTGATGTCGTTCTTCCTCTTGCCAAGCGTGGTAAAGACAAAGACACAACTATTATCGTTCCACCTGGCGAAGATATTGTATTTATCGATCACTACCAAATTCCAAACCCAGATGGCTCTACATCGCCACTATTTGATGGTCAACACTACCACCCAGCAATCAAAGAATTGTACGAACCACTAGACTTCGTTGATGTGTTCAAGGTCGAATTAAATCCAGCATACCATGCAAAGATGACTGGTATTCAACAACAAGTCAGAACAACAATTGCTCCACCCCCTCGCAGAAGATAATTATTAAGCGATGAAATTCGTCTCACTGCCAAAACCTACTGTTATCAGCGATGATCAACAGTTTAACTTACTTATGTCTAGGCTAAGTAAGAATGGCGGTTGGGATAACAGATTGGCTCTGGATACGGAGACCACTGGCTTAAATAAATTAAACGATATTCCTATTTATTGGTCTATGTCCGATGGAAAAGATCGTTGGTTATTTAGCCTAGAACATCTATTATCACCAGCCTTTCATGATCTAGTTAATCAGACTAATCGTGTTTGGGTACTACACAACGCTAAATATGATATGCATATGTTGGCAAATGTTGGCGTACCTGAGTTTAAGGGTATTGTAGCGGATACGCTAAGTATGGGTTTCTTATATGATGAAAACAGACAATCGAGAGGAGAGTTAGGTCTAAAATATCTAGCAAACGACTTGCTTGGTATTGCTATGAAACCGTTTAAGGAAATATTTGGCGTAAAGTCAGAAGCGGATATTGCTCCCAAGCTAATTAGCGCAGATGTAAATCTTGTAGCAAGATATGCTACTCTTGACGCATTTGCTACATGGCAATTATCCGAATACTTACGACAGCAGCTTGAGTCCACTATTGTAAATGATGTCGGTACACATACAGATCTATTTGACTATTTCATGAGTGTGGAAGCACCATTTACAAAATGTTTATGGCGTATGGAACGTAGAGGGTTTAAGGTTGACGCTCAAAAGTTAACTGATCTACGTATTCCTATGGAAGCGCGAATGAAAGAAATCAATGCTGATATATTTCGTGTTGTAGGCAGGCCTATCAATATTCGTAGTGTAAAACAGCTTAAGGAATATTTCTTTGGGGATGTTTCTAAGGGTGGGCTAGGTCTTAAACCCGTTAAATTTACAGATACAGACGAGCCAAGTACCGATGAGGAGTCACTAACAATACTTGCTGGTAAAGGTATTACTGTTGCACAAATGCTACTAGAATATAGAAAGCTAGACAAGCTAGTTGGTACATATCTAGTCGGTCTTGTGGAGAAGATTGAGAAGGATGGTCGTATTCACGGTTCTATCAATCAAACGGGTACTGTCACAGGGCGTCTATCATCAAGTGATCCTAACCTGCAAAATATTCCACGTAAGGGGGATGCGGGCAAAGAGATTAGAAAAGCGTTTGTTGCTAGTGATGGGTATAAGCTTGGTGTGTGGGATTATGGTCAAATTGAAATGCGTGTTATGGCTCATATGTCAGCTGACAAAGCGATGTGTAGTGCAATTAGTGATGGTTTAGATCTCCACTGCTTTACCGCGTCAAGAATGCTCGGATACGAGTATGAAGACGCAGTAGGTGCCAAGGTTATGGACGATGCAGACACGCCCCAAGACGCAATCAAGGGTATCATGAAGAAAGCTAAAGTAAATGAGGAGCGTGCGTTCCAAATATACGAAAAGCTGTCAAAGGATCCCAAGCTAGTCCCACAGCTGATAAGCGCTCGTGATGCGTCTAAGGCAATCGGTTTTGGTATCATGTATGGTAAAGGCCCTGCCTCTCTTGGCGAAGAGCTTGGGATTAGTCGTAATGAGGCTCAACAAAAAATCAACAGCTGGTTTAATACGTTCCCTGCGGTGCGTGATTATATTCAGCATACACAATCAACCCTAATCAACGATCCACAGCATTGTGTTCGTACTCTCATGGGGCGTTATAGACGTCTAATGAGTATTACAAGCACAAATCATGGGATCAAAGCTAAAGCGGAACGCGACTCAATCAATGCGCCCATTCAAGGTTCGGCTGCGGACATAACAAAGATGGCCATGATTGCAATCGATCGTGATCCAATGCTAGGTGGAGACCGCCTTGAAGGTGGCACACTTGGTGTAAGAATGCTATTACAGGTGCATGACGAATTACTCGTAGAAGCACCCAACGATGAAAGTATATTACAAGAATGCAACAAGAGAATTGTAACTCATATGTGCAACGCTATCGCGCTGCGAGTACCCTTAACAGCAGAAGGGCGGTTTGCGAACAGTTGGGCGGAGGCCAAGTAGATAGCCAGCTTGAATACCTATTAAACAACGGTAGACTAAAGATTGGTAATCTCGGAACTGTCTATATTTTGACTGGGCGTAGTCCTTATGATACAAGTAAAGTCATGAATAACATTCATTTTGTCCCCAGTGAAGCTTTAAGAGCGCTAGTGGGCAGAGAGGATACTCAAAGTCATGATGGAAAAAAACGCAGTAGTCGGAAGCAACAATCTCATTAACATGGTTAAGACAGCTAGTAGGGGATGCCCTTCTTGCGGTTCTAAGTTAGACACACAAGGTAGCTTACCTCGTTGCCCTATACATGGTACAGCTCCATTTGAAGCCGGCGTAAAACTTGCGCATGGCACTCAGGATCCATTTAAAAAGTGAAACTACAAGAAATTTTAGACTTAGATACCATCTTCAACGACTATGATCAAAACCTTAATAATGATAGTGATCGTATTCCAGATGGTAAATTTCACCCATCTAGCTTTGGTGGTTGTAGCCGTAAGTTATACTATGCCTACCACAGAACAGCACCTCAAAACAATATCTCGCCTGGACTACGTCGTACATTTAATCATGGCACAGTTGTTCATGATTGGATTCAAGAAAAGCTGATTAAGGCTGTTGGTATCTCTCCTATCAATAATCCTAATGTATGTATATCTGTGCATAATGAAGTCAAGATTAACGATTACCAATGGTCGATTGATCACAATGTCAGCGGTAGTATTGATGCAGTGTTTACTTTTGAGCAACCTATTGGGGATTTCCAAGCTGGTGATAAAGTTGTTTATGAGCTCAAAACATCCGCTAGTAAAACTTGGGATTCGTTAAAGTCTCCAATCCATAAGCACATATTACAAGCAAACGCATATGCAGCAGCAATTGGTGCAAAATGGATTATTTACGATTACTATAACAAAGATAAGGATGTACATAAGCGTTTTTATCTTCCAGCAGATGAGCAAGTGCAACAGCAAATATCAAATGAGCTCTATAATATTATGCTCGCATGCACATCAGGACAAGAAGTAGCAAGACAACCAAGCACATGGGAATGTTCATCATGTCCCTACGCATATTTATGTAAGCCAGAAGATGAGTAATACAATTAAAAAAATTTATGATGCTTATGAAAATATTCCGTTCTCTAGCAAGGCAAGACTAGCATTACTCGGAATTAACACGGAGGTAAGCGAGGATGAATTACCAAATGTTAATGACGAGCCATATCGTGGTGTATTGCCTGAGGACTTAGATAGCCTTAGCACATCAGATATTTCAAATATGATGTCCGCCCATATTATTTGGACAAGATATGTACAAGGTTTATTGTCGGATGCGACAGTGAAGCTCAATTGCTCTAGTCAAATTTTATCCGCTGTCAAAAGCGCTTTAATTAAAGAAGTGGGAAAAGATACCTACGAATTTAACGAAGAGTATATGAAGGCGATGTGTTCATACCAAGAGTGCTCTGCAATTAAAACTTATTTGGAAAGTGCAGAAAAAATGTGTACACAGAATTACAAAGTCCTCTCACGTGTTATTACTTTGCGTGGTCAGGACTCTGACACTACGAGCAGATTAAACAACATACAAGCAGGATTTTCAAATGCTAAAGGCAGTCGCCCTTGGGAAAAGTATGATGAAGATTGAGAGCATACCAATGCCTCCATCTGTCAATGCAATTTATTTTACTCGTGGTAAGAATAGAGTACTTACAACTCTTGGTAAAACTTATAAAGAAGACGTAAAAGCGCTTATAATACAGCACATTATGTCGACACAGCAAGTTGAAGAGTTTAAAAATATCCCAATGATCTTACACTTAACTTTTTACTTCTCTCAAATAGAAAACAAAAACTACCAAAAGAGCGGTAATCGTTTTAAACGTATTGATGTTTCTAATCGTATAAAAATTCTTGAAGATGCAATTTCGGAAACGATAGGTGTTGATGATTGTCAATTCTTGTGCGTAATTGCTGAAAAGGGTCAAGGAGATACAGAAACAGTTACTATGGAGATTTATCATGCTAACAGCATTTAGGGTAAACAACACAGAAGCAAGACAGATAGCTCTAGAGTCTGGCTATAGAGTTCCTCGCTACTTTAGCGTAGAAGACGTTGATAAGCTATTACAAGATCCAGGATCAATCTCTTATTTCAAGCCTACCCAAATAAAGCTTCGTGAAGTTGTACATGCACATTGTAAGGATAATTGGGAAGTGCTACAAGAGGTGCTTAGGTGCCAAGGTGATTGTTCATCAAGCAACAACCAATGCACAGATGCTCAAGCATCAGTATGCTACTTCTCAAACCGAAGATTTTTTAACAACTAGGGTCAATAACAGCGACCTTATTAAGTGATAACCATATATACAGGGGATGCCCACATAACTTTTTACAAGGAGAAAACATGAGTGACGTAGTATCTCAACTCATCAATTTCATTCAAGCAGGAGATGTCTCTAGCGCACAAAGCGTCTGTGATGACAACTCAATCAGCGTAACCCACTTGATGCTAGCAAGCAGAAATTTTGTCGACCCAGCACAACTCGCTAAGCAAATTACAGCAGCGCCTACAAACGCAAGACGTGCAATCGTTGTTCAAGCAATTCTCAATGCCGCACAAGCAAGCGCATCAAAGGCACAGCAAGTAGTGGAACAACCACAGCAAGCTCAAGAAGAACCTGTTGATCTACCATTTGAACCTGATGAGAAGCCAGCTCAACCAGCACCCGTACCAGCACGTAGACGTAGAGCTCCTTCAACTACCGTGGAGACAAAACAAATTACTCTATCTGAAGCAGTCGCAGATCTTCCTTCCGAGTCCGCGCCACAGGTGTCACTACCAAATACTGATAAGCTAGATGCTGTATTCCAACGAATTGAAAAGCTTGCTGGCGTATGTGACGAAATTCTTGGTAGACAAGTTGCTCTAGATGAGGGCGTTGGTAAGGATTTCGGCCAAGTGTTGCAAACACAAGCAGATATCAAAGAATATGTTTTACAGCTACACAACGCAGTTGCAGATGTGCGTGGGCTTGTTAATTCAGCACTGGTATCTATCGATAAATTCCGCGCAGGCACTGAGGCTTTGGAGATTGCTCTTATTGGTAAAGGCCTACTAGACTCCGCCCCATTTGCGGAATCATGGAATAACAACTAATACACTATAATTAAAAGCGGATACGCTTACTAATCAATGAGTAAAAAAATGATGGATCTCACTAGCGCAATCATTGCGTTTGAAAATGGCGAGCTTGAGATGGAAGAAATTATTGAGCTATTCCAAACGCTTGTGGACACAGGTCTTGATGCACAATTACAAGGCTCCTATGGTAGAGCAGCACGTGATTTATATGAACAAGGTCTAATCAAAAGAAACGGTAAGTTTAAAAACGAGACCGATAAATAAAGAAACAAAACACAACGGATGCGTTGTTTATAATAAAGAAGGTGTATATGAAAAATAAAGTCGTTCTATTTAATCAAGAGCTCACTGATGCGTACAACAAAGTGAAAAGAATGAACACAGAGAGTACTAAGCGAGGTGCTACTGAAAAGCTAAAGGATATCTGCCACAAGTGGTGTAACGCTATCCATAAAGCAGTTCTTACCTTCGACTTCTACAATTTTGACAATAACCTAACCGGCGATGGTTGGACTATGTTCCCCACATTTCCTCAGTTTGTAAATGATCTTGTTCCATACGCAGTTTGGGCAAAGGCAAGTATCAATGGTATTGGCGAAGTTCGAGTTTACCTACATGCTGATGGGAATGTGCAAGTTCAAAAATTTGGTGGGATTAAGGTGCCAACAGTATCCTTTAAGCTAAAAGATGGTGCAACTTATGATGATCTCTTCTACACTGTTAAAAGAATGATCAAGCTTCTCCAAGAGAACGTTGCAGCAAATATTGGTAAAACTCCAGAGGATGCTGAAAAGGTATACCCCACAAATATTCGCGCTGCTCATACTTATCTTGTTGAAATGGGATACATTCAAGGTGCCTACCTAGTGAGTGATCCCAATCATATATAATAAACACTAAAACAACGGATGCGTTGTAAAATAAGGAATATGCTATGAACGATAAAGAATTTCTTAAGCACTTGTTTACAAAACTAGACGGTAGCTCTGACTTAGAGGACGATCATGATGATTCTTATGATCATGAAACTGAGAACGAAGAATTCCGCTGTGTTAGATGTGGAGAAGTCTGCGATAAAGACGATAATTCTGGCGGAGATATCTGCTCATACTGCTCACAAGTAACGAGGTAATATGATACTTGGCAAAAAATACGACAAAGAATCTTGGATTCAATTCCTAGTAGATTACAATCCCGAACACTCAACCCCTGGTGAAGTTATTGCTTTATATTGGCCACAATTAAAGTTTTATGAGGCTTTACAATTTCTTCTTGCTCCTGTCGGATTCGACTTAGAGAAGATGAAGAAAGATGATGATCCAGCACATTATATGGCGTTCTTATGTTTCTGTTCTTGGGTTGGGCACGGTATCAACCTACTCACTGATCTAGAGAATACAGAAAAAGTAAAAGAGCTTGACTATGTGTTGACCGCTTACCGAGATTCAGTGCATGATGCTCATCCTAATATTATGTTGGCACGTGACTTATGCCAAGTGTTTGACAACTTTATTAACGAGGTGCAGTACTATTTTGAAGAAATCGAAAGAAATTCCGAGGACTACTATAGTGACACAGATGACTGCTTTAACTTTCTAGTAAAGCAAGAAAATGAGTTTGGTAGTGCGCGTCTTGAGATCTTAAAGAAAGCAAAGCCAGCCTATACCGAAAAGGAAGAAGAAGATGGCAAAGAAGAAGAATAACAAGTATAACGTAGATGGCTACGAACTACAGCTTGGCACAGGTCATACCTTCGAATTTATCCCAGAGTTTAATTACACAACACATTGGGAAACAGACGAAGTAGGCAACACAAGAGTTGTTCATGAAAGCGTAAATCCTGTAAAGGGAAAGAAAGCTAAGAAAGAAAAGAAGCTTGTGGCGGTTGCGCCTACTTCTAGCGGGTTTAATGAAGCTGGTGAGTATGTTCTAGCCGGCACTCCTCAAAAAGATGATAAAGAAGCGTTTATACCAAAGAATTATTATCTTACGGAAACCCTTACTAAAGCAATCGCATTAAAAGCTGCATATTCTGGTGTAAATAAAAGTCAGGTTGTTAGGGATGCTTTAAGAGCTTACTTATCTAATGAATTAAACAAATTGAAGAGATGAGATAGTAATATCTGCGGTATATATTTAATTTTCTTGTTAAAGTATTCAAACCTTTTTTGTTAAGAACAACGATTTGCTAAAACGCCTGCCGGCAATTTTTTAGCTATTTTCTATTGAACCGAATAATGTGTGGAATACTTATTTTTGTAAATACGCCCGCTTGTCTAGGATCTTCCGCGTCTCTTAAACTACCTACTATTAGGTCGTCTGAGAAGAACTTCTTTAGTTGTTGTAGGTCTTCAGGGTAATCTCCGTCTGTTCTAAATACCATTTCAGACGTCATGCTACTTAAACCGCCGTTTCTCATTCTTGAAACTCTATTACAGTCTACCGCTGCTGCTAAAAACGCTTTTATATACTGACCCAGGTTAAAGTTATCTAGCGTATATTCTTTGATACCGTCTCCTTGGTCACTGTCTAAAAGCCACCCATTGAACGCAGCATTAGATTGAAACCACTTTAATGCAGATATATTTTCATAGATACCGTCTTGTTGTCTTACGTCTAAGAAATCTAAACGACTTATTAGGTTATAGTACGCTCTGTTGGTAGCGCTAAATCTACTTAGAGTAAACTTTTGCTCACTAACATACTTTATTTTTGTACTTTCTTTTTTACCTTGTGTTCGCACTATTCTCTTTGGGAAGCTCCGAATAAAGACCTGTGCGCCTGTAACATCTTTTATACGTAGAAATTCACGCTCAATATTTATGTGTTTCAAACTAAGTGTAGTTTTCACAAAGTCTTTGAATTTCCCAAAAAAGTCCAGCTGACTGTCATTGTCATATATATTTTGTGATATACTATAAACGCCTAAATCATTGTTTATGCTAAACTCGCTTCCTACCTTAAACGCTGCGCTATAGCTCTTGCTACTTACCGATGCGTTACCAATAGAAATGTCAACGGGTTGTAAATCCTTATCAGCGGACTCTATAACTATTTCTGTACACCCTCTTAAAACTTTATATAAACTACCATAGATAAATCCGGCCGAATAATTTGTTTTTTCTACGTGATCCATGAATCCTCTGTATGCAGGCCCTTGTCCTGGAATTTCTTGAGTCCAAGCCCAATAAGACGTGTCTCTGTCTAACCACAGGGGCATATACTGCGCTGGTTGAAATGTTATAGAAATAACATCACCAAAGTTGGCTTTACCCCCAACAGCGACCACCGCACTAAAGTTTATCCAAGTAATTAAAGGTCTAGTGAAAAAGGGTTTAAAACCTAGTTCATCTACATATTCCGCATCTATAAAATTATTTATGCCCTGTCTTTCGTAATCAGTTAATATTCTTAGTGGATTATCATTTTCTGTTACTATGTCTGTTGATATATTTACATTGAGGTCACTAACAGGGTAAACAAAACCATTCTGAACATACGTATTCAATCTCACGGAGAACACAATATCAGGTCCCGCAAACTGAATAACGTATATTATTCTATTGTCTAGTACTGATGGTATGATATACGCCCTAGAATTATATCTAGAAATCACTGTTTGTGCAACTCCTCCCGTGGGTGGAATTAATTTAAGTACGCCCATTTCCTCTTTATAGTTTGAACTGCTATTTGCAAGATCGTAATCTTGTACTCGATTTATTGTGTCAATTTCTATATTATTTCTAAGACTAGTACCAGATAACTGTTTATACAAAGCTCTTGCTTCAAGCTTTACAATATTTAGCGGATCCTTGGTATTAAATACTAATGAATTAACTCCATCCTCAGTGGTAAGAGCTCTAACTACGCCCGATGGTCTTAGTTCTATCCCACCAAGCCCCTTACCAAGAATTGTATCATAACCAAAAGGTGATGAATTAGTTATAATGACGTCACCATTATTTGTAACATTGGAAGCGACTGGCTGTCCATCATATATACTATCTCCAACTTTTACAAACACACGAGCGTTTCTAGTGACATTTATTTGCTTTATACTTGGTGTACCATCGTCTATTTGTATAGCAATGTCGCCGTTTTGTGCATATACTATGTTACTAACTGAGCCGGCATGGGGACTCGTAATCAAAGTTCCAATTTCATCTCCAGCTTGATATGAATTTACAAGGTCGTTTCTAAAAGCAGTGTCTATGTCCGTGGATAGCTTGTTATCTGATATTTGCTCAGTCGTTGCTACATCTAGGGATAAATAAGTTTTTAGGTAGCTTAGTGTTGGATCATTTTCTGCGGATACGTAATCATGTAGATCTACCATAAAATACTTTTTTGAAACATTTCTTAAGGTTCCGTCACTATGAAAAAACGCATCAGTGTTATCCATTTGGTGTCTAGGTTTACAGAATGTTGTCTCACCAAAAATATTTGTTTTTGCACCAGCTACGTCCATCCTATGAATGTATGTCGTGTCTGTGGCAGTTTGAAAGTTTAAAACATTACTATGACGACTTCTAGCAACGTTTAACAGGTCGGGAGTAATTGCTGTATGGCCATCTACGTATAGCATGTCTATTTTTTCTAGGATATAACTAGAGGCTTGTATTCTATTCTCTGGTAAATTAATATCTGTCAACTCCAGGGCTGATGACCCATTTAGGTTTTTACCGACAAATCTTGGTCTAATGGGCAGCATCATTAAGCTAATATTTCTGCTTAACGGTAGGCTCAATTCTTGAGTACTAAAAATCTTTTTTTGAATATCTTCTAAACCACTACCCTCAACGGATTTGGCATCTATATTTAAAACATTGTCAACACTTATGGATAACGAACCATTTGGTACGCTAATTAGTGCAGATTCTCTTTCTTTATCAACAATAATTTCAAGCGTTCTATCCTTAAAGTTGTTACCAATAGATAATTCGCCGCTTACATTTAGAGCGTGTATATTTGCATTCCATTCTCTTCCATGTAATAGTACTTGAACCCTTGTACCAGATAACGCCATCCAATTTAGTTGTGGGTCATTAGATCCTAACGCATGGCCCTTTAATGATTCGTATGCCTCACTATCTGATAACCCATATTTTTCCCGATACGCTGTTATCATATCGTCAGTGATCAATGAATCTAGTAAGAATCCTGATGCGTATATGTTATCATTTTCAAAATCTATGTCTGCGGTTTCTAAGGCGCTTGGTAGAATACCTGTAGCAAATCCAGAGCCTTCAAGATCTTTTAATGCGCTATTTGGATTTTTCGCAAATATGATACGTATTGATACTGTTCTATAACTATCTGCAAATCTTGAGAATGTGTGTAGATTGCTTGTTCCTTCAAATAAGCCAATAACTGTAAATAGACCACGCTCACTATCATCAATAGAATAGCTAATAGGAGTATTTTTTAGGTATGAGAATAAAATATCATTTTCGCCCATATAATTAGGAAGATTGTCATATTTTATTCCATCATTTTTTACGTCTCTAAAATTTTGGGACCTGTCCGCAATAAGATTAATACTACCAGAAGAAAATCCTCTGCCTTTTATAGACTGCGATGCTTTTCGAGAATCTACATACCTAAAGAATTTCTTAGCAGAGCGCTTATAGTGTGGAGAGACTAAGGATGAATAAGATGCCTCATGAAGATCAGGCTGTCTTGCACTTGTAATAGTGTTTAAACTTGTCGCTCTACCGCCTAAACGTTTAAAGCCTGTTCCCTTCCAATTTGTTCTTGCATTACCAGATATAACATTATCGGATCCTTCGTATATAATATTATCATCCATAATAACGTTTTGATTTGTTTGTAAAGACGCACTTTTGGGTCTACGAGTAGATTGTGCAAAAACTTGGTTATCTAGCTTGTTTATAGCAGTCACAGCGCCAATAGAGAAATTATCCGCATCCTCATTTGTTGGTGCTCCATCTTCGTTAGTAATTACGCCAAGAACTGCGGGCGTAACCGAATGAGTATTTACGAGTGATACGCCATGAACACCGGCTTGTCTTGTCTTATATAAAAAAACTGTAGACTGTTCATTAAATCTTAAGGTAGGGTGGTTAACAGCTTTTTCTAAGGATTGTTCATTAAAGGATCTTGGTTCTGTTTTTACTTGTAAGCCGGAATTTATGTCGTTGTCTTGACCTTGCTGTTCTTGGAATTCTGTTCTATTTTTACCTTGTGCGATGCTTGTTTTTTGTAAAATACTGATTGCTGTAGAATCGTTGAATGATTGTATTTCAGCATGTTTATTGTTTGAGGCGTTTACTCTAAACGATGATTGGTTAGGGCGTATATCAAAGAAAATTGTAGAGTCTAGTGCTTTTTTCTGTATATACTGATTGACCAGTATCACCTTAGAATTTGAGCTACCTGTCTGTAAGTTTGATATATTTAATACGTTTACAGAGGCTTGCTGCTTATGATTAATGACATTAATAAATCTTTGAGAAAACCATGCAGGAACCGCGTATATATTACTAGCAGCAAGTAAATTTCTACGAATAGGCATAGTATCAATATACCATTGGGCTATATTTCCTGGAGCTCCTACATAGTTTATTTCAAGCCTATTTGTATTAAATCCATTAAACTGCTCTGGAGTGTTTATAAGCTGTGCTATGAATTGATTGACCGGGAATCTGTTTAAAAATATATCTCTATCGCTGCTTGTAAGTAATTCCGCAGTTTGAACTCTAAGAATAATAGTACCATCGTACGCTATACAGGTTTTTGTACATTCTACAAGCCTATTTATTGTTTGCCCTCTAGGATTGGCCATTTTAATATCTAGAAATACCGAATTTACACCAATATTTTGCTTTGGAGTTATTTTATAAACATCGCCGTTGCCTTGTCCAATTATCTCAGTTTCAAAGAACGGTCTTATTAGATTGTTTAAAAAGTCTTGAGATGTGGTGACATTTGCAGGTATTAAATTATCTGTACGCTGAAGATCATATGTCATTGTCGCAAGATCTAAGTTTAAGTAACACCCTATGAATTGGGGCAGTTGTGATAACGCTGCACAGTCATCTTTAAACGCATTTATCCCTGGAAGCACGATATAGGTGTAATCGTCCGATACTATAATATTTGAAAAAGACGTTTCCATAAAATAAGTATTTGATGCTCTAAAGCTTACATCAAATATTTTAGAAAGCGTAATATCCTTAGAAAAATCATCTAATATTTCTGCTTTAGTACTTCCACGCAATAACACTTCTGTAATATCCGCTATCTCGTCTATATCACCAGGTGCGTAGCCAATAAAACAAGGATTGCTTAAAATGCCTTCTATCTCATTGTGGTGCATACCGTCAAATGACAACCTAACACAGCTACCGTTATACCACTCTTCTAGAAATACTCTAATTTGCTTAACATATGGGATGACATTGTTTTGACTTGATATATATAGATAAGAGAGCGTAAAAGGCTTACCGACATCCTCTATGCTAAAAAATTCAGCTAGATTAGCATTTTTTAATCGTAGTTGAAATATATTGGCTCCGATATATACCGCGTTACCATGTATATTCATGGCATCTATGTACTGTTGTTTGACAGTATTAAATAGCAGCGCCTGAATCTTATCAGTTGGTGCTGTAATATCAAACTGATTCTTGGGTATTACGGAAAGTATAGATGTATAACCATAATATTTTAAAGAAGAGTATACAAGGCTGACAAAATCTCTAAATGCGTTTTTGTCTGTACTCAAATCCTCTATATCTATGGGCAGAAAATTTACAAGTTTGCTAGAAATCATTGACTGTAAAACAGATGTCAAATCTTGTGTTTCAATTTCTTTAATTAGGCTTCGCCACACACCTACATCAAATTGACCCACGCCGTTAGAAAATCCAAGAAAACAAAAATCACAGAACTGCTTTACACCTATGGTCAAGCGAGCCTCAAAGAGTTTAAACTGATATGTAATTTGAGTTGCTGATATAAAGGATTGTTTTGTAGAATTTTTTCTAAGAAGATTTAGAGCCAAAACTTGTGGAACAGTTATATAACCTTCATCTGGAATATTTGGCGCTGTTGGTTGTGATATATATTGACCACTATTCTTAAAAGCGCTTCTTGTACTAGACGCATTGTCAGCTAACGACTCTAAACTTATCGGAGACGCATTATTATCGGCTGTTAAATTAGCTCCTATGGAACTGCGTATAAACTTATTAAATAGGGCTAGACGTTTATCTATATTACCCAAAGTTTCTTCATTAATAAAGTCATCGTCTAAATTTTCATTATTAGACGTTCCTAGTTTAGTATCCTTCATTCTAACCAGTAGACCTAAATCTAATACTTGGTCGGACACTCTTCTTCGAGGGGCTATATTATCGTTTTCTCGCTGACTATGTAAAATGCTCTCAACACTAATAGGCCTTGTGGCAAAGACTGCGATTTGAGTTTTACTTAAAGACTTTCCAAAATATATATCAAAATTTTGTATAAGATTTGGAATTAGTTCTACTCTCTGTAGAAGTGACACGTCTCCAAGTAGAATATCTTCGTAATTATTTACAGGTTTAAGTAGCAAAGTTTTTTGGTCTACTACTTGTTCGATCTCATAAGCATCTAGACCATTTGTTACAAGCATCCCCTCAGAAATATAAATTGGAAGTTTTTCTTCATTGTTGTTTACGTATCTAATTGTACCGCGATCTAAGCATTGGAAAGATCCAGACATAGCCTTAGTACCATATAAGGTGCCAGGGAAAGAAACCCATCCAAATTTTTTCTGTTGTGTAAATTCCTTATCAATAGATACACTAGGTTCTGCCTCTGCGATCTTTACTAACTCTATAAAAACATTATCTAAATCTTGTTGTGAAACGTCCGCGCTAGCAATCCAAAATGTGCCAGGATTAGAGATCTTGTTGTCGTTACCAAAAACATCGTCCACCCTACCGCTCTTTATATAAGCCTCGTAGGAACTTTCATTTCCAAGTAAGATATCCTTGTTTGTGCTAACCTTGGCGGTATTAGAGCATTGGCTAAATCCAACATGACCAGAGGGGTCGTTTTGTATAATATCTACGACTTTGTTCCGTGACGCAGTATACATTTCGGAGAATGACGACATCCGTTGTATATCTGTTCTATTCTCAAACCTATTTGCAATATAAATAGGTTTGTTTGTTGCGTAGGCAACTATTTCTAGCTTAGAATCACCCTCTGGAAAACTCCCAAATTCCTGTTCAATAACTTCTTGTTTAATAGACCTAACCCATGCTGCATTCTGTGGTTTACGCATAATAGGCACTATCGCGTCGTTCACAAAATTAGAATCCTGTATATAATCAATAAGCTCATCATTTCCTATGTCAGCGTTTATTTTTATTTGTACAACTCTATAACTTCCGTCGTCTACTTTTAGGTACACATTCTCTGTGTTATTTGCAATGCTATCAATAGCTCTATTAACAGACTCGCTTGTACGATCCTCATATGGTGCGATATAACTTGTTAGTACTGATGTTTTATTATCTAAACTAGTCGCGGATCGCAGATTAAAATCCGATACATATGATGTGCCTCTAGGGTCTGGATCTGGTATAAGTCCTAAATGCACATGGGCGCTTTCCTCATAATCTGCCCCATCAAATGGTAAAACGCGTAGAAAGGAAGCATTTGGTGCGGATATAGTAATAAATGCACTTATGGTATCTACGGAGAATATAGGCTTTGGCTGACCATTATTAAGTTTAGTAATACTCTCTATTTTAAACTTAATGTGCCCAACACTTGAGTTGTTTATAATGATCGAGTGGGAAGCAATAGTTCCAAATGAGTCTTCCTCTAATATAAGTGTAAATGCGGGAGGAGCGTTATTAAAATCAAAAGTTGGGATAATTGCTCCGTTAGCAACAACCTTAATTGGTGTCGAACATACTAATGTGGGAGCAACTGTTTTATACGAAGGACGTGTTTCACCCTTTAGAATTGAACGTTGTACATATTTTCTCATATTAGTGTCTAAGCTCCCAAATGATTTCTAATTGTATTGACGGATTTTTAGGTATAGGCTCGAAGGAATGATACGCAACTGGTGACTGTGATGAGGCAGTTGCTAAACTATTAGAGCGTTGTGTTCTAGTATATGGTGCAGACTGTAAACCATCAGTAAATAGCCCACATTCTGTAATAAAGCTTGTTCCATTTTCTCCACCTATTACATCGTTTTCACTAAATACGCAAACATATCTAATGGATGTTTTATAGGCAGCAGTGGAAAAACTTGAACGTGCAAAGTCTATTGGTTTTAACCACTGCCCATTGTTGTTAATACCTAAAGGATCTACAAGAGAGCTTACATTTACCGTTTCTGGTTGAGCCCCTGAGCCAACTCCGACATAAAAGATTCTATCGTCTCTAACGATGTTACCATTTACGTCATATGATTTAAGCATACATGAGTATTCACGTCCATACAAAGTCCAAACATTGTGTCCTTCACGCTCTAAGATAATCTCATTTGTATCTTTGTTTCTTGCAATTACCTTAACGTTACATACCTCAGCGATGTCTTGTTTCATTATAGCCTCGTCAATTTTCGGTTAGCTTGTTTTATAACATTGAATGATATATTTATAGGATTTTCCACAGAGCCCGCAATATTTTCTGAAAGAATAACGCCAGATGTAGTACTTCCTTCTATGGGTAAATAGACAAATACAACTCTAGCCACGCCCTTACCTTCAGTAAGCACAACTTGAGTTTCTTTTATTTGAACCAAATCTCCAGGCTTAATATCAAATGTAGTAATATCTTCAATTAGTACATCAACTACATTTCCCATCAATGTACCAGAGATTCTTTGAAACGCAGGTTTTGACATACGTATAAGACAGTCTGATATCGCAGACGTTACAGTTTCATCTTGCTTATCGCCTAGGTCAGTTCCTCTTTTTCTCTTAACTTCTATGCGCCCTATTGGTAATACATCGTCTATTAAATCGGTCATATCACCTTCAACATATAATATGTTTGTACGGGTTACAGCAGTCACAACAACATCTTTAGTCATTGTCTTTATGTATACAGTTGCAATATCCCCAGGTTCTATACCCTCATATACTAAGTTAGCTATATCAAAGACTTTAAACGAGTATATAGATTGTGGTTCAACAAATCCCGTAAATATAGTTTCTTTAAAAATAGTATCACGCCTAACTACTGTTTTAATTTGCTCACCTACAACCGAGTTAGGAAGCTGTGGTTCTATTCTAACGCCATTATTTAATAGCTCTTGAATTATGTACCTATGCGTGTTAGGTTTATTTACGTATAGGTAGTCACCAACTGCAACATTTATGTTGTCCATTAGTACAAAATTACGATTATCACCATATGCTAGTCTTTGAGAATCTATCTTGTCAGATACATATCTAATAAAAGTATACTTAACTTTGTTTGGTGTAAGTGTATATCTGTATAGCTCTGATGGTGATATATCAAGTTGAATATGAATCTTTCTAAAAGCTAAATCATAGACAATATCTTGCAACATGCATACAGTAGTTTGTCCATTAGACGTTAATATTACATAGTCTGGCAAATCATAGCGTAATGTACGTAGTCTTAGCCCTTTAATATAATCTGCTTTTGATATATCAAGCATTAGATTTGGTCCATTATTTATGTCTATAGTTCCATCTTTTGGAAAGTCTACATTAAGAGGAATAAAACCAAATCTGTCTAGATTTTGCCTGTGAGGAGTCCATTCGTCTTGTATTTGAGGTATCTGCTGTGCAATAAGCGGATTATCAAAGAATCTAGTATTAATTTTAAAAAAAACATCTTCCTCTATATTAATTGTATCAAATACAAACTTGTTTAGGGCCATCATAAACTGAGTATACGCAGGCTTTATATCTAGTAAAAACGACTGTATAAGTCTTACTGAGTTATCGCTTAAACTTACACTATCCGCGCTTATTGTAACCTTAAACCTATGCCTATCCCTTACGTCTTGTAAAAACTTTCTACCTTGTTCGTTATATAAATCCTCTACAACTACGCCTAATGCTAAGGTGGCAAACTGCTGCACTACATCGCCTACTTTGTACCTATTGCCTGTGGCGGGATTTATAGCTAAACCAGTAAACGCTTCATCAGTGAACAAAGTATTTGGTCTAAACTTAATATTTTTGTAAATACCCGTCGCAATGCCTAGATCATCTATTTCTTCAATTATCATACTTGAAACTATTGGTGTTTCATTGTCTAAAGGTGACACTTCAAACTTTTCGTTTATATCAATAATCTTTCCTCTAGTATCAATGAAAGGTAAACCAGCAATGTTACTGGTTAAAGTAGCTATGTTTTTAACAGAGGGGGCGGTCATTCTTGATAATAAAATAGCCACAATTACATCTTTATAGCTAGTGTCAATCCCCAAATTATACCATTTATCTAGTCGAAAAGAGCATAAGCTACCAAAGTTTAAGTCTATATTTCTATCGTTGTTAAATACTGCGGACTCGCACCATAAGTATTCTACAGGATTTTGTTTTGGGAGATTCTTATAAAATGTTAAGTGGCGATTTCCGTTATTTCTATTTTTTTCTAGTTTAAAGTTAGCTGCAATGAATGGAAGTCTTGCAGGTGGGTTAACATGTATAGTGGATCCATCAGCACTTATTTTTACAATATCGTACACACCTCTTCCAAACCCATCAGTGATATATAAGGTGTCACCGTTTTCCACCCCAGAAAAGTTAAAATCAAAGTTATCCGTAGTAAAAACGTTTAACTCTTGAGATCTTAACATACGCCCAACAATAGTGTTGGAATCGATATAAAAGTCTAAGTTTTCAAAAAAGTCTAGTGGATCTCTATCTACGATAAGAATGTCATCGTCATTACTAATTAAATTATTGTTCTGTAATTCTACACGCTCTATTCGTTCCGTCAATCGTGTTAAACTAATAATCTCGTTCTCTACGACTGTTCTTTTTCTACGATATATCTTGTTGAAGGATATTCTATAACTTTTAGATAAGACTGATGTTAGCTGTAGATAGCAATCTAAATAATCGTTAGAAAAAGATGATGTTACTATCTCCGTAAAATTGCTTGATGAAATATAACTATATACTAGGGTAGCAAACTCATTAGAGTCTTCTAGTGGTTCAAGCACCTTATAGACTTCTTGTAGTAAATCTAGAACATTTGGGATATCAAACATAACAAATTTATCAACGCACCCAACTATGTCTAGGTTTGTTGTAAATTGTATACCTGTATCATTGTCTTTGATTGTTATATTTATTAAATCGCCCCTCGTAACTCCTAACGACTCCGCGTCTCTGACAATTATAAAGCTATAAAAATCTAAAACAATGCTGTCTATGTTGTCAAACTTTGGAACTCGTTTCTCACTTATAGATTTACCGTTATCAAACAAAAGACATGAATATGATTGATTAACAATACAGGGAAAGTTTGAAACATCTACGCCTACGTATAAATACAGCTCTTCTTGTATATTTAACAACTCTTTATCAAACAAATTTGATAGTGTAAGTATACACTTATTGTCTTGGCTTGTAACGCTTAGGATATTTGTTTGAGCTAGCCACACGGATGTATTATTTATAATTCTATATAGGGTTACAAATTTACCGACATCCGCTGTTGACATAAACCTATCAAATAGTTGAACTTTATCAGGACTTATTACTTTACAAGCAAGTCTATATCTATAGCTAAAAGGTAAATTTACCTGATCTATCTTAGTTATAAAACCCTTGTTTGTGCCCAATACATCCGCAGGTAAAGTTTTACGTAATTGTACTTTTATTATAACGTCCTCTATTACGAAGGAAGTATTTATTTTGACCCATCGTTTAATTACGGAATTTCGTATTGTCGCAATACTAGCACTTTCCTTGACATTATAGGAATCTAGTAGGTCAGACCCAAGCATTTGATTAATACCTCGCCAAAACACCTCTATACGAGCTTTATCGCGATTAGAAGCAAGTTGCCAAAAATCGGGCAGAGTTTTCCAAATCCAACTAACATCCAATGCAGTTTGATTTATATAGTTGTAGTCAAATGGTGTGGAAAGAATATGTACGTAAGATGGTT
>JACCDO010484538.1_pt1 | contig 52160 bp, 59 predicted proteins | sample 7446101 | NCBI WGS metagenome assembly JACCDO01 (sample SAMN15323440, study PRJNA562643) | freshwater metagenome | isolation source: river surface water | place: USA:Blue River Watershed | collected 2017-08-16 | reverse complement strand
GTTATTATGATATAGCAATTAATAGTTTGCCTGCAATTGTTCGTGCTAGTAAAATTAAACTACATCATGAGGTGATGAGTTATCAGGTACCCAATTATTTCAGAATCTGTTATATGCGAGAATATACCATTAGGGATTTGACTGAGGGAAGTGATGAGCTATATCATATTCCTATTGGTCCATTTTATAATCCACTTGGATTTGATTCAATTAACGATCTAGATTTGATTAATGAGGCCACTGCATTGTCAATCATGAATTCACTAACAAGAACAGTTGGTAGAAGAAATAACGCACAAACCAAACAAATACAAAATATAGTTGCACACTTTTATGGTTCTTATAAGAGATTAGAGGAAATATTTAATCTGGTTGAATCTATATTACAACCCAGTCCGCCAACCATAAGTCAGCAAAATCAGACAATTTATAATAATATGATTTATGCCGCTGTAATGTCAAGAATTGTCACTTCACAAAAATCTATTCATCTTCCACAAAGACCACCTGGACTTTTACTTACCAATAATACTTCAGATACTGAAGTCTATAGTGCACCATTCTATAATGGTGAGTGGGAGGTGTTTTTTGATGCTATGAGTAAATCAAGTGGACCAGTTATCCCTACAGGGACACCACCTCCGATTATGTCTACAGTTGGACTTCCACTTAATGTTATTCCACCAGTCAATATAAAGCCATTTCCTTTTAGCCATCCATCTATCCAAGCACAATTAATCGCATATAAAGGTACTGCACCACCGGCTCTATTTAGTTCATCTACATCGGCTCCTTTAGCGCCCACAAGCGGCTTTGGAACAGCACTTGCGGCGCCTGCAAGTGGCTTTAGTGCCCCTACAACTGGCTTTGGTGCCCCTACAACTGGCTTTGGTGCCCCTACAACTGGCTTTGGTTCAGCACTTGCGGCGCCTGCAAGTGGCTTTGGTGCCCCTACAACTGGCTTTGGATCAGCACTTGCGGCGCCTGCAAGTGGCTTTGGTGCCCCTACAACTGGCTTTGGTTCAGCACTTGCGACACCTACAACTGGATTTGGATCAGCACTTGCGGCTCCTACAGCTGCAGCGCCAACTAAAATGTCCCCAGCTGGAATAGCCAATATTTTATTGGGTAAACCTAAAACCGCTGCTGAAGCCCCATATAATATGTCCCCCAAGGAGATAGCCAACTTATCCAAGGCCTTTAACTTTAATAATAACGAAAATAGTAAGCCTAAAACAAAACCTCCTGCATCATCTTTATCTTCGATATATCCCCCAACAAGTAGCTTTGCACAAGCGTTTGGTTCATTCAAGCCATCCCACCACATTTCAGAGGAAAATAAAAAGAAGCTTAATAATGCTCGTAAAATGCTTGAAGGTCTTACCTTAACCTTTTCGCCATCTGCTGCCCCAGCACCAGCCCCAGCACCAGCCCCAGCACCAGCTCCAGCTCCAAATAACCAGACTAAAAAGGGTGGTCGTTTAGCAGTCAATGCACCCAATCTAAATGTACCTATGGTAAAACGTAATAATATGAATAAACGTAAAACTAGAAATAATAGAAATAAGAGAAACAATAGAAAAAATACAAGGCGTAATCGTAAAGAGATTGCTTCCCCTAGCCCTTTGGAACCTGGAGCAATCAACGCATATAACGCAGCAGTAAAAATGGGTCTTCTTGATAACTTTTTCATTAAAATCAGCGGTAAGCCCCTTAAATACAAAACCGCCAACTAACAATCAGGCAACCGCTGCGGGCATAATCTGACCTCGTAATGCTCCCCAGGTTCTCATTGCAGATGTATAATAGGTTAATTCCATTTTGGACACCTCTTCACATTTAATGTCACCGTCTTGCGTACTATAATACGCACGACGGATACCAGCCTTCTTCAATTTCTCTACACATGTATTACACGGTCGACTATCACCTAGTGACCCATTCGCACGCACTCTAATAATAAGGATATCCATGCCCTTCAGCTCATGCTTAGGCATCTGCATAATTGTATCAATTTCGGCATGGATAGTGAACTTGATATTTGCCCTCTTAACATACACACGGTCAAAATAGCGATTCTTCCCAAACGCATAGACCTTACCCCCCTTCAATAGACAGGCTCCGTGTTTGTAACTTACTAATGAAGTACGAGCAATCTCCTTCAGATCATCTACTGGCTTGCTAAAACGTTGCTGTAACGTCATCTTTGGTGCCAGTAAAAATATAGGCCTAAGCCCGTTCAGTTTTTCTGTGCTATTACAACGTAATTTGAGTGTTATAGTGTTTTCTGCAAACCGGCAAATACTTATCCGCTCCACCAATCTCCTCCGTTTTTGTTCGGTCACCTGCGACCTTCTTACTGAAATGAGCAGCAGTTCCATCACGACAAATAGCACAATATGAACTCAGGCGCAACAGATGCTCCGCATGTGGAATCAACCTCAACATATCTCCAAATGGTCGCCGCTCTGCATCTCCATCTAAGCCACTCACAACCACCTGCAGCTTAGTATTATCCGCCCAGAAAGTAACCTTCTCATATAGGTCACCAAAGAACTGTCCCTCGTCAATCACCACAACATCATACCCCTTAACAGTCTCTTCATCCAGGTCACCCAAACGCTCTATAGTCATAGCAGGCACTGTATCAAGGTCATGACTAGCAATAACCCCCTCTCCATAACGTGTGTCGTGCTTGTAATTCACTACCAAAACTTTGAACCCAATTGACCTGTAGCGCCGAATAAGACGCAGGAGCTCCGTCGTCTTCTGCGCAAACATACATCCCATAATAACTGTCAAATGTCCCATTCTGTGGCTTGTTGTTTTAGATGCCGGATTTTTATAGTCAATTTTATTCCCCCATGGAATTAGTATGCCGATTAAGGTTGATGAATTGCCGGCTGTATGTATAACATTAGCCCGGCGACCAGATAGATGGGAACGCTTTAGAGGGCAACCAGAACTCGATCATTTGCCGAAACTCGAGCGATTCAATGCAGTTGATGGTAAGACGATTGACCCCATCAATGATTTTCGGATTAACACTTTTACCAAGAAGAATATACTCGAGAAGAAGCGCCGAAGCCATTGGGAGCTCGATAGCATCGGAGGTGTCGGCTGTGCACTGAGCCATATCGCCTGTTGGAAAAAGGCAATTGATAGCAATGCCTCTTATTATCTTATAATGGAGGATGACGCAGTCGTTCCAGAGAGTTTTGTACAAATTATGAACTCTATGTTTGCCTCAAATCCCGACTACAACAATTTTGATATTATGGTTTTAACTAAGGCATTCAGGCCAAAAACCCTTGAAATTCCTGCGCCACTCTTTCAAGAGGCCGATGCATTTGTATTAGGACACTGTTATATCTTAAGTAAAAGAGCTGCCGAGATTCTGTATGCTGACGCAATACCTGTCTCTGGTCATATAGACCTTTACATGTCTGCAATGATTAAAATTAAGGGGCTTCGTGTATTGTGCTCTAAAGAACTTGCACTACAACAGGCTGGTAGTCCATCTGACATTAGAACAAAACCATCATGCCATATTTGTGATGTACCAACCGATTTTCAGGACGAGTTTGCCATGATTCCCTATTGGAACTGGAGGCTGGCCAAGATGAGTGAAGTGGTTTTAATAACAGGTATTGTCTCCTATGTTTTATACACAACATGGAGCAGATCTAAAGAATAAAACCTATGATGGCCTTAGAAATGATTAGCCAAGGTCAACACCAATTACTCCCTGATAGTACTCGGGCAAAACGTATACCTCGCATTCTCCGGTTTGATATCAGCAGTTTTGACCGCAATATCACCACCGAAAACACCAATGCCTTCCGCTGGCGTTTCCCGAATGCCCTCCGTGATATCACCGAAATGTCCATCGTCGGTGGCATGGTACCTGTTCCTGTCACTAATATGATGGCACAGAGCAATCAGAAATACAATTACAGTTATAATAAGTTTACGGCTCTTATCGGCGCCAGTAAATACACTATTACAATCCCCCCTGGAAACTACACTGCAGCCACTTTTGCAGCCGCCCTTAAAACACAGTTAGATGCTGCTACCTCATCGGCGGTCACCTTTACAGTAGGTATCAACTCCCTTACAGGTGTTCTAGATGTCACTGCCTCGGCCGGCACCTTCAGCTTCCTATTTGGTGTAGGAGGTTCTTATATTGACCAGATAGACCCAACTACTGGTGCAATCCTCAAAGCAAACTCTCCAGCCGTGATGATGGGATTTGCACCCGCTACAAATTACGCCAGTACAGGTACAACACTTAGCTCACCCAATGCCGTTGACATGACACTTGTTAATAGTCGTATATACTTGTATTTCAACTATGATACTACACAAGATATGATTGCCTTTGGACGTGGTCTGGGTCGTCGTGAACCCAGTGCAATTATCTATATGGATTCCACGGCAAATGATAGGAAATATCTTAACAAGGAGACTTACAGCCCATTAATTGTACAGAAACCGGCTCCACTTGCTCGAGTGAACGCACTCGAGATCAGGTTCGAGGATATGTTTGGCAACCCGATCGATTTCGGCAACAAGGAGGTTCACCTTGCACTCGAGTTGACCGTGCTCGAGAATTGATGTCTCTAAATATTTAATCAGTTAGCTCATAAAAATAAAAATTGACAACATTGACTTTCATTATGGTGTGTAAGCCAATTTCCAACAAGCCAAATGTCCGTTAACGTTAATGCCTACAAGCTCACCCCTACTCAGACCCTCCTTACCCTTAAAGGGGGGGAACATTCTGTTTCCCCAACAACCACAGAAGCCCAACAATCTCAACCACTGCATATTATTGCCGTGATTGATATCAGTGGCTCAATGGGAGAGGAATGCCGTCTGGAGAATGTTAAGCGTTCTCTCCAGTTCATGCTACCCATGTTGAATGCACGTGACCTGGTCTCTATTGTAACCTTTAATGGTGATAGTCAGATTGTTTGCCAGGCAACCCCCATGAACTCTGATGGTATTGCTGCAGTAGAGCGCCACCTTATCCGTATTGCAGCCGCCGGCGGCACCAACCTCGGCGCCGGCATCCTGAGTGCCATGGATATCTGCGCTGCCAACCCTAACAGTCATAAGCCGTGTGTCCTACTCTTGACGGACGGCGAAGTAAACACCGGTATGCGTGAGAGCCCACAGCTCCTCCGCCTCCTCAGCACCTTCCACCGTGCCTATCCTACACTTAGCCTCTACTCAATCGGCTATGGCCTCCAGCACAACACTGCACTCATGAGTGCCATGGCAACTGAGGTGAGCGGCGCCTACTCCATCGTACAGAATTTGGAGCAGGTGGCCACAGTGTTTGGTGATATGCTCGGCGGCCTCGCCTCCATTGTTGCACAGAACCTTGAGGTAATGATTCATAATCACGGTAAGGTGGAGTCAAAGTTCCGTACCACTAGCTCGGCCTCACACATGCACATCCATCTGGGTGACCTGTACGCCGGCTCAGAACAATCCCTAATTGTTGAAGACCACGGTGACATCGTTGTCCGCTACTTCAACTGTGCGGCCGGCGAAATCCAACTCGCAGATGTTGTGCATCATCGGGAGACTGATAGCACCGTCATAGAACAGGCCACTGGCCTCCGCCTTCGCCTTGCCACCTCTGATCTGATGACCAAAATTGCTCAAGGTAGCGTCACACTTGCAGATGTCACTGCTCTCTTAACTCGTCTTGAGGCCGAGCAGGCACATCATGCTTGGATTGGACCCATGATTATTGAACTTCAGGGAACTGCGGAGCAGCTCCGTCGTGGTGGACTCACACGTCAGGTGACCGCTGCCGCCGCAAATCAGAGTGCATGGCTGGCCATGGGTCGTGGTATCACTATGATGAGCCAGGCACCAGAAGACTACGCAGATGTATTTAGTACTCCCGCTCAGCGCATGGTGAGTGGTGGACTCAGTCGTGCAGTATCGGGACCCGCTCCTACAACGGGTGCTGGTTTCCATGGTGTGCCACCTCCAGGTGGTTCAGCGATGCATATCCCCACGGTTATTCCCAGACTTAATATTCCAGAATCTCCTAATCAGATTGTTATTCCAGACCTTAACAGCTTCCCTCCATTCCCAGGTACTATTCCACCCCCTCCTCCCGCCCCTCCCCGTCTTGTGCGCCAACATGCCGTTAGTGATGGTATTCCCTCCCTTCTTGCACCAATTCCTCTGACCCGTGAGACCGGTGAGCAGCTCCAGGATCCCTTCTTGTCACGTGTCCTCAACTTCAGCGGTATCATGGAAGATGAAGTCACTGACCCGGGCTCACAGGCATCCTCCGTATACGACGAGCAACCCGATTCCCCCTAAATGTCTGCTAAACAAAAACCAAAAATATAAAACTGATTAAAGCAACTCCACATTTTTTGTTATAAGCTAAAATGCAGTACATCAGCGACATACATTTAGAGATGTGGGCATCTAACCCAGCATTCTATCAACAGATTCTCAAGCCCTCTGCACCATACTTAATCCTTGCCGGCGACATCTGTTCTTATGAAAAACGGCAAAAACTCAAGCCGTTCTTAGAGTACTGCTCTGTAAACTGGGACAAAATCTTCATGGTGGCCGGCAATCATGAATATTATGCTTATAAAACCCCTATGAGTAGGGTTGAAGAGTGGCTCAAAGAAGAGTGTGCCGCTTTCCCTAATATTCACTTCCTACAGAAAGAGACCTATAACCTTGAAGAGAAATATGCAATTATTGGTGCTACATTATGGACACACATTGACCCAGAGATTGATTATGAGGTCTATGCGCAGATGAACGACTTCAAGAAAATCACAAATGATGATGGAACATGCTTCAAACCCGATAACTGCCGCCAACTATATCAAGATCACGCACAGTTTATTGATAATGCGATTAACAGCGCATTACTAAACGACTATATTCCAATTGTAATCACGCACCATTTGCCGAGTCCTGCCCTTATTCACCCTAAATATGTCGACTCACATCTTAACAGTTGTTATGCAAGTCCGTTTCTAGACTACATGCATGATAAACCCTCCCTCTGGTTCTACGGCCATTCTCATGTCCAAGGGGTCAAAGATTTTAAACACACTAAATGTTGTATTAATGCTCTAGGCTATCCTGGAGAGCTCAAAGCTCCACCAGAGCCGGCCATTGTTGAGCTACCAACGGTCTAAAATCCTGGCACAAGATACAAGTAAGTATGCCCCACACTCTTTTTATTAGCGACGGCGTCGGCTCTGTTGAACTCATGGAGACCTTTGGTGATGACCTCACGGTTGTAAATGCAGCCCGTGTCTCATTTGCTAAGGAGTCCAAAGAGATGTGCACAGCAGACGAGAAGCTCATTAACTATCTTGCAAAGCACCATCACATTACCCCCTTCTTCCATCCCCAGATCCGCCTCCGTATTAAGATGCCGATTTTTGTAGCACGTGAATGGTTCCGTCATCAGATTGGCCTCTCTCGTAATGAGGTGAGTCGGCGTTACGTTGATTTTGAGCCTGAGTGTTGGCTTCCAACGGATGGTTTGCGTGCACGTGATCCTAAGCTGAAGCAGGGTTCACGCCCTGAGAATATCCCCGATAATGAACGTGTCTTTGCGCAGATTGAGGACTACACTAAGGATACAATCGCCTTTTACAAGAAGCTGCTTGCGGATGGTGTAGCCCCTGAACTTGCCCGCACCGTGCTCCCTCAGAGTATGTACACCGAGTTCATTGAGACTGGGTCACTTGCCGCATATGCCCGTATCTGTGGTTTGCGCCTTGACCCTACGGCTCAGAAGGAGATTCGTGACTATGCTGCTATTGTGAGCCGTCTTTTAGAAGAGGCGTTCCCTGTTAGTTGGAAGGCGCTAAGCGCCGGTCACGCAGAGGTGCCTTTGCCACAGCCTGCAGCGCCTACTAATGGTTTTGCTACAATTACAGTGCCCATCCCCGAGATTACAAAGACGGTAGAGCAGCACATTCTTAACACAATTCAGCCACCTGCAGCCTCTGCCCCAGAATCTGTAAAGATTCTTAGTGGCGTAGACCTCAAACTAAAATCTGAGACCACACTCGAGCACTGGGGCTGTTAAGCCAAATGTATCAAACTGCAGCCATTGCAGGATTTCTTGTAGGTGCGTTCTTCCGACTCGCATATGAATTAGACGGATATACTAATTGTTATTATACACTTAGTACACCTGTCATAAAATTTGACACTGTGAAATACCCTTAGCACATTTTAAGCCAATCAAATGAATCCCTCAGATAGCCTAACTCTTCAATACTGGAACATCTATGTTGTAGATGGATTTAGCGACTTCCTTCGTGGTGACTATAATAAAGTAACCGAGATGCATGTACCTGAATTGAATATATCAATTAATACTGGTACATCATTCAACAAGAGCGTAAATGTACTTAGTATCACAGAAGAACGGTACAAACCACATACAGACGCACTCTCTGGCCCGAGTCCTTCTCTAATCAAAACAGTGCAAATTGACGGTTCATCTGAAGAGGCAAAGGCAATTAAGTTCCTCGCACATATAAAGAAGGAGAAAGAGCAACACGAGACAACTATTAAGACAATGTTTAGTGAATATGAAGATAAATATGAAGATGAATGAACCAACTATTATAAAAAGATTAAAGAAAGAGAAAGAGCAGCTGGTGGTAAGTGCATAAAAACAAGACGTAGCACTAGACGTAATAGACGCAGTCGCTCTAGATGCTAAATTTTTTATTAAATCAAACAGCTATACTAATTGTAATTATACACTTAGTACACCTGTCATAAATTTGACATAATTAAATACCTTCAGTGAACTGTAAGCCAGCACGATGAGTAGTCAAGATAAGCTAACTCTGGAGTATTGGGAGGTCTATCAGTGGGATAGTGAGAGTGACTTGGATGCAGATAAAAATCTCCAGAAAGTTTTGCGGATTTGCATAGTTAACTACATGTTATCATTCGATCTCGGTACAGCTTTTAATAGCGGTCTAAAACTACAGGCGTTATCCAATAAATATTATCAATGGTTTGATAAGAGACTACATAACCCTAAATGGATTAAAACTATCCATATTGATAAGTCCTCACCAGCAGGTAAAGCAATTGAGTTCTACGTCGAGAAGTATAAGGCTGAACGTAAAGGACATTTACTAGAGATGTACAAACTTCTAGATATGGAATCATTATACTCGGAATGGAGTTAAACCTATTTACAATGGACCCAGCTTTTGCTTCCATTTGTACCTTAGTATCTCACCACCAAACTCGTAACATTCCCTCAATGTCCGACTAATCCAGTCTTTAATAATTTCGCCCTCATCCTGTTCACCATCATAATCAAACACGCATACAAGTTGAAACTTTTTTGCTAAAAGCTCTGCTGTAATATCCTCTTCAGAGTCATAGCCATCCTCGTCAATTGGCTCATACCTACAGGTATTTTCAAATGAGCCAGTTACATAGTTAATACAGCATTTAGGACATGCTGTTGCAGGATTCATCTCTAAATCCTGTATGAGTTCATCCCGCCACTGTTTCGTGAAGTCCTGTAACATCTCTTTAATTGTATTATTATATATTACATTTAAATAGATATGTTTCACATCATAAAAGCTGTATTAGACTATGTTAAGTCTTTTTTTAAAACCCCGAAGCAAATACAATTAAGGGATGTTGAAGCACAGCTTCCTTATAATCCAATGGATGACCTCCCACCTATGAATATGAAAGCGGAACGGGAGTTTGCTTTTCGGATTTAATACGATGATGCCATAAAATGTAAACAAGCATAATGCCAAATCCATTTTTGGAGAACAAATCAATAATATTGAAACTAGTATTCTTAAGTGTGTATGGTAATAATGCAATTACTCCATAAAGAGCCCAAATAATAACAAAATACCAAAAAATTCTGTCACGAGTAAATACAGGATGTACATCCTGAGTTTCCTTCTTATAGTAATCATCATAAATCTTCTTGAAATAAAGGACAAATGGAACAAACCCTAAAAGTACTAATCCAGTATTATATTTCGGCATAAACTCACCCAATACACCAAATCCTAACATAATCATATTCAGTAAAACAACATACAGAATATTCTGTTTATTATTCCCTATAAAATCCCATAAATCTAATGTTTTCCCGTGTTCAATTGACAAATACGCCATTAAAGTGATTAACATCACTGGTGTAGTGATAAACCAATCTGCATAACGGTAAATTGTAACATTTTTTATTGTATGAAGGGAGAATATTAGCCATAAATAGAATAAAAATTCTATTAACTGTACCCCCACTTCAACTATTAGTATCTGTTGTAATATGCTGTAATTGTCCCCTACAGGTATCTGCAAACCGTAGACATCGACTGCACCTGTAATAAACTGGATGAATAATGAGATTAAACCAGACTCGTAAATCATCTTACCTATTACTACGAACAAAAAATTGACGCCATCTCGTTACTTAAAGGTATGTAAGCCAACTAATCAATCATATGTCTATTGCCTCTCGTTACCCTTATAAGCCAACCGTCGCTCTCTGCTTCATGGTCTATGACCAGCTTGACCATGAGCGTATCTGGGATGAATGGCTCGCCGGCCATGCCGACAAGTTTCATGTCTTTGTGCACTCAAAGCATCCTGTGCGCATTGGACTGAAGTCTGTACCCGTAACTGTAGTTCCCTCAATCCCAACGGAGTGGGGAAAGTTCAGTATGGTGGAGGCACAAGTCCATCTCCTCAATCATGCTCTAGACCGTCACTCAGCCATGAAGTTCGTGTTCCTCAGTAACAGTTGTATTCCCGTGAAGTCTGCTGAATATGTCTACGATGAACTGATTGCAGATTATCCCAGCAACATCCTTCTCAGTCCCCCAGCACAGGTACATCCCCGTTACAATGACGTTGCTCTTCCTGCAGAGCATGTCGTCAAACACAGTCAGTGGACAATCCTTAACCGCCCACATGCCTCATATATCACCATGCACCTTGAGACAATGCGCAAAGCATACAAGGATGTTATTATTCCCGATGAAAGTGCCTTCGGTACAATTATCAAGATGGGGTACGGTTTTGACAGACAGGTGAATACCACTACACCAACAACCGCAGTCGACTGGGAACATGGAGACCCATCGTATTACCATGATATTAGTGCAACAACTCTAGCAAACCTAATTCACCTGTCACCCTCAATGTTTGCCAGGAAGTTCTATCCTCATTGTACTGTGGACGACACTAAGTCTCTGATGAGTTTCCTGAAAATGCATGAAGTGCTTTAAAGATAAACTTAAAAAAACACAATGACTATAATTAGAAATGTATCGCTGTGAAATTGTTACCCCAGCAGGGCGTAGGCGTTATTTAGAGTTGCTCTACAAACACCTTAAAAGTCAGCGAGCAGACTTTGCAGTCTGGCAGCTATGGCAAAACACTAAAGATGCAGAGGATATTGCATATATGGACAGATTAGCAGCAGAAAATGATTGGATTACTGTAGTTAAACCTAGTTGGCCTTATGAGGAAAACTACAGTATTTGTAAATTTTTTCAATACACTAAACGTGAAGACACAATCTATATTCGCCTTGATGATGATATTGTCTTTCTATCTCCCAATTTTATTAAGGAACTAGTTGCAAAACGTATTGAGATGCCACAGTATCTTTTTATCTACCCTAATATTATCAATAACGCAATTATCAGTCATTTACATCATAGGAATAATTTAATTGATTTTAATGGATTAGCTGGTTATGAGTGTATGGATCAAATGGGTTGGAATAATCCGCAGTTTTGTGAAAAACTACATCGTGCATTTATAAGCGATGTAAAAACAGGCAATATGGATAAATGGAAGACATCATACAATCTGTGGGTATGTAAACATTTTGAGCGTGTGAGCATTAACTGTATCTGTTGGTTTGGTAAGGATATGAATAATAGTATTGTTACTGTTGGGCGTGATGAAGAGGTTTTCCTGTCCTGTGATTCACCTCGCAGACTGAACAGGTACAATGCTCTTGTTTCATCTCCCATTTGTGTACATTATGCCTTCTTCACTCAGCGTAAACATATTGATGGTGGTACAGATATATTGGCACTTTATACGGAACTTTCTAATAGTTTGAAAATGGAGTAGATATTCGATCTCGAGATCGATCTCGAGTGTTATAAAATTATAAAAATATTTTTCAGTCAAAAAATATTTTTATAAACTGAGTTTTATGAAACTCTCGAGATGAACCCGCTCGAGAGTCGATGATTACTCTGAATCAGTAGAGTCATCATCACATGAACCCGTAATTCCAGCCACCGTTCTATTGTTTTGTTCAATCAGATTGTTCCGCCGATGCAGCTCATCTGTAGCCTCATTCTCTTGACGACGCCACTGTATAGTATATTCCGCCCACGCTGGTGCAATTAATGTATCAATTGCATCATAACCAGAGTCATCAGGATAGATATCAATCCTATCCTGAATGTGTTTTACCATAACTCCAAAGAAGATTGAGCGATTTCTAGTTGTAGGGCGTCCAGTAATAGAGTACCGTGTAATATTAAGAATGTCCGAGCGCCGGACGAAGGTATACTTCAATAGAATCCATTCGTTAGGTGCGGCGTTAGTAGACTCACTTACAGTAGACATTATGGCTTACAAAAATAAAAACCATTATATTTCCTTCATTTTTTTAGTTACGTCTGCGGCTTGTGCGACGACTGTTACGCCGCTTTCTAGTTGTGCGTCTACGCTTTTTACCACCAACCATGCTAGCTGCAGTATTTTTCACATTCTTGGCCTTTCCAATAGCACCATACACTTTGGTGGGATCTGCACCAAATTTAGATGATAATAGCGCAATTTTACCCTTATGCTGATCCGCCTTATTTACAATTGTTTGTACACCAGTTCCAATCACGGAGGCGGCTTTTGAAAAAAAACCAGGTGAAGTTGGCTGAGGTGCAGCGGTTACAGGTGCAGCAGCAGCGACATTAGTCGGGGGTGCATTCATTGTTTCCTATATTATTTATCAATATTTTAATCTCGCAACAGCTCGTCAACAAAGCCGCCGGCATTATTTTCATGCTTGAACAGCAGACGACCAATATCCGCCTGTGACCACTTATAATCCACCAGTCGCTGCATAGTAGCCTCCTTCATTGCACGGCCATACCAGCGCTCGTAAATGGCCGCAATATGATGACGGCGTAAACGCTTGAACTCCAGCTCCATATCAATACGCCCAGGACGCCGCAAAGCAGGATCCAGCGCCTCAGGGTTGTTAGTGGTCATGATGACAATACGCCCAGGAGTCTCGATAATACCATCCAACATCTCTAAAAGTGCGCCCAAAGTCAACTTCTCATCATCTTCATCGTCATCGTCATCGTGTCTCCTAGCTCCATCCCTAATAATAATTGCCTGTGCCTGTGTGGCAGGCACAGCAGCATCTTTAACGGTAGGCTCACCGATTTTACGAGGCTTTATCACCTCCGCCCAACCATTACAGTCAACCTCTTCAAGGACATAGATACGCTTGTGCTGTGGAATCTTCTCGCCAGCAACATATTTTTCCAGAAAGATATCCTCCAACTGTTGTCTAGTCTTAATCTTATTCATTGGAACAAGAATTAGGGACATCTGCATGTAGTTGGCAATTGCTTTAATGCAACTTGTCTTACCTGTACCTGGCTGGCCATGAAATAGGAGGCCAAGTGTATGAGGCAAACCCATTTTAATATATTTATCCTTATGATTGAATGCATCTAGACGCTGAATAAGCGCCTCCTTACCCTCAAAGAAGAGATTGTCAAAAGTTTTCGTGGTCTCAAGTTCAACAGAGATTCCATCAATACGGCGTCCACCAACTACGGGTTTCACAATACGGAGTTTGAATGATTTGGTATCAAGATACTTATTGTAGGCTTTTTGGCAGTCAGCAACGAACTTTGTCAATAGACTTGTAGCACCCTTCGTTCTAAGAACAAGCGTGAGCTGCTTCTCCTCATGTTCGTGGGTCTCTGACTCACGGTTCAACATCTGCTTATCTCTTGTTGCATGTTGCGTCTTAGTGTACAGCAATACCTCAATGTCCGCTGTCAACTTAATACCTTTAGCAGTGTTGACAGGCAATGGAGGTGTGCTAATAGTACTATCATCATTAAGACCAGCGAGAACCTCACCCGTCTCCATGCTGTTAAGCTGCTCAGCGCCAACATTTTTGCAGATATAATGAACAATTGCACGCATATCATCTTCAAAGTTTCCGTAAGGAGCACCGCCACCAACACGGCGACTCAAAACACCGTGGAAGGCGACTGTGTTATACTTGGGGGTCCAGAACTCGGTCCAGGCACGCTTAATCTCCTCACGCTTGTTGAAGAGCATCACGGCAACCATAATATACATGAAGATTGCATTGTCACGACCTACAAGTAGGGCGACGAGTGAAAGAGGGTCTTGGCTTGTGAACATTTAATGGCTTACAAATCATAACAATACCAGAGCTCCTCAGATTTTTTAACTTACCATCTTATAAAAAAAATGAGACAACTTTTATAATAATCTAATTGTAAGCCATCATGTATTTCATTATTAATCTCTTCAAGCGTTTCACCCACAGCCCCGCTATTACAGGTACAACACTCGGTCGCTGGTCAATCGACTACAGTTACCGAACAATTAATAAGAAGATTGATCAGTCAAACGAAGACCACTGCGGTCCCTGTGGTAAAGTAAACAAAAAAGAGGCAGTCCGTGAGATTGATGAGTTCTATTTCCTATGAGCGCTCAATGTAAGAAGTGTGTGCGCTCACCACCCCTAAATGTAACCTCCCCAGGCTTTGACCCGAGTTTCAGATTCCCTACCGTTGTAGCAACACAAGCCACATTCTTTTTATAAACTCGGGTCTGCTCCTTACAGAGGTACGCTGCATACGCCAGATCCTCTGGCAACAGTACATCGGTCTCCACAATAACATGTGCAGAAGGCTGCTTATCTAAATGTACCCAGTAATAGTCTTTCTCTGCGGCTAATATAATAGCCCAGTTCTCCGTGTCCCGCTGTCCCACCCTATAGGTAATCCCATTGTTGACGTAAATCTTCATTATTGGCTTGGCTTGTCAGTCGTACTATCATTAAAAATAGACCTACTGTCCTTATCAAGTTTTTATTTATTACTCTAACGCCTATATGTTTTGCGCATTTTATTTAATCTATTTCTTCTGCTTCGACCGCCAACCAGTAGAGCCCTAATATTATTGTTGTATTTACTTTTATTCAGTGTATTGCTAACTGTAGCAATACCTCTGTGCACAACTTGTATTGCATCATTAACATAAGCCTCTAATAGTCCTATATCAGATTCACTTTGAAATATTCTAAACTCTAATATCTCCCCATTCTTTATTTTAATGTCAGATTGCCTACTTTTAAATTGGTCAGGTACAAACATATTATAAAATGACTTTGAACTATTATAAAAAGAGGGCAATCTCTTAGAAATAGGTATTGCAAACCTAGACATGTAGGTTGGATCATTTCTGGGTCTTCGTGAACGAACTATAGCATATCTCTCTTTTTCATATTTCATAAACTCCTTAATAATTGACTGAAAAATAGGTGGTTTTGTAATCTCCATTATTTTACCAGATTCTTCAACAGATATATTAACATGAAACCCACTTGTATAATTTGATATAAAACATTCAGGTCTGTTGAGGCCAAAAAATATTAACATAGGTCTTAGAACTTCATTTATTTTTTCACGTGTTGGCTCTCCAGTAATTGTAAGCACAGGTGAAATCATTTCTAAATGTATGCTTTCATTAAGCTCCATATGCCCGCTCGCTGATTTATTATTATCAATTACATCTAAATGATGCCTGTTATCTTCATGTATATCCCCACACTTTACAGAATAGTCCCACGTAAAAATTGGAATCTGATATTGCGCTACCCTGTCATTAGTAGTAGGTATCTCTATTTTTTTTATCGTACCATCTCCATTAAATAAATCCCTAAGATTATAATAATATGCAGTATAGTCAGTTGCCTTATAACAAATAAAAGGATAAGTATCTAAAAGTTCAGGCATTTTAGTAGCATTAGGATATAGAATATGTTTCAAATAATATTCAAATGTTTGTACATAATCTAATTTATATACTGGTGTCTCAAATACTTCATTAATACATTCTGGATTAATACGAATACATATCTCCAATTCAACACCAAAATGCGTTTTAATATTACTCATCTAATTAGTAGTCGGAAATATAATTATTAATTAGAGATAGTAGAGAATAGTTTCGGCACCTCACTTGTATAGAGTATTACATTCGCAGTATTAGCACATAAATGTACTCCAACATGACAAAGTGTTCCCTCCAGTAGGCGACCTTTACTAGCTAGATACCAACCGCCGCCAAATAGAAGACAACCCAGTCCTGTAACTGTAAAATATCCAATAGCACTAGCACTAGCTAGCGCCCGATAAATATGATACCAAAGGCAGAACTGTATAGTAGCAATGTCTAGATTACGCCGCCAACCATAAGTTGGAAGCCACCAGTAGTTTAGAGAGGTTGATGCACCAAGCCAAGAGACGGTGGCCAGGTCAAGATGACCATAGTTAAGCGCAACACCACCGGAAAAAATGGCAAGCCAAGAGGCCGCCCAGATCATACGTCCATGGTCAATCGGTACAACAAGCTCATTATTCTGGTTCATTTTATCTATATTTTTATTGTAATGCCTTAAATGTTACAAAGTGACAGACCCCATTTCACAATCCTCTGGATTAATTGGGAAGTAGAGCCTCTGATTAACTTCTCTTTCACCGTAACTAATCATGGGAAATGTGTAGGAGGTCAGCTTACTAATCCGCCTAATAATACCACTCACTGCCTCAGGAGGACCATCAATTACGAAGTATCCACCCCCCGCAGAAGGCATTGAAATGCCCTTCAACAGATGGTCATTAACATAGAGTGAAGGGAGGTTATTGTTAATCTTCTTCGTGCAGTGCCAAGTACTGCTGTGACGCAACTGATAGAGGGTTGTGTTGTCACAGGTGCCGCAAGCGGCACCGCTGAGCGACCCCACTTCGTGGGGTCTGTCCCCCTTAATAGTAAACCCCAACAGCTCATCCTCAATATAGAGAGGGTAGAGAATCAAGGCCAGTTCAGCAGGCGATGTCTTGAAGGGATTGGGCACAAATGTCAGTGTTCTACTAGGCACAGCATCGGCCTCATCATTGTCTTCCTCTTCGTCCTCAACCCTACTAACAACAGTACCCATAATGATTGTGTCTTCAGGACGATAGAACCTTGGCAACACATTCTTAAAGGTGATCTCGGCAGGCCTCATATGTAGGCTTCTGCCAAGTGCCTCAATGAAATCAGTAATGGTCTGCTCATCGGTCTTATCCTCACAATAACAGTAGTGTTTAAAGTCAAAGACAAGCCAGCCACCAGGGTTCGCCCGAATCTCATTCATATGTCCGCTAAAGGTGCACTCGTTGTGAGAGCCAATCCAGAGACGCCCTCCCATACCTTTGCTCTGACGACCATAATCATACTCTGCCGCATGAAACTGCGTCCCTTCAGCAGTCATACCGCCCCAGAATCCATAGATCTCAGTGTAGATAGGAATATCATAGGCAGCAGCCACAACCCGCTCGATAGCAATATTAAAGGGATTTTGGACTAGAGCATACTGTGGTTTAATGTCATCTACAACAACAGAGATTGCAGCAACCTCGTTCGCAACTTGGTCAATGTCAGTGGCTTGCATTTGGCTTGATTGGCTTACATTCCCCTAAAAACAAAAACAACATCAAATTTTCTTAGGTTATAACCATTAACTCAGAGCAGGCTTAACAACCGTCACAACAATCCCCATCACAGTCAACTGCCTCCTGCTCTTTCTTGAACTGTGCCTTAGCTGCCCAACCGGCCTTTGCACCCTCCTGTACCTGTAGATAGCACCAATGTCCGCCCGCATCAGTCTCTTTAAGATATATCTTATCACCATTTGTAAGGGTAACATCGTACGTCATTCCAAGAATGCTGTCCAGTTTCCCTTTAATAGAGTAGACATTAGCTGGGCGCACAGCAGTGTGATTCAATAAAATCCAGTCGTTTGACATCTTATTGGCTTACAATCCCACAAGAAACAAAAACAATATCAAATTTATTCAGCAGCATTCATTTCATCAATCTTTGTATTGCAGTCCACCACACTCCAGAACTCCTCTAACAGTAGGCGCTTACTCTCCGCCTTCTCGCTCATCAACTTATCAATATTTCTTGCACGGTCAAACTCCTGTGTATAGAAGATGCGATAGACCTGCACCACCTCCTTCTGTCCCATCCGCACTGCACGACCCACCGCCTGCTCCATCATTGCAGATGTCCACCATGGTGACATGAACACCACATTATTAAAGGTCTGCAAGTTAATACCTACACCACCCGACTGCAGTTGCAGAATAATAGCACAACGGTCTGTTTCGGCATTTGCTGCCTTAATAGTTGCCTCCCTAGCCCCCGAAGTCATAGACCCATCATATGTATAGACCTTGTCCATGAATCCAGCTTGAAGAAGGAAATCACGCAAGAGCTCAATCTCATTATGAAAGTGGCAGATAATAATATATTTTTGTTGTCCTAGCTCCTCGTTCGCCTCCATAATCTCGGCGAGCTTGATAAACTTAGTGCTCGGCTCATCCCAGTCACTCCGCCTATAGGTCTCAGAGTCCTTGACCGCCTCTTTGCGACGAGCCTCAATAAAGACCTGAGGGTGAACCGAGATTTGCCGCAGACGCATCAGCTGCTTGAACACCTCGGCCATATCAATTCGGTCACGCTTATAACGCCGGCTAATTGCATCATCAGCCGCACCCTGAATCGCTAGATAGAACTCCTCCTCCTTCTTGGTCTCAAACTCACACACAACATCATGCACCTCATGCTTCGGTGGTGCATCAACGAGGGTTTCACGCAATGAGTCAATACTGCGGTGCAGTACCAGCTGTTTAGCCCAATAATACATATGCTTCATCCATTTGATTGGCTTACGCATAGGTACACGCAGGAATGCGAAGAGCGCCGCTACATCCTCCATCTTATTGACAATAGGGGTTGCAGTCAATGCCCAGCGACAGGTGGCCTCAATAGATTTACAGGCTTTGAAGAGTTGAGAGCCAGGATTGCGAATACGGTGAGCCTCGTCTAGAATTACACGATCCCAGATTGAATGTGTAATTGACGGATTCTTAAGGAGCTTATCTACGTTTGTAAGATAACAGGCGGTACCACCGACCTTGCCAGCGACTCTAATCCACGAGTGATTCTTAAAGGTATAGACGGCGACTCCGCAACGCTCGAGCACAGTTGTCCAGGCACCAATCACAGCGAGTGGCGCAAGAATCAGAGTGCGAAGCACTGGACGATTCACAATCAGACCAGCCATCTCGATGGTCTTACCGAGACCCATCTCATCACCAAGAATGCCGCCGAAAATCGGTACACCCCTAATAGTTGTTCCCTCCTCTTCCTTCTTCATCATCCACTCAATTGCGACGGGTTGATGAGAGAAATAGTTAAACTCAGGCCATAGTGGCTTCAAAGGCTTGGAGGTATTCATTTGGCTTGCTTACAAAAAAGAATTGGCACCTAGGTGTTTCAGATTTTTTATTACAATTCACTAATTATTTTGAATGATAACTCTTTACATAATCTGCATGTAGTGCTCACGATGCTTAGGAACAGTGACTCCAATATCCTCAAGGTTGCAGCGCACAGTTCCTACAATGTCAAGGAAGCTGTTTGACACAGACTGAAGCGGGGCAAAGCTCTCCTCACAGACAATGAAGCCCCACGAGTCAAGACGCTTGGTCAGCCCCTTAAGGTCAAACCCGAGGGCTGCATTGGGACTATAAAGGATTCCATGGTTGGTGCAGCGCATCATTGCACCAGACCTGTTGGTGATGCCCATGATTCCCTCCACTTTGTTCAAGCGCTGCACAAGGTCAGGCAAAGGCTCGCTCCTATAGGGATTGGGATAGAGGGCAAGCTCAATGTCGGCCGGCTCAGCGCTCTCTTCAGGGAAGTCCAGCTTTGGCTCCCAGCCCCCTCCACTGCAGGCGTGACTTGTAGTCACGAGCCTGAAGTTGTCGTTGCCTCGTGGCCTGTCAAAGTAAATCTCCCTGGCCGGCCCCAGAGCAGACTCCATACCCTTGACAAGCTCCATCAGCTCATCGTCAGAGTAATAATCAAGAGAGATGAGCCACCCGTCCCAGCAGACGGGGCTGTCAGGCACCTCGTCAGGGGGTTTGACACACTTAAGTGTATATCCTGTGGTCTTCACTGAGCCCCTGTAATGGTTCACAGCGTAATGCTTACCAGTCCTGGTAGCAATTGCTACAATAGAGACCGTTCCTACAGTAAGGGCGGCTTGGAGTACATCTTCAATGGGCAGAGCCCAGGGATTCTCGATTGCAATGATTGGCATGGCTTTCAGGCGTAGCAGATAGTTGGCTTACTAAAAAAGGAGTGTGGTGTTGTTTTCAGTTTTTTATTTATTGTACTCTGTTTATTGTTTACTTGAGGCAGTAGAGGCTGGTAGCAACGCAGACAGCAGCCCATGCAGCAGTAATGAGCTTGTAGGTGGAGGAGCGCTCCTCTTGCTTACTGTACTTGGCCTGGAGCTCGGCGAGTTGCTTGAGCTCCTCCTCACGTATCCTCTGCTCTTCGGCCTCAATGGCGGCACGCTCAGCGGCCTCCTTGGCGGCTTGCACAGCGGCAGCAAAGGCAGCACGCTCTTCAGCCCACTCATGCTGACACTCGGCAACATAGCGGCGGTTGAGCTCAGCGAGGGCAGAGCGAATCCAACCAGCCTGCTCCTCCAGCCCATAAGAGTGAGCACGGATAAGCTTGAGCATGCGCTCCAGCATCTCCTCATCCTCCGTCTCAATAAGATAGTGGATGTAGTCAATGCGCTCTTGGAGCTCAGGAGCCACCTCTGGCTCTGGCTCGGGCTCGGACTCAGACTCAGACTCAGACTCAGACTCCTCAGCAGGCTCCTCTGCAGCAGCCTTCTCTTCAGACTCTGAGTGAGAGGAGGAGGTGCGGCGGCTACTAGGCTTTGAGGGGATGGGCAGTGCCACAGACGCAGTGCTGCTGCTGTCACTCTCCACTACTGCCTCTGCAATAGTAACATCTGACTCTGTGACAGTGGGCTCAGGGGTGGGCTTAACGGAACGCTTCGTGATACGGGGCATGGCTTGTAAGTGGCTTAGCTTTTGGCTTACCACTCCAGAGACCCATCCCACTCTTCAAGTTTTTTGATTATATAGATATAGCACTACCCCTCTAAAGGTATAACACATGGTATAGAAAGATACATAAAAAAGAGTGGCTGAGCCGTCTCTTTTTATGGGTTTGGGGGTTTTGTGTTTTTCTGTGGGTTTTTGGGTTTTGTGTTTTTCTCTGGGGTTTTGAGGCTTTTCTTTTTTTGTTTGTTTTGCCTTTAACTCTCGCTGTACACACACACATTACTGTTCACTACATTACTTGCCGGCACCGCCGCCGGTCTTCTTGCGGTCGCTGTTGCTCTTCTCAGCAACGGAGAAGCGCCACTCCTTGCCACGGTAGAGGATGCGGTACTGGTTGAGCAGTGCCACAGCCTTGGCCGCATCAGTGGAGTTGAGCATCTCCACAAAGATAAAGGGGCGCTCCTTGTTGGCGACTGTGTCCCGAGGGCGGAACACGTCACGCACTGGGCCACACTTGGCGAGCAACTCACGGACATCCCAGAGCACCACATGGTCGCCACCCATCCCCTCAATCTTCACAGACGAGGAGTTGGCGACGGCCAGCGGCTTACCTGTCTTCTTACCCTTGCCCGTGTAGATGGGGCGGAGGTTCTTCTTGATGTCCAGCCAACGAGTGAAGTCCCGCTCACGATCGTGGTCATCACGGTCGTCACCGTTCCACTGGAGCCAATCCTCAAACTCCAGGTTGTCCAGGAGGGGATGTCCAGTGAGAGCGGCCTTGGCGGCGGCTTCAGCCTCGGCGATGAGTGCTGCCTCTTCTAGTTTCTTGCGGTCCTCCGCTTCACGCTCTGCCTGGACACGAGTCAACCATTCCTGGTCGTACTCTACCATGGCGTCGTACCAGCTCATCCCATCCTCAACTGCTTGATGGAAGGGGTCGCTGCGGAGTTCCTTGACGAGCGCATCACGTTGCTCGTCTGCTGCTACTTGCTCAGGGGTGCGAGAAGCCAAGTAGGCCGCCAGTTCGGCTGCCTCCTTAGCTGCACGCTCCTCCCGATACTCCTGGAGGATATCTTCCCACTCCTCCTCCCCCATGTAGGGGAGGTGGTCATGGTCAGGCCAGGGTCCATTGTCAAATGTCCACGCCTCGAACTCACGTTCGTGGGTGACGTAGAAGCCCCAGTTGGTGATTAGACCTTCGGGCATCTTGATGGCTTGGGGGGTAGGCTTGGACTCTCGGACAACGTAGACGGCACAGGGGCAGGTCTACGGTCAAGAGTGGGGGGGGGTCTCGGAAACTTGAACGGCTTTTGGGTTCAAGGTCAAAGACAGTAGCACTAAGCTGACTTCTACTCTAGAGAATAGCTACAATTCAATTTTTTTTTACACTTGAGCTAAAGAGAAATAGCCACTTGAAGAGCTATATTTCAAGTCAAAAAAAAAATTGAATTAAGGGTTTTTGCTAGGGTAGAAGTCAGTCCTAGACTACAAGCCCCTTTCGCCCTACAAGCCCTACAAGCCCTACAAGCCAAATGTCCGTTGCCTCGTCTTCAAGCCTCGCTACCTCCGTCGTCATGTCTGCCGACGAGCTCAAGTCTTTCATCAAGTCCACTATGCGCCATGCAGAGAAGGAGGTGCTGGAGGCTGTACTGACCGCATTGAAGAGCAAGCGCAAGCGCCGTACTCCTGAGGAGATTGCCGCCGACGCCGCTAAGCCCAAGCGCCCTATCTCCGAAAAGCAGAAGCGCTGGAACGCATTCGTGTCCCAGGTGCATGCTGAAATGAAGGAGGAGGATTCCAAGGCCAAGCGCACAGATGCAATGAAGCGTGCTAAGGAACTCAAAGCAGAAGGTAAGATGCCCGCTGGCCTTACTGATGCCGAGGAGTCCGACGCCGAGTCCGACGCCGAGTCAGTAGCCCCTCCTCCCAAGGCCAAGGCCGCTCCTAAGCCCGCCAAGGCTGAGAAACCCGCTAAGGCCGAGAAGCCCGCTAAGGCGCCTAAGGCTCCCAAGGATGAGAAGCCCGCCAAGGCTCCCAAGTCCGAGAAGCCCGGGAAGCCCGCTAAAGCTGTGGTCGCTCCTCCTCCTGAGTCTGACTCCGAGTCTGATGATGAGCCTGCGCCCCCCAAGGCCGCTCCTAAGACCGCTAAAGCTGTGGGGAGCCCCAAGGCCGCAGCGAAGCCCACCCCCCCGCCAGCGAAGCCCGCTCCTCCTGTTGTTGATGACTCAGATGATGAGTGCGATGATGACGGAGAGGCCTTGAAGCCCGCTGTCATCGGTAACAAGAAGGTACTCATGAGCAGCCTCGGTGAGTGCTGGGAGCAGACTGATGCCGGCGCCATGGGTAAGTGGCTTGGTCTCTTTGACCCCAAGACGAAGAAGATCAAGCCTGCCCCTGAGCCAGAGTTGGAGTAAATCCTTAGCGCCCTCAAAAAAAAAAAGAAAACCCTCAAACCCAGATAAAATAGTCAAAGACACAAAACATATAAAAAGAGACATGTACAGACCCCCTCTTTTTATTTGTATGCAGTGATTGCACAAATGCGAGATATACCCATATAGTATAGAGGTATATCTTTTTTCATAGAAATTTGACTAGCCGCTGTCACGTACTCTAAGTGTAAGCCAAACAAGCCATATGTCTCTCCAAGCCCTTGACAAAGCCACCCGCCAGAAGCTCTCTATTTGGGGGAACATCGCCCGCCACCGCCCCTTCAATGGGTGGCGGCACTCGTATAACTCTATACTTGGAGCAGTAGAGGTTGTGTGGTGGGAGCACCCGTCCCCCAACACGCAACAGCGCAAAGTCGATTCAATCGTCTGCAGTTACGAAGAGGCCGCAGCAATCATGAGTTATCTGGACTCGTGCCGCAGGCGCCCGGATAAGGAAGCCGAGATCCGGGCAAGGGTTATGCAGCGTGAGCGAGAGGAGAGAGAAGCAGAGGCAGCCGCAATCAGAAAGCAGAAAGCGGAGCAAGAGCGTCAAGCCGCACTAAGACTCACTTCATTCCCCAAATGGGCTGCAGCCGGTTTCCCTATCTACAGTCTCTGTCAGCTCCAGTCTTCTGGTGGATACACTCCCATGCCCTCTGTCCAACCCAAAGGCATGTGGATGCCCGAGGGATTCACAACGGGCGACCAGCTAGAGACCGCCTTCTGGGAGTACGTTACCTCTAAGGGTTGTGCAACCTGTTCCACCTGTGGAAAGCGTCCTTCAGTCCACCGTCGCTTCACACCACCTCCTAACTGTATTGTACCCGTACCTATCCCCACTGAGCAACCAGGTCTCTTTAGCAGTCTCCTTGGTGAGATCACCACCTGTGGGTTTCACTGGATTAGGAATGTCCATACAGGGTACGGTTCAATTGGAGCCAAGTTTGAACTCACGCCAGCTAAGAGTGGAATCACTCTGAGATGCTGTGATAATAATATAAAACTAGATGAATAAACTCTCTATCTCCTACGAGTTCTACGACCAGCCCGTCTACGACTCTTCTTCGCCCGCCTACGTCTTGAGCGTAACCCTCCATGCACAGACTCGCCTATATAAGTAAGAGCAGCCGCTTTTTCTCTTGCAAGATTGAAGGCTCTCTCTGCTCTAGGCGGCATAGGTGGTGCCTCCAATGGATTTAGTTCCCTAAAGGTAACATGTCCCTGGTACTTCGGCGTGGCAGAAATACAGCGGAAGGCAATAGCGTTATTCTTCACAAGCTCAGGAATACCTTCAAGTGGCACCAGTCTATAGAAAGGTAGTTCTCTAAACGGCGTGTTGTACTCTTGTCTACCTGTAATACGTCGCTGTATCTCTGCGACTAAGGCAGCAGTGACCTCAGCATCTCCACCTGAATAACCTACGTGATAGAGATGCATTCCATAACCCATAGACATTGCGAGCTCAAACAGCTCGTCGAACTTTTTAATAACTGGCGGCACCTGTCCCTCACCTATAATAGTACACGGAGGAGAGCCAGCTGGTGGAGTAAGCGTCGTCTCATACACAATATTGACACGCTTCGCCATTGCTCGCTGTATAGCTCCCATTACACGCATATAGAGGGCGGCCTCTCTAGCTAGCTTCTGTCCTTTCATCGCCCGCCAACGATTACGAACAGGTGCGAGCTCATCCAATAATGCCTTAGCCTCGAACAGTTCTGGGCTCGGGCGAGCTGCAGCATCCTCGGTTACTTTAGCCATTAGCCAGTCAAAGTTGTCAAAGAGCTCAAGGTTCTGTCCAATGCCGATATACGCCTTCATTGTATTGAGTTGAGCTGCCCGCTTTGAAGGAGGGGGTGGCGCACCAGGTCGACCACGTTGCGGAATCTCATAAGAGCTCAAGACAGGATTACGACTTATAATACGATGTATCATAGAGGATGCCCGGAAAGGCTCCATACGCTCTACAAGTAGGTCAAGGTCAATAGAGACATATGGAGGTGGCTCAGCACCACCATGACCCGGAGCCGCAGGCTCCTCTCCTCCCCAACCCTCTATCCTCAATAAATCAAGCATTGCATCCTTTGCCACACTGTGACCAGAGCTCTTGCCTGCACCGGGACTACCAATCAACATGAAGAGGGTTGGATTAGGTACAGGCATAGCTTTATCAATATGAAACAGGCGATCTTCATCGGCCTGCGTCATATCACTCAATTTCAAATAGCGTTTATCAGCCATATCTAATTGTATTCACTTTTAATTGTATTTCAATTAAAAAAAATCTGAAGCCACTCGAGCACACTCGAGAGTTCAAGACCTAAGTCCCAAAGCCATTCAATGTCATCTCAGCCCATCATCATTGCTCCCCTTAGCCAGGCCGAACTCGAGAGTTTTGCCGCAGCCCAAGCCATGCTCCAGCAGATGCAAACCGTTAACAAGGTGGAGGTGCAAGCGCCTGTCCCTGTCCCTGTCCCCATCCGTAAATCCAAGATAGTCTACAAAGATGGTCAACCTCATGCAGACTATAATGGTGAGTATATTCCCGTCCTTGAACGATTTGATAATGTAATTGACCTCCGTCTCTGGATTAACCGGAGGAGTCAGCCCGACAATCACGAGGACTGGCTAATTGTCCCTCGCCATCGCCGTATCCTATATGGCCCCGAAGGTACTAAGAACCAACTTCCTTACGCTCGCTACAGTAGCTTCGTGGTGAAGAATCTGAGTACACGCACAACACCTTTCCATCTCCGTGAGGTGTTTAGTCAATACGGTTATGTCCGTGATGCCTATATTCCTCAGCAACATGGTAAGGGCAAGCGCCAGAGCTACGGATTTGTAGAGCTTGAGCTCACTGTACCCACAGACACAATCCTTAAGGAGCTAACCACCTTCAGCATGCTTAATGGTAAGAAGATGGAGGTTGCGCTTAGTCAGAGCCACAGGAAGAGTTCAGAAGAGATGGCTGCCAACTAATTAATAGTCTGACACACCAAAAACAAATATTTTTAATAGTAGTGATGAACAGTTGCCCCAGGATTCCAAAGGAGAATCTATACGCAGACCTCAGTTACGCCGGGTCAAAAAACAAGAGAAGACAGTTAGGAGGGGCTCAACAGATTACATTAATTGACTATATTCCAGGGATTATACATCTGAATACAGCGCAGTTTCAAGCTGCATTATTAGAGGGCTATACGGTGGAGAAAGAGTTAGGAAAAGGTGGACAAGGCAAGGTGGATCTTATTAAACTAGATAACCCAGCATTGGCTGAAATGCAGCTTGTAATGAAGACAATGAAAGTCTGTTCTACAGGGTCGCAGGAATCATCTCTAGAAATAGCATTAAATGAGTATAATGTTCATAAAATCTTATTTACTGCTCCTAATGTTAATAAAGGTGCACTCATGAATCATTTTATACCTGCGTTTGCTGTGGGTCAATCAACTATCGTAGACCCAAGTTTAGGTTCAATACCATTATATCATGTATTTTTTCCGTATTTTGCAGGTATATCTTTGGGTGATTTTTTAGATTCATATAAAGCAAGTGGTGAAAAAATAAATGCTATGCAATTGCGGAAAATCATAGATGATATTGAAATAAATCTCCGAATTCTACATTCATTCAATATAATTCATCGTGATATTAAGCTTGATAATGTCTATTTAACTATTACTAGATATCCCGACGGAACGAGTGAATTTACTGCTAGATTAATTGATTTTGGCCTAGCAGTCCCTAAAGGTCATATCAGTAACCCTGGAACAGGTACAGAAGCCTATTTAACGCCTCTTCATAGATTATCAATCGGTCGTCCTATTGGCTGGAGGGCATCAGAGTCAAATAATTTATATGCAATGAGCAAAATAGAGGAGTTTTTGACACCAATTGTATTACCTTCAGCAATGGATGATACTGAGATGGATGTACCTGACACGGTTGATGAACGATATGCTGCTGCTATGAGAACAATTATAACAACAGCTAGACCGCAAATTATTAATAATATTGTTGCAAGTGCTCCACCACGGATAATTCCAGGATTACAAAATATGTCAATGTCTAATCGTGGTGGTCGGCGAATCAAAAAAACTGATCGGCGTAGGAGGCATCTTAAGAGAACAAGACGCCGAAGATGACAAGCCATATTGCCCTTGATATTCACCCTGTAAATATGTTTCTAGCTGTACTAATCTCATTGTTAGTATTGTTCAGCTTCCTGTTCCTAATCCTAGATGGTTCCAAGGAGGAGATGAGTTCCTACAACGATGAGTATACGGAAGAGGAGGAGACGAATGACGAGCCTGATCCCAAGACAGTTGAAGAGATTTACGAAACTGCTGAGCAGATTCGTGAAGAGGAGCAGGAGGAGGACTGTTTTGGAGCCGAGGCCACAGAATCACTTAAAGCATTCAATCAAGAAGAGCCACATGAAAAACAGATAGAAGAACATTTACCAGATATTCTCCTACTTGTTCGTATGCCATATGATCGTGGCTGTGACCTTCTACGAAGGTATGATAATGATGATATCCAGTTTTATGGTTGGCACACTGAAGGTAGAACTCGCAAACGCAGCCAAAGTATTTAGTTCACTCAAGGTGTATTATCCCGTTGAACCAAACCCTCCAGTACCACGCTCAGTGTCCGTGCTTACGGGACCAAATGAAACAGATGGTGTAGTAAGCGAAGGCAAGCAGATCTGGAAGAGCCGCACCCCTCTCTCAATAACAAAATCCTCATCACTCAAATTATCCACTTTTGCCATAAGATTACCACGATAACCAATATCAATGATACCAATAGAGTTTGACATACGCAGCGGTGTCTTACTGATACTACTGCGAGGTACTAAGAAAAACGAGCTACTGGGCTCACAGCGTACTTTAAAATCAATAGTAAATGCCCTGGCTCCAGCAGGTACAACCAGTCGCTCTGGAACAATTAAATCATAGCCGGCATCACCGGCTTTTTGTTTAACACCATTGTACATTTCCAACAGTGAAAAATCATTACTAATATAATCGAGAACCAGCGCCATTCCTAATTGTAATTGTAACGATTTTTTAAACGACTTGTAGATTAGTATGCCGTTTGTTAGTTCATTATCGTCACAGTTTGGGTATGGTATTAGTCCACAAAAAACGATAATTAATCAGTCAAATCTATTATTATATCTTGATGCAGCAAATAGAAGCAGCTATCCGGGTTCAGGTACAACCTGGACGGATATAAGCTCAAATGCAAATAATGCTACAAGCTTAACAGGGGTAACTTACAGCTCCAATAACGGCGGTTACCTTACATTTAATGGTTCTGGTTCTGGGTCTCTAGTATCCTCAAAATACAATACAACCTATACTGGTAAAACAATATTTGTAGCAGGCAATTTAACATCTATTGCTGCTGGAACATATCGGGCAATGTTGGGCTCTTCTGATGGTAATCGTAATTTTAATATGTATATGTACAGTCCTGCTTCTAACAGATATCAGATACATTATAGTGCAGGTGGAACAGGTACTATCAGTTCTGATTTAACCTACACACCAGGAAACTGGTTTACAGCGGCTATAACGCATACACAAGCTGGTACAGTAACTCATTACCTTAATGGTGCTATAGTTAATAGTCAAACCGGTATTACATTTAGTCAGTATCTGAGTCCATCAACCGAATTTATTGGTAGAGCGGATAACTTTTGGCTAGGTGCATTATCAGTGATTGCAGTGTATAAAAGTGCATTGACAGCAGCCGAGATTTTGCAAAATCACAACGCTGTTAGGGGGCGATATGGACTTGCATAAATCTGAAATTCATTTTCCTATTTTTATCAGGCACAGCCAAATGTTTGTTGACGCACTGAAAACCGCCACATCGTATCAACCAACACGCAGACCACCTATGGGAACAATGGGTAAGCATCCAATTTACGGAGCTATTATTAAATGCCAAGCCACTGATCGCTATCTACTTGTATGTGGTCGCAGAGCCAATAAATGGTCACTCCCTAAAGGTCATGCAGACTATGGAGAGAGTCCGTTTGAATGCCTGGTTCGTGAAGTGTATGAAGAGACCGGTTTCCTCCATCTACCTAATCCGCTCCGCTCAGTCACTCTAAGGGTAGGCGTCTACTACGAATTTGTAGTTGACGAAGAATTTGTTACAACACCTATTGACATTAACGAGATTAGCGAATGTAGATGGATGACACCCCAAGAGGCGATCACGCTTGATTTAAATATTGACGCAAATGCCTACTTCAAGTCTCTAATTGTATAAGCAATCAGAAAAACTGATAACGTAACCCCCTAATTGTTTTTGTTAAGCCATGCCCAAGCGCACAGACACAGTTACCCGAACACTTACCTTAGATGATAGTCCGTGTGGTCTATGTGCAATAACCCATCCTGACGAAACCCTACATAGCTGTAAAGAGCATATGCATTATCATGTATCTGCTCTGAAAGATGATGCTGCTATTGCATTTAAGGCCTCACTGTCACTAATCTTTGCTCACATTGCCGATATTCATATGGTTATGTTAAATACATTATCAAACCATTATGGGCATTCTGTTGAAGAGATGTTGGAGGTTGTGCGACATGATCCTGATTGGGAAAATATCTATTTACATCCTACCCTTAAGAGAATGGTGTATTTTGAGCCTGTGCCTGAACCAGCGCCAGTACCTGTAAGGATTAAGAGAGCTAAACCAGTAAAGACCGAGGAACCTGTAAAGGTGGAGGAACATGCACCAGTGATTATTAAGCGCCCTCGTGGTAGACCAAAGAAATCCACAACCTAATAGTTTTACCAATAGCAGCCATCTTCAATCATTTGTGCACCAGGAGGAATCTCTTCAGATGAAGGACTAATCCATGCATCGTTCCAGAATCCACTAATAATACCATGATGAGCCCAGCGTTTGCCTTTAATACCGAATAAAACCTGTAGTGCACCTCCCATGACAATACAGATTAAACCCTTCTTTTTTAGTCGTGCACCCAAAATCATTCCGAGTCCTCCACATCCAATTAAAACTACACGAGCACCCGTTTTTAGTACCTCGGCCTCCATATAATCCACCGCCTCCTCCATTCCAGCCCTCCAACTATGAGTCTCTCCACCAATGCTAGGTGCAAAGTACGACCGAACTACGGACAATGAGCCGAACTCGGGTAGTAAACCATTAGGCCAAATCTCCCCTCGTGCTCGATATCCAGCGGACAGACTCTTATAGAATGGGCTAACGCAGCAGACATCTACACCCGCCAAAAGCCGTGTCCACTGTAATGGTTCTTCGTAATAATATGGTTCAATATTACGAAGTTCTATTTCTTGTCCTAAGAAACCGATGCTCGAGAGGAGACGATGCTCGAGAGCGGCGAGCCCCTGGTACCAGCCGGTGGCCAGAAGGTCGGCCTCCCCGCTTGCACATCTGCTCGAGATGATCCAGGCCTCGAGCTCACTCGAACCTCTGGTTCGTGTTTGCACTGTTGAAACCGATGAAGCTTCCCAAACCCCAGCACACTCTAAAAGTTGTCTACTTGCATTCTTTGTACCATGAATCATAGTACCAAGTTCAGTACTTCCATTACGTCCTATTAATAGTCCATTACCAGTCGCAAGTGCAAGGTCAATAGCGTTATAGACTAGTGAGGCCATATTCTAATTGTATTTTTCTCAAAAAAATCTTAGACCATTGACGCAAATAAAAAACTTGACAACCCTGGCACCCTTAAAGTGCATGTGACAAGCCAATTCAAATGTTCCTCCGCCTACCTTCAAGCCACCTTTACAGTGATGACTCTATTGTGGACTTCTTCCTTGGGTTCACTGCCGTCTTCCTCTTTGCCGTGACCGCAACTGTTTGCTGTTACATTAAGCCGAAGGAGATGACCCTCCTGGACGCCGTTGAGCGTCTAATTATGAAGATTGATAAGTTGCTCCCACCACCGAAACCTATCCTTCCTAAAGTTCATGAGGGACAAAAGCCTGCGCCGGCGACGCTGCAGGCGATTACAGTGGATGCAAAGCCATATGTTCAGACAACATTTGTTGTACCAGCACTGCATATTGGAACACCCCCGACAACTCCACCAATTACACCGTTAAGTGTATCTGCGGGAATTAGTTCCCCAGGGTTGAAGCGCCGTTTCAGCAGCTCAATGCAGCTTCTATACCCTACAGCAAATTCTCCTCCGAAAATGACACCAGAAGAGGTTTAGACATTAATTAAATATAAATATTTTAATATAGTAGTATGTGGAACGGTTATTCTACTTCAGAAGATTGGGAAGAAGCGTATGCAAGACATAAAAGACATGAACAAGGGATATATACTCCCCCTAGAACCCCTTCTCCACCTCCTACAACAACATATGACTACCATTTTAATGGCATTTATTTAAAATTAAATTGGGGGCGATTTGGATTAAATGAATTATGGAATAAGATGATAGATTTTTCAAAAAGTAGAATCAGTTATGCTGATCTTAAGACATTTTTAGAAAATAATAGTGGACGCATAGATATTAATAGTATATTAGATGGCAAATTACAAATACATTATCCTGAACCATCTAGAATTTTAGAATATATGAGAATAACACCATTATTTTTTGCATATTTAATGAATAATAGTGAACTAGTTACATTATTATTAAGTCCTCCATTTAATGCTGATCCAACCTTTAGTCTATTTTATGAAACATTTAGTAATGGAGAACCTATTCGATTAACAGTTGGAAAAGGTGGTGCCGAGTATCCAATTAAAAATTTAAATGATTTCATTTGGGAGGGTATTCCGTTTGGACGTGATGAAGTGAATTTATCATATATTGCTCGTGGTTTGCAAACTGGCGTTTACACTATAGACAGGACTAATCCAATACATCGTAAATATTTTTTGGATAAAGATTTATGGAATATAGTTAATAGACCATCTTTTACAAGTTGTTCAAATCTTAAGTTAGGTGACAGGCCACCTGAGCTAGTCACAGCAGAAAATCCTATAGAATATAAACTGCATGTGTTTGGTACATATCTTGAACTACTGCTAAAAAAATGTGGCTATAATATTGATTTTGTAAAAATTACACAAGGGGTCTATTATAAAGATGTTAGGCCAAACTTAATGCAATTTAAATTACTTTTGTTGTATGGAGATAATGGCATGAGTAAATTATTTACTATATTGAACAGATATTTTCTTAAAAAGAAACCACTTTCTGAGGTTAAAACGTATTTAGATGAGAATGTATCAGATATAGATTTTAATGAAACAATAAGGGGTTCATTGTATTACGACGATGCATTTGATTATGAAAAGAAGTACAAAATATCTCCCATAATGATATCACCCATATTTTTAGCATATTTCTACAATGATGTTAAACTAGCGAAGTTATTGATAGAGACATATAATTTACCAGTTGATAACACTTGTAGATTTGAACAGCCAATAACAGTATATAATAAAACTCTCAATAATTTTACGGATTTATTAACACATATTCATATATTCCCTAATATTGATGAGGTTCGTGCTTATATAATGGTATATTTATTGAATAACAATTTACTAAAAATAAATTTAGATGATATACACGGCGATTTGAGTAATTTTATATTACATGTTAACCTTCTTGAACAATTGGCGCCAGATAGTATTAATAATGTTATATTATTTAATAAAAGGCCTGATGAGGTAACCTTTGAAACCCCTTTATTAAAAAATAATTTATGTTATCCTAATGTGATAAAAATATTTAATAAATTAGGTTATAATATTAGCTTTGTTTTCTCTGATAAATATACTAATTTATATCCAAGAGAATATAGTAACATATATAAAAGCAAAGTCGAAGCAGCATTACGTGCATCATCAAACGATTATTACAAAGTATTTACTAATATTGTAAAATGTATGGGAGCGGCTGAGAGACAGAGCTTAGTACGTGCAAGACCTGAGATTAGGGAGGATTTAATTGCTATTGGAAATGGAACTGATAAATTAAAAATTTTATCACCAGAACAATGGGCTGATATACAAAAATTTTTATTTAATAAAGATTTGAAGCGCCTACCTTCATGGTATAAATTTCCAGTATATCCTTATCCTGAGTTGGTTATACCGCAGGAACATGATGCGGTTGATTTTGCTGGTATGGATATTAATGATGGAGATATATTAGTTAACTTTAAAGGTGGCGGTCACCCTATGATTGATAGCAACTATAATCCTCGGCAAAAATGGGAGAGCGAGTATGGTCGTTATTATTTATTGTCAACTTTTACAGATTGGGTATTAACTTCAATGGCTAGTCGTGGTGCAAGGATATTAAGCTTAGAAATGGAAACAGCAGATAGAAGAAACGGGTTTATTAAACTTTTAGAAGATGAGCCAGGTCGAACAGTGAATTATATTTCTAAAGACAATTATACTACTATTCGATCTATAAATCTAGAATCATATAAAAATCCAGCAGCAGGTAATCATATATATGGTATAGAGTTTTGCATTGCAAGACTTGAAGAGCCAGTTGCTCCAAATACAGTTAGAAATAGAAGGATGAATATGATGAATAATCCAACTGCACATAATGTAATTGATCCACCTACAAGAAAAGCCTATAATCGTAAAACTAATATACCTAGAACTATTCCATGGAATAATACTACTAATAATATTCGAAGAAATGTAGAGAATGTGCAGCCACCTGAAAGAACTGGACCTGTGCGTAGAACTCGCAGGGTAAATACTCCAGTTGTAGTTCCTGTTGAAGAACCTATTTTACAGCCTATAGCACAGAGTCCTGGAAGGATGTCTCAAATGTTTGGTAGGCTATTCCGTAGAAGAAATACTAGGCGACAGAATGTTAATACACAGGAACCAGAGCCTATTGTTGAAGAGCCGGTTGTTGCTGAAAATACTAATGAAAATGACCCTGTATCGCTAAATAGTAGAGGGCGTCCAATTCAGTCACCTATACCTGTCCCTGAACTTGTCCCTGAGCATGTGGCACCAGTTACAGAAACAGCAGCTCCAGTGATTCAGAGACCTGGAAGAGCAACACAGTTTTTGCGTGGACTTCTAGGTAGACGGCAACCTGTTGCAACTGCACCTGCATTTACAGACGAGCAGATATATCAAATGAATCTTAATAGAGCCATTGAAAATAGTAGAAATAACAATCCTACGCCACCTACTCCTTACATGCCTGTCATACCAACAGCTCCACCAATGAATAATAATATTACTGGAACAGCACGTCCACGACCTGTACCAACAGCTCCACCAAATAATAATATTGCGGGAACAGCACGTCCACGACCTGTACCAACAGCGCCACCTGGTGCGGGAACCGGTTTATTATTCCCTGAGGTACCTACTACACCTGTTGGTTTACCTAATAGTCGTGTTCGTAGAGTTGCACAATTAGCTGGTCGTAAGAGAACAAATAGAAGAAGAAGATATAAACATAAGACCAGGCGGCATTAAGTGTTCTTAACTTCCGGATAATTATTAGATATGAATCCCTATGGAACTCATCCAAGACAACAGAGAAGATTACATGAGGCCTGGGCAAGTGGTTACAGATCAAGTATCTATGAGCACAACCCTTATAGAGATCGTGGCAATGATACATGGATGTATGCAGATAGACGACGTGCCTGGGATGAGGGGCGGGCTGCCAATCCAACAGTAATTGAACATTTACGACGAGAGGCTTTGAGGGAGCAGGAACGCCGGCGTTTGGCAGAAGAGCAAAATAGGCGGCGGGAACGTATGAGAACCTTAGTTCAACAACTAAATAGACAAGCTATTAACAATGATTTAGATGGCGTAATTGCAGCAATAGATGAGATTAAGGCAGAGAGGCCGACAACAAATGAATTGTTGTTTATGGATCTTGAAAAAATAGATTTCACAATTAATAATGCTGGATTTGCATTGTTTCAATCAATGCCAAATGCATTTTTTTTCGGATGGCCTATAATCCACAGACTAGATGGCGATTTAGTTCTCAAACTAAATGCTGCACATGCAGCTGTATTACATAATAATTTACCCATGTTAGAATTATTATATGATTTCAATAGCAATTTAGTTGACAAGAAGGCTGGTTTATTGGCTTATTCCTTAGAGTATTTTAATTTATTACCTGAAATTGATGAAATGATAGGTGGCCAGACCCATCTTTTTAGTTTAGATGGAATAATTAGTAATATTTTTGATCCAGCTCTATACAGTCAATTTAGGGCTAAGTTTATTCGTTGTATTAACTATTTAGAGATGACAGACTATTTTGATGCACCCAATTTAATTGCATATAATAATGATAAAAATGAAGACACACTTGCATTTGCAATATTAAATAATAGAGATGTTGAATTTATGCAAAAACTGTTTTATTTAACGGACTTTAACGCAACTCACAACTCACAATTGCGTCTGGATATGACTATTTCTAGGGACCCATCTAACATGTTGACAGAGATACAGCGAGGTATTATACAACAGATACAGAATATTCCAGCATTTGCTGGACGTATATCACCCCTTTACAGAGATGATAAAATGTATGTTTTATTTAGAAGAGATGATGGCGAGTTTCCCATAATTGATTCTGTAATAGGTAATATTCTTGCGTTTGCAACATTAACTGGACATATGCCAATGATAGAATATATTGCTTCTGTTTTTATTGAGCGTGGAAAGATTCCATTAAAGTTTGTTTTGCAACAGCCACCTGATAGAAATGGATTAGCGCCTCGAATATTGATTGGTAGTTCCTGGGATGTAGCGCCTGAAGGGGGCATTAGAGACTTTTTAACAGCGTATCATGACCGTATTATGGCGATAGCTCCACAAACTGAATATCCTGTTGAGCATTTGCGGTCTGGATTTCCAGCACCGCCACCAGTTCTTCCAGAGAGAGATGTGGTTCATGCTGCAATAAATTCTATATCATTAGAGGATTTAGAGGCTGGAATGCCTATGGTAGACTTTATTAGTGAGGCGGATAGTAGAACCGAACATCAATTAGGCAGATATTATACTGCGTCATCGTTTGCGCAATGGTATGATAGTAGAAAGGCTCTTGCAAGACAGTATGGTAGAGCAATGGAATTTATAAATCCCATGACACGCAGTCGTATAGACATGCGAACAATCCAGTATTATAAGGTGGGTAGGGTTTTGCCTGAAGCAGTTGCTCCTAATATGGCTAATAATGAGCCTGTCCCTGAAGCGCCTGCGCCCGAGGCACCCTTTGAAAGACGACGTAGTCCACGGTTGGAGAGACTCCCACGCCCCAACTATAGGGCATTGCATCATGGTAGAGGCCGAAAAATTACGAAACGTGTCAAAAAACAACGTAAACGTAAAACACGCCGCAATTAGAACAAGATATAATCTTTCTCCTCACAGTCATACATTCCATCCTCCACCTTTTTTCCTGAGCCCTCGATACCCACCTTACCTTGAAGGTTTAGTCGCTTACCCTTAACAATCACCTCAATGTATTTCCTCGGCTCAACACACACAAATAGCACCGCTGTCTTAATCTCATCATATGACAAGTAGCGTGATGCTGCAATAATACCTCTAAATCCTCCGATGTTACTATCATCATTATAGTAACATCCTGGGATAAACCCGCCAGCAAAATCCCAGTATCCACAACGTCTTAAACTCTCCACAGAATCCGCAGTTACAACAGAGCCTGCTCGCCGTGCCTTTGCGTAGATGGAGCTCTTCGGTTTTATAACCGCTGTATCAACACACGCTAAATGTGCCTCGTACAACAGTACCCAGCGTTTGTAGGAGCTTTGGCAATGTTTTAGAGCCGCAGACCAAAACCCTTTCGGATTATGTACCTTCATTACGCCCAGCTTCCATACAAGTTGGGCATAAGAGTAGGCGTGGGATTTGCAGAAGCTATAGGAACGCAGATTTTTCAATGCCGCTAATAGTTTATTACGCCGGCCTGAAGATAAACCCGAAACCTCTAAATCAAACTCCTTCTTAATTGTAGCATCTCCCTTCGTCAGTCCACGTCTGTAATAGTCGGCCTTCTCATCATCACAACCAATACCATCAGCAATTATGTTAATAGCATCATCATCATAAATCATAAATGCTGTTAAATCACTACCAGTAACAGCCTTCCGAGCAGCTCTGGCCGCAGGTCGAATAATCGCCAAGCACATTGCCAAATCGTGAACCGACCTCGGGCGAAACTTCATAAACGCCTTTCTACATAATGGTGATTCGGCTAATGTGATTCCAATGTTGTCACCACGACAGAACATATCTGCCACGGCCTCATCGTACTCACAGTTATCAAATACAATCTGTTCAAAATCACCTGCCTCATATAACTGTGCTAATGCACGTGAGCTCAAAATATCAATCTTGAAGTTTTTGTCTTTAGCCACATCATGTTTATTTAATATCACTTGTGCCATGGTTGAGTTCATCTTTGACTGTAGTTTTAGTGCATCAGGTACCCCTTCAGGATAGAAGACAATCCCTCCACAATGAAGAGAATAACACTTAAATGTATTTTCCAAACTCTTACGTGTATTATCTATTTGCGCTCGTTCTTTTGCTTTCATTGACTTCATCAATCCATAGATTTCAACACTTTTAATCTGCCGACGAATACCGAAACGGCGAATTGCTTCTCGCAGCGCTGACTTTTTATGATAGAAGACATGGTTACTGATACGGGCGATTGCTCCAGGCCAACGCAACTCTAATTGTAGGAACACCTCGTCACGCAGATTGTAAGGGAAGTCAAAGTCAATATCAGGTAGCGTACTGCGATATTTTGTTAGAAATCGGGCAAAGCTAATGTTATACGCAACAGGATCTACATTACTAATACCAAGTGCATAGCATAAGAGTGATGACCCACAGGAGCCTCGGGTGACATGAGGGATGCCCTCAGTAATTTTCAGAATCTCGATGGCCTGTAGAATGTAGGGCATCAGATTCTTACTGTTAATCATCTCAATCTCGTATCGTAGTCGTTCACTGTATTTCGGCGATGATGGTAGACCTCTGACAAAGAGTGTGAAGATGGAGGGTAGTATTTGTAACACTGGCTCTAATGCAACTCTCTTTTTAGTTCCCATCATAAGTGTATGGAGTTTGATGTATTTCTCGCCAACCATAAAGGTGTCACAATCATATGTGAAGGGGAACTGGCTCCGTGCATTGGGACTCAGATACTGGTTAATACGGTCACAGATTTTGATGCTGCTTAGTGCACTGATATCAATAATGAGCCCGTATTTTTTTAGCCCCGCTGAATCACGCCTTAGCGTACGTCCAACACATTGAACAAAGACCTTGGAGTCTCTTGTCTGTACATCATCCATAAAGATACAGCAGTCTAGATTCTTGATATCCGAGCCTTCACGATGTTTGGCGGCGCAGAACATAATTGCGTGTTTCTCGGCGGCCATAAACTCCTCGACATTGACCTGGTAACGACTAGTGTCAATTGCAACGGTGAAGCCAGGGAAGTTGATACGCTTGGCCAAATCCTCACAGTAATGAATCATGCCGCACCAAACCAGAATCTTTTTATAAGGGAGTTTATTGAGCTCACCTTTAATCACACTAATTGTCTCTCGCAACGTAATCTCATGGTCACTTTTGAGCCAATGAATCTTGGGCGGCAGAATCACTCCATCCTTCACACCATCATAGATACTGTATTGCGATAATAAGCGATTAAAAGGGGCATGCTCTAAAACAGGGGTGGCCGAGAAGCCGATACAGCGCAAATTAGGCCAACGACATAGCATATACTCATAGAATGCACGTGTTGTACTGTTCACAATTGAATGACATTCATCGTGAATAATCAGGCCAAACTCTGTGCGAAGCTGCTCGTATTTCAGTCCACTGACAAGAAAGGCACGATTGATAATCACTAATAGTGGTTTACGCCAGATAGTTGCCATTGCAATCTCTTCAGGCCATTCTGGTGTTTTTCTTGTACTATAGTCTTTAATAATAAACCGTTTCTTAATGTCATCAAAGCCCTTCTTCTGAATTGTTTCAGCGGAAAACTGCTCCTGCAAAATAGACTTCTGCTCGCAAACCCACAAAATGTGCTTGCCGACATTACAATTAATATATTCCAATGCTAATTGTAATGCAATCCATGATTTACCTGTACCGGTTGCATGTGCATGAACACCACTTTGAAATCTGTTTTGAATACTGACATCTATGGCTTGTCGCTGGTTTTGATACATCTGTACCTTCTATTACCACACTCTTAATTGTCAATTTTAATAACGCATCTATTTTTTAGACTGCTTCCTCTTAATTTTAACTGGTTCCACCTCTTCTACTCCCTCAGTAACCAAATGCTCACTAGCTAGCGCTTCGGTCGCCAATGCTTCCAACATTAACTGATATTCCGCTGATGTGCTCTTTAGCATCTCTGCAGTATCATCAAACATCTTCATAACCGCCTTTTTGTCCCGTCCAACCTTTAGCTGCAGCTCTCGTAAATGTTTCGTCATCATGGATGCATGAATCATACAGTTATCAATCCTTGCACGGAGTCCAGCGGACTCTGAGGCAACTGATGATATATCATTACACGACTCAATAAGTCCCTTGTACCGCAAATACATATCAAAGACATGCCGCAGCAGCAGGAACACAAAGTCCCCATCCTGTTCATTGAAGGCGCTGATAAATATCAACAGTTGACCACTATCTTCTTTCCATTCTTGGGTAACCAACCTACCCTTAAAAGTACCCCCTAAATGTGCATTCAATGCAACAAAAACACCAATACCAGTATCTTCACGGTGTTCCTCCATATCACGTCTAAATTTCTTAATATCTTCACCAGGTACTGAATTCTCGTGATTTTTTACTTCAAAACGTACACAACAACCGTTATAGTTCATCCTAAAATCGCATGCTCGAGCCTGATCGCTGACACGCTCGAGAGTCCAGCCTTGCGCCGCCGCCGCAGCGGCGGCAAACTCATCTTCACCAGCCTTCCCTCGACGCTGCGCCACTCGAGTGCTCAGATCTCGAGCATAGAGGCGCTCTTGTGCCTCTCGTAGTCCCTTCTTCAACTCCTCCATCTCTTCCCGTAAAAATCCCACAAGTCGGTCATTCTCCTCTTTCATCCCTAATAGTCTTCCTGTCCATGCATCATCACAACGACGGCGAATCTCATCTTCCATGGCTCGTCCCTCCTCTCGATAGCCAGCGAGCATACCTTTAAGGGTAGCGACCTCGGCGTTTGCAGCGGCGGCCTCTCGTTTTGCCTTAGCAACCAGCCCTTCGCATTCTGCACGAACGGTGCGCTCGATATCCGCAGAAATATCTGCAGCAGCGGCTCTACTGAAGGCCTCTTTCTCCCGACGTTGGAAGCCGTCCATAAATGTTAATAAATCTTGAAACTCCTCGACGCCACATACAAGTAGTCGTTGAGGAATATTGTAGTCTTGGCGCAAAGTCCATGTATATTCTATTAGGCCGTCGGCCACTGGTTTCAGACCCTGAAAGCTCATTACATTAAAAACGCCGCTGACCTTTAATCCCAGTTAATTGTAGAAATGAACTCCGATCCACCAGGAACTCCTCCAAGAACTCCACCACGGCCACCTCCTGTCCCTGGTTCCTTTAGATTACCAGTGCCACCTCGTGCCCCTATTGCAGAGGAGAGATTCAGGGCTGCTTTACGCCCTCCTGCATTACATATTCCTCCAGTTAATCAAGCAGCATTATTGGAGGGTGTTTCGAATGACCCACCTGTTTATAATTTTAGACGCAGAGCAGCGGTTCGCCCTATAGATCCTTATAATAATCCAATTCATTACGGTGTTAGGAATGTTCCTGCTGGAACTGAAAATGCTATAACATATGATAATATTATTAATGGTGCAAATATGGTTAACTTCCATGGAGAGATGGCACGCACAAATGAGCCACGTTATTATACTCACGACACATTTCGGGCGTTCCCTGTTAATGCCCAAGGATTTAGGTTGAATCCTTTTACACGTCGACGTATATATCCTCACGAGGTTGACGCCTATACTGCTCGTATCCCTATAGCACCAGCACGAACCAATGTTCCAGTAGTAGGCGTTAAACGAACAAGAAATGGCAGTCCTAGAGGTGGTAAGCGTTCAAGGCGTCATAGAAGGCGTCATAGAAGGCGTCATACAAGACGTACCTAAATACAGCAGTATCTATAAACGTAATGGATCCAACAATTAAGGGATATATAACCGAATTGAATACCGAGGCAATGCGGTTATATAATTTAGTACAAACACCAATAGGTAATTGGTTACCAGAGCCCACATTAAATGAAGCTCGTGTATACTTGCATCGTGTACAGGTTCTATTACCTACTATCAAGGACTGGATTCGCATCTATGAGTCAAAACCAGAAAATCGCACGGAGATTTGGCTTAGACAAGGTCTCGACCTCATACGCCACGGCTATAAGGATGCTAACACACTGAAAGACTACATTTATAGTCCAGCCACAGGATTTACATCCCTAAAAGGTGAAGACTTCAGTCTTAATTATACTGAGCCTGAGCCAAAGTTACCGCCAATGACGCTAGAGATAGAGGAGTTGCATAAAGGTCGTGATTGCATTCATAATGGATTTTTCTGTTGGATATGTGATGACCAGGATTGGCGTTTGGAGCAGATGCGTAGAGAGACAATTAAGCAAAGTCGAAATATTTTCATTAATACAGACCTCAAGGAGCCATTTATAAATGCCACATTAGAGGCAAAGTTGCAGCCGCCGGCCACTTGGAGTCCAGAGACGTTCTTTACAGTTGACCTTTACAAAACAGATAGGTATTATAAGCCAATCAATAAGCCAACTAAAGGTCAGACATTTGGACAACAGGTAAAGTCCTATATTACAAAATATATGCAGCCGCTATCATTTTCTTATCTTTTATATGATAATCAATGTATTACTTATCTTGGATTAAAAAGATATATTAATGATATTGAGGGGAAAATCGCCGAGGCTATAACTGAAAGTAATATTCAGAACGATTAAATATATTCTACTAGTAGATGTCTAAGCGATCGTTACCTAATAATGGAAATAACCAATATGAGTATGCACCTCCAACAAAATTATTTGCTGCTAATGTTGGAATGTCTGGACATACTAATAATAAAAGTAACAACAATATTTTTGGAGTGGCACAGCTTAGGGCACAAAGAGAGTCAGCTCCAGTTCGAGCCCCAGTCCCAGCCTCTTTATATGTCCGTCCGCCTATAGAAGAACCTGCGCAAGTTGAATACTATAATGGTCCCGTTTCTGGTTCTCCAGTGCGCATTCAAAGAGAGGTTGAGCCGACCAGGTTTAATAGAGAAAATAGTACTTTTAAGTTTGAAAAATGCATGAAGATTGCGGATAAATGGTATTATTTAGTACGGCCTGGCGGCGTCAATCTAACTAATAATACAAAACGTAGACTACCAACTCCTGTTCAGTATGATACAATTTACGAGATGTTAGGTAATCCAGGTGTATACACCTGGGTTTTAACATTGGGTGCAACTCGTGACACAGACCGTTTTATGGCTCGCAAGGCTGTAACTCCCGGTGAAATCTTAAGTAAGCATAAAAATATTTTTCGTAATCTCCGTACTGAGTTTGTTGTATTAGCGGGAGAGGCGTTAGTTGGTGAAGGGCGCACAGTAACTTACAACTTCATTTCGGGCACATATATGCCGAGGATTCAAGAAACATATAGAATGACACCATCAAAGTTAAGTAATTACATGACACGTTTGTTCAGGGAGGCAGGGGCGTCCTCTATTACATTTGATAATCGGGTCAACCTTAATAGTTCCTTAATACCATTAAATACAACGTTAGAGGCTATTCAACCATATCTAAATTTAGGCTACACGCAAAGTCCTGCATTTGACACCTTTGCAGAATGTCAAGCTGTTCATCCTAATACACGTAATGGGGGTGGAAAAAAATCTGATAGGAAAACTCGTCGTAAAACTAGAGGTAGACATTAGAATGTTTAAAGCCATTTTCCTCTTCTTCCTTGCAATGACCACGGCCTTGCAGCCAATTGCAACTGTGCAAATTAATACAACTATAACGCCCCATGTACAGGTTCGTCCACTCCCTCTTCATCGCCTAACAGTCCGCCGTGAGCCTGATGGTGCAATCTTCTAACTTCCCTCATCCATCTGATTATAACAAATAGCAGCCCAATCCCAGTTCTCTGAGCTATTTGCCTCAATAATATCCCATGTAATATTTGGATTCATACTCAAACTCCGCCAACACCACGGTAGTTTCCAATTATCCTTAACAATATTCCATGTAATATTACGGTTTTTACTTATATGTGGCCAGCTCCAGTTCACTCCAGAATGTGTCTGTATTATGTTCCAGTCGATGTTTGGATTTTCACTAATGGAGCGCCAGTCCCATGGATAGCATGCATTACTCTCAATGATATTCCAGTCAATATTTTTATTTCTACTGAAGGTGTGCCAATCAATTTCGACCCCAGGATACAACATAATAAAATTCCAATTACAGTTCTCATTCCGTGTAAATGCCCTCATATTCCAAGGATACTCTCTATTTGCCTCAATAATCTCCAATGTTATATTTGGATTCATACTAACAGTGTCCCAGTGCCATTCTCTATCAATATTTTCTCGAATAATATCCCAGGTGATGTTTTTATTAAATCCAATACAACGATAGTTCCAAGGTATATCCTTATTATTCTTAATTATATCCCACGTTACATTAGGGTTAGCTCCAACTAAGTCCCAATTCCATGGTAATCTCCGATTACGTCGAATCATGTCCCAGGTGATATTTGGATTGTGGCTGAGTCCGTTCCAGTTCTTAGGTTTATCATTAAATAGAAACTCCAGCCATTTATTAGCTGCCATAATCTCTTAATGTATTTTACGCTATTCATCTTAAACCCGTAACACTAATAGTATTTAATGAGTAATCCAATGTTGGCTTTTGGCCAAGAATACACTTATCCAATCTCTAATAGTAGTGCGGTTGGTAAGGCGATAGTGAAGGCTTTAAAAAAGCGTGACCCTCCATCTAATGTCTCATATTATGATGACCTGATTTTTACTGTTGGTAATCACCTTACTTTTATCGGTGGGCCATATAATGAGGTGCGTCTGGAGTTGAAGGAGTACAATGCAACCTGGATTTTTAAATGTATGACGCCAAAGAAGGATTCAGGAGCACTGGTTTATACAGTTAATGCATTGAGGAAAGCACCGGTTCAGCAAGAAAAGCCGAGTCTTTTGAAGCGTCTCTTCAGTTAAATTTGAGCCACCGATCCACCCTTTACACTTAGTAAGCCACAGAATGTTTGAGTTTTTGAAGCGTCTATTCCAGCAAACTAAGCCTCAGCCGGCGGCTGGTCTCTTCTTCTCTGATGAGCGTCATGTGCTTTCTGCATATCAAAAGAAGGCGGGTACACTAATTGTAAGTGGACTCGGTGGAAAACAGGAGCCGTCCGATGCAACAATCTATTATACAGCTATTCGAGAGACTCTGGAAGAGCTGTATGATATTCAACCATCTAATGGTCTTATTAATCGTATTATTCATGCAATTCATCCAACTATGACTATTCAGGCCGAGAACTATACAACCTTCTATATGTCGTTTGAACAGCTGAATCGTATTATGCAGATTGTTGCAGAGGAGTCTACGAGTCCAATCTATAGGCAGATGCCGCATACAATTCATGATCTAATTTCTAATCGTCGACCACTTCCTAGTTCAGAGGTATCAGCGCTTGCTTTACAGCCGATGGAGTCAGATGCAGTCCAGGATAAGGAGTTTATGCATGACATTGAGAGTTTTAAGAAGCTTATTGCGCCACGTATCTCTATTCCTATTTAGGAACCCAGTTATCATAGTCAAAGTCATCTTCACGAGGCCAGCCAGTCACTGCGTAGCCATCAACATAGTAGGTGTGTGAGCCGCCAACAACTAAGTTGTAAAGGTCAGTATCAGGGCTCATTGTCTCATATTCAAGTGATTCAACCACCTTGGAGCCATCAATGTGCTGCAGCACTGCTCCAATCTCGAGTGCCTGAACACGACCCTTATTAAGACCATGTAGCATCATCTGCACCTTATTGCCATTGGCATCAATGACAGTATGCATGCGACCGTAAGTGTTGTTCTCGAGAGCACTAATATTGGCTGCATAGAACTTCTTATCAATACTGATATGCGGGTGGTTAGGTGTTGTCTTGTGGTCACCGTTAATATTAAGCATTTTTCTTAATCCAAGTTTGCTTCTGTGTAGTCCTAAAACGGCATTGATTTCGCCGAACGCTCCTAGAATTAGATCACCAACTGCAACATCTTCTATAACCTTATTGGTGCCATCGGCCATACGAACAAGAGAGCCGGCTAAGAAACAGTACCATGAGGAGCTACCGCTGCTGCTGCTGCAATCATTAGAGGCTGTGATAGTCCATTCAATTTCTGAACCTTCTGTCCAAGCGGTTACTAGAGATGCACTTGTAGCACCAGTAGATGTAAACACAGCGTCAGGTTGATTAGAAGAGAGGCTATAACTAGTTGCGTTAATTACAGGATCCCATGAGAAATTAATGGTATAAAGTCCACCTGAAAAATCTACATCACCATCTATAATAATATTATCAACCGTACCGACTGTATTACATGGTTCAACTGTTAAAGACGTATCACCACAACCACATGCTAATAGTTCCTGTACAGGATTGGTAGCACCCTGATAGTAGTAGTTCAATTGACCTAAACGGCGTGTAGTAAGTTCAGAACTCATATATTCAACACCGGAAAACTCTGGAGGACTTGTATTTTGTAAGTGCCAGGCAGCCATTGTTCTTGCCCGTATTTGTTTATTTCGTTCTGCATATGAATTATTAGCAGACATTACTATATTAATAGATGTTTTTTTATACGCAATCTAAACCTTCTACAATATATACAATTATCTAAATGTCATTACAGCAGCAGATATCAACGTTACTTCAGGTCTACAATTATAATGAGATTGTACAATGTCTACAGGACACAGTAAAACATCATTATCGTCAAGCAATGTATAATATGGAGCAGTTGCAAAAGTTGCCAAAGCCGGTTGAACAAACAGAAGAGGATGATACGCAACTGTTAGAGGATGAGATTCCGCCTGCTCCTATTAAGACCTTGGAGATTAAACCAAAAGAGGATCCAAAGAAGCGTCAGCCGAAGCGCATAACGACAAATTAGATGCACCATTTTGTCTCATGACGTAGCATTAACCGTGAGCATTCCCCTGCCCTGCCCTTAACAGCTCCCTTATAGTTTTTCCATATCTCTTCAACTTTGAATCCCTTCAATCCTAACTGTAGTGCTTTAGAGAACTCTTCTAGTTCATTATGCCACACAATTAGTCCGTGACCGCTTTCAATTGCTCGCATCATAACTTTGTTCCAGGTTTTATTGAGCCTAGGATCTTCGCATAAATCACGACTAAGTGCATTATCCATAGTCCATATTAAGACCTCTAACAACTCTAATAGTCTATCTTCGGGAAACCAGTCAAAGATTCTTAGCTCGATACCATGATTGTGGTGTTTATTGAAATTGATATCAAGTCCAATCTCATCTAATTTTGTATAGCCGCTGTTTTCATGGAAAAGAGAGTACCAGCCATCTGGATTACAGATAGCGGCCTCTTCGACAGGCATGGTATTTCGTTTACCATTACGCATTAATTCACTATTAAAAGTACCTGCACCAATATAACGACTCATTCCAACTCGTAACGAGCCTTTTGCAAAACCGAAATTACCTTTGCCACGGCATAAAAAATCACCAGTTCCGTACATACAAATTAAAAATGGCATAATCCATTGAAAATGTCGTATAATTTTCTTATGTCTTAAAACAAATTCGCTCCGATTTGCAATAAGTCCATTTGCTCCAAGTTTAGTAGGAGCTGTTAAATTTATATGATATGTACCGTTATTGAATATGGAGCATGAACCCGGGTTACTGTACATCACTGCTAATCCATAGTTAGCGCTAGCCCATTTTAAGGGTAGATGTTTTTCGAGAACACTGCAGCTTCTAAAGGTTTCATTTGCCTCATTAATCCATTTGTCAGATAGCCATTTCAGTTCCTCGATAGCATCTTGAGCGGTACTTTTATAGAAATGTTGAGTGGTTAGTTCAATAGAGTCTCCGTCAAAACAGTATGAATGTCCAAGTTCTCTACGAAAGAATGGATTTTTACTGAGGTGTTCAAATAATGTGATGCCGTTAAATTTTGGGTTTGGTTTTGGTATTTTCTCATATGTTGTCTGGTGTTGACCGGTGGCATCCATTCGATATAGAGCATGAGCATTTAGTAGCATGGGCAATCTTACGTGTTGTCCTTCCGAAATTAATTTAGTAATTGCTTGATTAAAAACTCCAGGTTTATAACTATTAAAATATCGGACGGAGTATCGTTCTGGTTTTTGATTTTTGAGAATCCAGTCTCTTGTAACCTCTGCGCCAAGAGAACTTTCAAGGTAAAACTCTCGTTCAATGCCTACGCCCCAAAAATAGTCATTGGGTTTGTATGCATCTTTATAGTGGTTATGTTTTTCTAATTGTTCTGGTTTAGGAAGATAATGAACAGTGTTGCTCATTTAATCTATTAAATAAGGATAATACTTTTTATTAGAATGCCAGCAATCTCAATGGTGAGTGCTGCAATGGGCTACGGTCGTAATCAACCACCACCTGCAGGTGGTGGTGGTGGTACAGGTACAAGTTCAAATGATCCAGGTATTAGTGCAGTACAAGTATACAATGCAGGGAATACATCTAATGGTTGGTATTGGATTAAAACATCAAATATGGCTAATGCTAGGCAGGTTTATTGTAATATGACAGATTCTGGTGGTGGATGGATGATGGTTAGTTATAATGGTAATAAACAAAATGCAAATACAGCATTGGCCGCCCAATGGTATCCGGTTGCCTGGAGTAATGGTGCAGGTGTGTTAAGTGGACAAATTGCTGCAAATGCAATGGAATTATGGTATCACAATGGCACAAATCAATGTACATCGGCGTTGCGTCTTGGTAGTTCAAATATTAATGCAGTACCAACATTGGCTAATAGTTATATTGGACATACTGTAACATATACATCAAATGCAAATCGGTTGAGTTTGACACCTGCATCAGGTGTTGCAGGGACAGCGGTACTTTCAAGTTCAAATGTAAATATGCCGTGTACATGGACAGCATTAAAGGGATATACGTCATTGACGACGTATTCTAATGTAGTAGCTGACTCTGATTGGTTGTATCAAGCTGGTTCGTCATTCTATTGGTTATTGAATCAGTCAATTACTGGTGCAAGTCGTGGTGGTTCTGGTCAGGATATAGGTGGTTGGATGCGTACTGTTGGAAAAGATACATGGGGTTTATCTAATGTAACCTCAGGCACATCATCACAGGGTAATTTATTTAGTGGCCAAACTGTTGCTGTGTTTATTAAATAATTTTAAAGAATAAACTCTAGTATCTAAATATAGTAAAATGTTTTTCGAGAACACTGCATATTTTAAAGGTTTGTAGGCATTTTTGTAATGTTTGTGTTTATCTAATTGTTGAGGTTTAGGTAAATAATGAAAAGATGCACTTATCGTCTATCTAATACTATTTTTAAAAAATTGACAATATATTTTCACATAATTATTTACTAAGCCAATCATGGACAGTTCTGACCAAGCCGTTAAACCTTCAATTGAAGGTCATGTATTGATACGTAAAAGAAAGGGTGTACAGTCAGGGGGATTAAGTCAGCGTTTAACAAAATTATATGCTGATGGTTTGCATTTGAATGATGATAGTGCTGACTCCGAATCTATGTTAAACCGTGCGATGGTAGATATTATTGAATATGCTAAATCTCAGTTTGCTAAATTGGGATATGAGATTAAGCATAAAAAGACGATTACATTATACGAGTGTCAAAAATATTTCCATATTTGTGGAGGACCAGAGCCAGATGAGAAAAATAGGGGTGTAAGTATGAAACCAGATGGTGGAATATTAGTTGCGGTCAAAGATAAACAAGAGATACCAGTCCTGATTGTTGAGGATAAGGTACAAGGTACTAATGATACGTTGTTTGCAAATGGAAAGAAGCGTCAAGCAACTGGAAATGCAATAGAGCGTGGGGCAAAAAATATTAGGGGTGCAGAAATGATATTTGCAGGATTGAATGTATTTCCGTATGTTATATTTGCATCAGGCTGTGACTTTCACTCTTCTGAGACAATCTCAAAGCGACTAGAAATGATGAATATGGGTATTCCAAATTATTCTATTGAACTAAGTCCTACAATTACGGTTGATGAGGTTCATGAAAAAATTACAAGTATTACAGACAGGATATCAATTAAAAAAATATGTGGAAAGGGAATAGCCTCTATATTTGTGAAGTCTCATAAATGGGATGAAATGCCACATAGATCATCGCTGTGGAAAAAAGACGAAATTGTTGTCCTGTGTAAGAAAGTACTAGATAATGTAATAGAGGCGCAATTTACTTCTTAGAAATGAGATACATAATCTCAATCACCTTATTGTTACGTTCTTTGAGATTCCTGCTACCCTTATAAGTGTCATATCTAATCTCGTATTTTTTTACTGTATATGGTTTGAAAAGCTCATTCCAGTCTTCATCTCTGATAATACCTTCGTTATTGTATGATAGTAGTAGATACTTTGATTTAGTTAATCCACCTGCCAGAAGCTCTTCCATAGCTTTAACGGCACTTGCATGCGAGTTGTATGCAGACTTGTTCCACTTTGTTGGAATACCAGAGACCTTTGAGATCTCGGTTGGCTCTTTCCAATCTGCAATAACATTTAGCATAAAGTAGTTGCTACCATAAGGGTGTTGATTGTAAGGTGGATCTAAATACATGACATCAATATCTGATGGTAGTTCATGTACGAGAGTGTTAATATCTTTATTAGATACAGCGGCAGTAAAGACGGTATCATTCCATACAGGTGTATCAACTGTAATGGATTTTGTTATTCTTGACAAAGCGAACTCACCTTTACCACCAAAGCATCCAATATTACCGTTTTTGTAGAAGCCTTTAAAGACACCTGCTGTGTTAGTGTTAATACTTGCTTTATTAAGAAGTGGTACAAGACAGTATACCTGCAGTTCTTTTTCTACTTTATCTTCAATGTATTGACGAAGTGTGTCAATAATAAGTGCATTTTCACGAGTGTAGAAACAGCGTTCACCCTCTTTAATGTTATTTGTATCAGCGGGTGCGTATAGTTTACAAATGATACTGGGAACATAGGGTCCATTTTCAGCGAGTTGATTCATGGTTGCAATGTGGTATTGAATACGCTGTTTTTGCGCTGGTGTAGGGGTGATAAGGTAACATTGTGCCATAAGATAAGAGTATTTCTCAAGGTCATTTGTGTATATCTTTTTAGAAGAGTAGGTGAGTGCTCGAGAGACTACAGAGCTACCTGCAAACCCATCAACAATATTTAGTTTATCTTTACCAAGTAAGGCTTTAACGTCGTTGATGACACCAATGATATGGTTAATCAGTTTTCGTTTATTACCGATACATGTAAGCATCGTTTGATAAACGTAGTCATCATTTAATGCAGATGTAGGTGGTAAGCTTATTACAGGTTCTGCTTTTTTTGTTGACAGCATATCAATTAGTTCTTGTTTCTTTTTATTACTGTATCGTTTAATATTATGCTCTTTGCATAGTTCAATTAATTCGGCTTTAGTCTTCGTTGAATAGTCCATTTTGTGACTTTTAATATTAGGTGTTGGTAGCTCAATTTTTTGATAGCTTATTCAGCAATGTTAATTGTATATATGACTTCCGGATATTAGATGGCGTGCAAACATCTAAAGAATAAAAACTAATATATTAGTATAGTAAGATGCAAATTTTTGTTAAGACTCTTACTGGGAAGACCATTACACTTGACGTAGAGGCTGGTGATACTATTGAGGCTGTAAAGTCTAAGATTCAGGACAAGGAGGGGATTCCGCCTGATCAGCAGCGTCTTATTTTTGCAGGCAAGCAGCTAGAGGATGGTCGCACACTCGCTGATTACAACATTCAGAAGGAGTCAACGCTGCATCTTGTTTTGCGCCTGCGTGGTGGTGTATATTAGTTATCTTAATGTTAAAGCGTAGTGAATTAAGTGGCAGGGGTATATTTAAGGCTGATGTATTGACGGTAGATAATTTAAGAGCATGGATAGAGTCTGGTCGTAGTTATGCTGATATAGCTCGCTCAGAGGTCGGGTGT